>Ga0256826_1001314_pt1 | contig 15460 bp, 13 predicted proteins | sample CV79metaG_FD_185975 | JGI IMG/M metagenome (GOLD analysis project Ga0256826, IMG submission 185975) | Hydrothermal vent microbial communities from East Pacific Rise, Pacific Ocean - CV79 | ecosystem: Environmental > Aquatic > Marine > Hydrothermal vents | place: Pacific Ocean: East Pacific Rise...
ATGATAATGTAGAACTACTGACTAAGATAAGTAGTATTGGAAAAAGGGGAAGTATATGAAAATACTAGTAACAGGAACAGCAGGCTTCATAGGCTTTCACTTAGCAAAAAAACTCCTAGATCGTGGTGACACAGTAGTAGGAATTGATAATATAAATGACTATTATGATGTAAACCTAAAATATGGAAGACTAAAAGAGTTAGGTATAAACAAAGAAGATATACAAGAGAATAAAAAAGTAACTTCTACTACTAACACTAAACATAGTTTCTATAAAATGGACTTAGCAGATAAAGATGCAATGGACAAACTCTTTAAAACAGAGAAATTTGATGCTGTTATGAACCTAGCAGCCCAAGCAGGTGTAAGATACTCACTAGAGAATCCTCATGCATATATACAGTCAAATATAGTAGGTTTCTTAAATATACTAGAAGGATGTCGTAATAACAATGTTAAGAACCTAGCTTATGCAAGTAGCTCATCAGTCTATGGTCTTAATGAATCTCAACCCTTTAAAACAACAGATAAAACAGAACACCAAGTAAGCCTTTATGCAGCGACTAAAAAGTCAAATGAGATGATGGCACACACTTATGCTCACCTCTATAGTATACAAACAACAGGACTAAGATTCTTTACTGTTTACGGACCATGGGGAAGACCAGATATGGCACCAATGCTCTTTACAAATGCAATACTTAACGATAGAGCTATAAAAGTATTTAATAATGGAAAAATGAGTAGAGATTTTACTTACATAGATGACATAGTAGATGGAATCATAAAAGTAATAGATAAACCAGCCACACCAAACAAAAACTGGAATGCAAAACAACCAGAGATAGATAGCTCATCAGCACCCTATAGACTATATAACATAGGAAACAATGCACCACTCCCTCTAATAACATTTATAGAGACAATAGAGAATGCACTGGGTAAAGAAGCAGAGAAGAACTTCATGCCTATGCAAGATGGTGATGTTGTGAGTACTTATGCGGATGTTACGGGACTGATCGAAGACTTTGGTTATAAGCCAAATACTGAGCTTAAAGATGGGATTAATGAGTTTGTTAAGTGGTATAAGTTTTTTTACGGAGATGAAAAATAGATGAAAAAAATATTATTAGTATTTGGAACAAGACCAGAAGCTATAAAAATGGCACCTTTAGTTAAAGAGTTTGCAAAAGATAATATAAACTTTGAAACTAAAGTTTGTGTAACAGCACAACATCGTGAAATGCTTGACCAAGTACTGGAGCTTTTTGACATAATTCCTGAGTATGACTTAAATCTTATGAAACCAGGACAAGATCTCTATGACATCACATCAAATGTACTTTTAGGTATGAAAGATGTACTAAGTGATTTTACTCCAGATGTAGTTCTTGTACATGGTGATACTACAACAACTTCAGCAACATCTCTTGCAGCTTTTTATAACCAAGTGAAAATAGGACATGTAGAGGCAGGCTTAAGAACAGGTGACTTACAAAGCCCTTGGCCTGAAGAAGCAAATAGACAAATGACAGGAGTCTTAGCAAACTACCATTTTTCACCGACAACAACTTCAGAAGAAAATCTCTTAAAAGAGAATAAAAATAGTAGAAATATACTGGTAACCGGAAACACTGTAATAGATGCCCTCTTTTTAGCACTAGAAAAAATAAAAATAGATAAAAAACTTGAAAAACAGATAGTAGAGGATATAAAAAATCTTGATTATTCTATAGAAAAAGATAAAAAAATCATTCTTGTAACCGGTCATAGACGTGAAAATCATGGACAAGGGTTTATAAACATCTGTGAAGCACTCAAAGAGATAGCAGAAAAAAATCCAGAGTTTGATATAGTCTACCCCGTACACCTAAACCCAAATGTTCAAAAACCAGTGAAAAAAATACTGTCAAACATAGAGAATATTTATCTTATAGAACCACTTCAATATGAACAATTCATCTACTTAATGGATAAGTCATACTTTATTATAACAGATAGTGGTGGAGTACAAGAAGAAGCACCAAGTTTAGGTAAACCTGTACTTGTTATGAGAGATACAACAGAAAGACCAGAGGCACTAGAAGCTGGTACTGTAAAACTTGTAGGTACAAACAAAGAAAAAATAATACAAGAAGCTCAAAAGCTCATAGACGATAAAATGGCATATAAAGAGATGAGTCTATCACATAATCCATATGGTGATGGACAAGCTTGTGCTAAAATAGTTGATTTTTTAAAGGAAATAGTTTAAATGAAGAAAAAAATATGTGTAATAGGCTTAGGCTATATAGGCTTACCAACAGCAGCACTCTTAGCAAATAGAGGGTATGATGTACATGGTGTAGATGTAGTACAAAGTACAGTAGACACTATAAACCGTGGAGAGATTCACATAGTGGAACCAGAACTGGATACTTTTGTTCAAGCAGCAGTACATAGTGGTAAACTAAAAGCAGATCTAAAACCAATAGAAGCAGATGTATTTATAATAGCTGTACCTACTCCCTTTTATGAAGGTTATATACCAAACATAGACTATGTAGTAAGTGCTACTAAAGCTATAGCTCCTTATGTAAGAGAAGGAAATATAGTCATACTTGAGTCAACTTCTCCTGTTGGAACAACAGATAAAGTAGAAGATGTACTTAAAGAAGAAGGTGTAGACACATCTAAACTCTTCATCGCTCACTGCCCTGAAAGAGTTCTCCCTGGACAGATAATGAGAGAACTAGTAGAAAATGATCGCATAGTAGGTGGAACAACATCTGAAGCAACAGAAAAAACTGTAGAATTTTACAACACATTTGTAAGTGGTGAAGTACTCTCAACTACAGCAAGAACAGCAGAGATGGCAAAACTAACTGAAAATAGCTTTAGAGATGTGAATATAGCATTCGCAAATGAACTAAGTATACTTTGTGATACATTTAACATCGATGTATGGGAACTCATAAGCCTTACAAATAGACACCCAAGAGTAAATGTACTTCAACCTGGTGCAGGTGTAGGTGGACACTGTATAGCAGTTGACCCGTGGTTCATAGTGCATGCTGCAAAAGAAGCAAATGTAGAAGCAAAGATCATAAGATCTGCAAGAGAAGTAAACACTTACAAAACAGAGTGGGCAATAGAAAAGATAAAAAATGAAGCATTGAAGTTTGAAGTCGAAAATGGAAGAAAAGCAAAAGTAGCATGTATGGGCCTCGCTTTTAAACCAGATATAGATGACTTAAGAGAATCACCAGCTCTTTATATAACTAAAAAACTTATAGCTGATGGCTTAGATGTTCTTGCAGTTGAGCCAAATATAGAAGAGCATAAAGATATAAAAATAGTAGATTATAAGAAATCGATAGAAGAGGCTGATATAGTTACTTTCTTAGTGGCCCATAAAGAGTTTAAGGGTCTTGAAATTAAAACTAATTTAGACTTATGTGGGGTATTAAATTAAAATGTGGAATAATTTACTATCAACACGGAGATATAAAGTCAATAACGGTAAAATTGAATGTAAGATTGAAAAAAATGATGATGAATATAGAACTTCCTTTCATAGAGACTATGATAGAGTTATTTTTTCTAATTCGTTTAGACGATTATCTAAAAAAACACAAGTACACCCTCTTTCAAAAAATGATCATGTTCACAATCGCCTAACTCATAGCTTGGAAGTTGCTAGTGTAGGTCGAAGTTTAGGTTTGCAGGCTGGACAAATTATTAAAAATCACTATGATAAAAGTGTAAATCCTTATGATGTAGCATATATTGTTCAAACAGCATGTTTAGCACATGATATCGGAAACCCACCATTTGGACATGCTGGCGAAGAAGTTATAAAAGAATGGTTTAGAAAAGAGAAAAATCAGAAATTTATAGCTGATTTAGATATAAATGAACAAAGTGACTTTAAAAATATTGATGGTAATGCACAAAGTTTTAGAATTGTGTCTCAATTGGAAAATAATTTATTTGCAGGTGGATTAAATTTAACATTTGCTACATTAGCGACCTTAGTTAAATATCCGAGACCATCAACAGGTGTTGAAAAGTTTAGCTACTTTCAGAGTGAAAAAAAAATATTTAAAAAACTTTTCAAAAAACTAGGTTTAAAAAAAGATTCTACTTTGTACAAAAGACATCCACTTTCTTATTTAATGGAAGCAGCAGATGATATTTGTTATGGCTTACTAGATTTACAAGATGCATTAGAGTTAGGGATAATTCAATTATCTGATACTAAGCAGATATTTATACTTTTGTGTGGTGAAGAAGAAACTATAGCTACTTTTGATAGTGAACGATATAGCGACATACAAAAGATTTCAAGACTTACAGCATTTGCAATAAACAATCTTGCGACACATGCAATGGAAATATTTGATAAGAATTTGAAAGAAATACTGGATGGTGAAAAGTATATTAAAGATTTACCTAGTATTTTTACGAACAAGAATCTAAAAGATGGTCTTTTAAAAGCTAAAAAGCTTGGAAATGAAAAAGTATTTAATGAAATAAGAAAAGTTGAGTTAGAACTAGGTGCATATAATGTCATAGGTATTTTATTGGACAATATGATACGAGCCACATATGAACTTCATTACCAAGGTAAAAATAAACTTTCATTTAAAAATAAGAGAACTCTAGAACTCATGGGTGAATATAAACCGCAGGAAGGTACTAGTTTATATAACAAGTACCAAAGAGTCATCGATTATATCATGGGAATGACAGATAACTATGCTACATATTTGGCTCAACAAATTAACGGGATGGGGTACTAAATTGAAAATAGCAGTAGCAGGAACAGGATATGTCGGTATATCAAACGGTGTACTTTTAGCACAACACAACGAAGTCGTAGCCCTAGACATCATCCCTGAGAAAGTAGAGATGCTTAACAATAAAATCTCTCCTATAGAAGATAAAGAGATAAGTGAGTACCTTGCAACTAAAGAACTGAACTTCAGAGCTACGCTCGACAAAGAAGAAGCATACAAAGATGCGGAGTATATCATCATTTCTACTCCAACAGACTATGATCCTGAGACAAACTACTTTAATACTAAACTTGTTGAGATAGTCATAAAAGATGTTCTAGAGATAAATCCAAATGCTACAATGGTCATAAAATCAACAGTTCCAGTAGGTTATACAAAGTCTGTAAATGAGAAGTTTAACACTACTAACATAATATTTTCCCCAGAGTTTCTAAGAGAAGGTTCTGCATTGCATGACAACCTTTACCCAAGTAGAATTATAGTAGGAGAAAAGTCCAAGAGAGCTCAAAAGTTTGCTGACTTACTAGCACAAGGTGCTATAAAAGAAAATATAGAGATACTCTTAACAGACTCCACAGAAGCAGAAGCAGTCAAACTCTTCTCAAACACTTACCTAGCAATGAGGGTTTCATATTTTAACGAACTTGACTCATATGCTCAATCTCACGGATTAGACTCTAGAGATATCATCAATGGTGTAGGGCTAGACCCTCGAATAGGAACTCACTACAATAACCCAAGCTTTGGTTATGGTGGTTACTGTCTACCAAAAGATACTAAACAGCTTCGTGCTAACTATAAAGATGTTCCAAGTAATATTATAGGAGCTATAGTAGATTCAAACTCAACAAGAAAAGACTTCATAGCAGATAGCATTATTGCTAAAAGTCCAAAAATAGTTGGAATCTATAGACTGGTAATGAAGTCAGGTTCAGATAACTTTAGAGCATCTGCGATACAAGGTATCATGAAACGGATCAAAGCAAAAGGTATAGAAGTAGTCATCTATGAACCAGTGATGAAAGAAAATGAGTTTTTTCACTCTAAAGTTATTAAAGACTTCCAAGAGTTTAAAAATATAAGTGATGTAATAATCGCCAATAGATTTGAAAATATACTAGAAGATGTAAAAGAGAAAGTATATACTCGTGATATCTTTAATAGTGATAGTTAGGAAAAAATTTGAAAATACTAGTAACAGGAACAGCCGGATTCATAGGCTTTCACTTAGCAAAAAAGCTACTAAACCGTGGTGATACAATAGTAGGAATAGACAATATAAATGACTATTACGATGTAAACCTCAAATACGGAAGACTTAAAGAACTTGGTATACAGAAGGAAGAAGTAGCAAAGAATAAAAAAACGACTTCAACAACTTACGATAAACATAGCTTTTATAAAATTGACTTAGCAGATAAAGATGCAATGGACAAGCTATTTGAAATAGAAAAGTTCGATGCTGTTATGAACCTAGCAGCCCAAGCAGGAGTAAGATACTCAATAGAAAACCCTTACGCATATATACAGAGTAATGTAGTAGGTTTCCTAAACATACTAGAGGGATGTCGTAATAGTAATGTTAAAAACTTAGCTTATGCTTCAAGTTCATCAGTATATGGGCTTAATAAATCACAACCTTTTAAGACTACTGATACAACGGAACATCAAGTAAGCCTCTATGCAGCTACAAAAAAGTCAAATGAGATGATGGCACACACTTATTCTCACCTTTATGGTATACAGACAACAGGACTAAGATTTTTTACTGTATATGGACCATGGGGAAGACCAGATATGGCACCGATGCTCTTTACTGATGCTATCTTGAACGATAGAGCGATAAAAGTGTTTAACAATGGTGAGATGAGTAGAGATTTCACTTACATAGATGACATTGTTGAAGGAATCATAAAAGTCATAGATAAACCAGCAAAAGCAAATGAAAACTGGAATGCAAAAGAACCAGAGATATCAAGCTCATCAGCACCATACAAACTCTACAACATAGGAAATAATGCACCACTCCCGCTAATGACATTTATAGAGACTATAGAAAATGCACTAGGTAAAAAAGCAGAAAAGAACTTCATGCCCATGCAAGACGGGGATGTCGTGAGTACTTATGCAGATGTAAGTGGTTTAATGAATGACTTTGAATATAAACCCGAGACACAACTTAAAGATGGAATAAAAGAGTTTGTTGAGTGGTATAAGAAATTTTTACATAACAATAAAAAGGGAGACTAATTAATGAAAGTATTATTATTAGCAGGTGGCTTTGGAACACGTTTGAGTGAAGAAACAGAATTAAGACCTAAACCAATGGTAGAAATTGGTGGAAAACCTATACTCTGGCATATCATGAAGCTATATTCTAAACATGGGTTTAATGATTTTGTGATTTTACTTGGTTATAAGGGTTACTATATAAAAGAATATTTTGCAAACTATTTTTTACATCAAAGTGATGTAACTATTGATATGAAAGATGGCTCAATGGAAGTACACAACAATAGTAGTGAACCATGGAAAGTAACCCTTTTAGATACAGGACTAGATACTATGACTGGTGGTCGTGTCAAAAGAGCACAAGATTTTGTTGGGAATGAAGCTTTTATGCTTACATATGGTGATGGGGTTTCGGATATAAACATAGAGGAATTAGTGCGTTTTCATAAATCTCATGGGAAAGCAATGACTATGACTTCTGCACAACCAGATGCAAGATTTGGAGCATTAAATATTGAAGCTAATAATCAGGTGACAAGTTTTCAAGAAAAGCCAAAAAATGAAGGTGGCTGGATAAATGCTGGATTTTTCATATGTGAGCCTAAGGTATTTGATTATATTAGAGAAGGTGATAGTACTATATTTGAACATGCACCACTGCAAAACTTAGCAAAAGATGGGGAAATATTTACTTTTAAGCATGAAGGTTTTTGGAAACCGATGGATACATTAAGAGATAAACATCAACTTCAGTCAATGTGGGAGAACAACAAAGCCCCTTGGAAAGTGTGGTAATGCAAAAATTATTTAGTGGTATCTATAAAGGTAAAACAGTTTTAGTAACTGGTCATACTGGGTTTAAAGGTTCTTGGCTTGTTTACTGGCTTGAAAAAATGGGTGCAAATGTTATAGGCTACTCTTTAGAAGCTCCTACAACTCCAAATCATATAGATCTGCTAAGTATGAATATTACTTCTATTATTGGAGATATCCGTGATTTAGAAAAACTTAATAAAACTTTTTCTAAATACAAACCAGATATTGTATTTCACCTTGCGGCACAACCTTTAGTAAGACTCTCTTATGAAAACCCAATAGAAACATATGAAACAAATGTAATGGGAACACTTAAAGTACTTGAAGCGTGTAAAAATGTAAATGTAAAAGCTATTGTAAATATAACAAGTGATAAAGCTTATGAAAATAAAGAATGGATATGGGGATATAGAGAGAATGATCCAATGGGTGGTTATGATCCATATAGTTCTTCAAAAGGATGTGCTGATTTACTGGTTAACTCTTATAGAAATTCTTACTTTAATGTAAACGACTATAAAAAAACTCATAATACATTGATTGCTTCGTGTAGAGCTGGGAATGTAATAGGTGGTGGCGATTGGGCAGAAGATAGACTTATCACTGACATAATGCTTTCAGTTTCACAAGGAAAAAAAGTAAGCATAAGAAACCCGTATGCTACAAGACCATGGCAGCATGTTCTTGAACCTTTAAGTGCTTATTTGAATATTGGACAAAAACTTCTTGAAGAAAAAGTAGAGTTTAGTGAAGCTTGGAATTTTGGTCCAAGTGATGAGGGAAGCATAACAGTTGAAGAAGTTGTTAAAAATGTAAAAAAACACTGGAATAAAATTGACTATGAAATAAATAGAGACCCAAATCAACTTCATGAAGCAAATCTTCTAAAATTAGATTGCTCAAAAGCACATATACTTTTAAAATGGAAAGATGTATGGAATAGTGATATTACATTTGAAAAAACGGTTCATTGGTATAAATCTTATTATGAAGAAAATAAGTCTATTTTGACAAAAGATAATTTAGAATCATACATAAAAGATGCAAAATCAAGTAATGTAGAATGGGCAGGTTTATGAAAATAGTTAAAACTGAAATAGAAGGACTAAAAATCTTAGAGCCTAAAGTTTTTAAAGATGTCAGAGGTAAGTTTATTAAAACATTTACAAATGATTTTTTTAAAGAACAAGGGCTAAATATTGATATAAAAGAGACTTACTATTCAATATCCAACAAGGATGTTATACGCGGTATGCATTTTCAAACACCACCTTATGAACATATTAAAATAGTATATGTTCCATATGGAAAAATAATCGATGTAGTGTTAGATATTAGAAAAAATTCACCAACTTATGGAAAGTATTTTTCAATAGAACTGTCAGCTGAAAATGCAAAAATATTGATTATTCCAAAGGGCTTGGCACATGGCTTTAAATCACTTAACGATAACACTAATGTAACATATATGCAAACAACTATTTATGCCCCAAATAAAGATGGAGGAGTCAAGTATGATTCTTTTGGATTTGATTGGAGTTGTGAAAGTCCACAATTGTCTGAAAGGGACTTATCCTTTCAAAGTATAGATACATTTCAAACTCCATTCTTTTTTGGGAATGAAAAATGAAAATACTTGTTACTGGAGCAACAGGTTTTATAGGTCAAAATCTTGTAAAAGTTCTATTAGACAAAAACTATGAAATTCATACTATTGTTAGACTAGAAAGTGATGTAAGTATAATAGATAAAAGAGCCAATATTTTTAAATATAACGGAAATATTAAGAGTTTAATTGAATACTTTAAAAAAGAGCAATTTGATGGTGTCATTCATTTAGCATCACTGTTTTTAGCATCACATAATTCAAAGAATATTGCAAGTCTAGTTTCTTCTAATGTTGGATATGGAATGGAGCTATTAGAAGGCTGTAAAGAATCAAATGTTAAATGGTTTATAAATACAGGTACATTTTGGCAAAACTATCAAAGTGATGCCTATAATCCTGTTAACTTGTATGCTGCTACAAAAGAAGCTTTTGAATCAGTTGCAAAATATTATATTGAAACATCAAATCTTATTTTTACAACAATAAAACTAAATGACACATTTGGGAAAAATGACACAAGAAATAAAGTTTTTAACCTTTGGGATAAAATAGCAAAAACTCAAGAAACACTAGAAATGTCAGAAGGTGAACAAATTATTGATATTAGCTATATTGATGATGTTGTAAGTGCTTATGAAATTTTGATTAGTCATTTAATATCACAAAAGGCCATAGAATTTAAAAATAGAACTTTTGCAGTAAAGGCAAAAAAAAGATTTAGCTTAAAAGAGCTTTCGAAAATTTTTGAAGAAGCAACAGGTACGAAATTAAATATCATTTGGGGAAAAAGACCATACCGAGAGAGAGAAGTGATGATCCCTTGGAAAAATGGTGAATTAATTCCGAGTTGGAAACCAAAATATACTTTAAAAGAAGCAATACAAAAAACCATAGAGGAAAAAGAATAATGACAAAACAAGAACAATTAAAACAAGAGATACTAGATAAAACAAAAGAGTACTATAAGTTAGTTCATAAACCAAAACAAGTTCAAGAGTTTATAGAAGGTGAAAGTAGAGTCAACTATGCTGGTCGTGTATTTGATGAAACAGAGATGCAGTATCTAGTAGATAGTTCTTTAGACTTTTGGTTAACTTATGGTGACTATTCTAAAAAGTTTGAAAAGCAGTTATCAAGCTATTTGAATGTACGATGGACTTTTTTAGTAAACTCTGGAAGTTCTGCTAATCTTCTTGCTTTTTATGCGTTAACTTCTCCTTTACTAAAAGAGAGACAAGTTAAACGTGGTGATGAAGTAATAACTGTTGCAGCAGGATTTCCTACAACTATCACACCTATAGTTCAGTATGGAGCAGTTCCTGTGTTTGTAGACATGGAACTCACTCATTTCAACATTGATGTAACTCAACTTGAAAAGGCACTCTCTCCTAAAACAAAAGCAGTAATGATTGCACATACATTGGGAAACCCCTTTAACATAAAAGCTGTTAAAGAGTTTTGTGATAAACACAATCTTTGGCTTATTGAAGATAACTGTGATGCACTTGGTAGTACCTATGAAGGTAAACCAACAGGAACATGGGGAGATATAGGAACTTCAAGTTTTTACCCTCCACACCATATGACAATGGGTGAAGGTGGTGCAACCTATACAGACAATCCTCTCCTTCAAAAAATCATGCTTAGTATGAGAGACTGGGGAAGAGACTGTTGGTGTGAGAGCGGTGTAGATAACACTTGTGGAAAAAGATTTGGTATGAGTTTTGGTAATCTACCTAAAGGGTATGATCATAAGTATGTTTATAGTCATTTTGGATTTAATTTAAAAGTATCAGATATGCAAGCAGCAGTTGGTGTTGCACAACTTGAAAAATTTCCATCATTTGTAGAAATACGAAAACAAAATTTCAAAAAACTTTATGATGGATTAAAAGTTTTAAAAGAACTTACATTAGTTCAAACTCAGCCAAACTCTGATCCTAGTTGGTTCGGTTTTATGATGACATTAAAAGATGATGTGAATTTTACTAGAAATGAAATCGCTCAATTTTTAGAGAGTAATAATATTCAAACTAGAAACTTATTCGCAGGAAATATCTTAAGACATCCATTATTTGATACAATGATTGAGAATAAAGATTATAGAGTAATTGGTCAATTACCAAATACAGATAAAATAATGAATGATAGTTTTTGGATAGGCTTGTATCCAGGTATGGGTGATGACGCTATATATTATATGATTAAGAAAATAAAAGAATTTATAAATACTTTTAGTGAATTAGAAAGTAAGTAATGATAATTGTTGGAATAGTAGGAAATGAAGAACTAGTAAGTTTTAAAAGAAGATTTTTATTGTTATTAAATTATAAAGACAATGAAATAAAATATCAAATTGCAAAAAAAAGTTTTCTGTATGATATTATTATTACTGATAGTTATACTATTAACGAAAGTTATCAATATAAAAAGATAATTTTCGAGTTACCTGATAATATTTTATATTCACCAATATCATGGTATAAGTTTTGGTACAAAATTTTATATTTTATTAAGATATTGATACTGAAAAATAAATTAGAAAGTAAATTATTAAAATTCGATTACATTATTACTGGTTCAAAGTTACAAAAAAAAGCTTATTTAAAAATTCATTCAAAAGTTGATTATATTGTTGATCCTATTGTCGATAGTCTTGTAATCGTAAAAAAAATAAGTAAAATTAATTGCAATAAAGTAAACTTAGGTCTAGAATGTGGAGGATTAAATATTCACTCTATTCTAAACAATTTAGGATTTGTTGACGCTATAAAACAAATGGATAACATTGTATTACATATAATAATAGATGATGAAGTATTGCCGAATAGATATCAATATACTAAAGTACATAAAGAATTAAAGAAAGTCTTTTCAGATAAAGTTGTTTTATACGGTTGGAGTAAAGAAAATTATATAACACTTATGAATCTAATTGATATTGCAGTTATTCCTGTAGATGAGAATTCAAATTTTGCAAATACAAAACCAGAGAACAGACCATTGATTATGATGTCAAATATGAAACCAGTTGTTTGTTCTCCTATTTTATCTTACAGAGAAAATCTATCTAAGTTCTCAACATGTTTTTTTGCCAAGACTAAAGATGAGTGGATTAATAAAATAAATACAATCATTGAGTTTCCTAAATCTAAAACTACCAAAGAACTAATAAATAATGCATTACTAATTAAGAAAGAGCATAATAAGAATAATTTTATTAATTTTCATAATCAATGTATAAAAGACTTGATTTGAATAAATACATTTATCAAGTTTTAGGTAAAGTATTACCGCAAATATTATCACTTTTACTTAATTCATTATTTATAAAATACATAGGAATTGATAATTTTGGTGACTATAACATTGTTTTATTATATTTTACAGCACTATTCTCATTGTTAACAGGAGGATCAAATATCATATATCAAAAGATACATAATGTAAATAATTTTTTAAATATTATATATTTAAAAATTATAGCATTCATTTTAATAATAATTCCATTATTATTAATCTTAAATAGTATGTATAATTATTCTTTTTACACTATAATATTTTTTTCTTTAGGCTTCTTAATGCAATCAATTGTAGAAGTATATTTGGTGACATTCCGAATTATAGATAAAGATAAATATGTTCTTTTCCCTAAGGTATTACAACTATTGTCTCTATTAGTCTTATTGTTTATTATTAAGCCTAATGATTTATATACATTTTCTTATCTATTCTTACTTAGTTGGTTCATTGTTTTATTGTTTTATAGTAAAATTTTGTTTTCTCATATTCACTTGAAAAATACTAATGTAAAGATATTTTTTATTCAAAATAGAAGTGCTATTCTGTATTTGGGATTTACTATATTTGCTACTCAAGTCTATGTAAATATGGATTTTTTAGTTTTAGAAAGTTTTTATGGAAGTAATGTTGCGGGTAGCTATAAAGTGTCATTAATTTTGTCTCAAAGTTTTCTTTCTGTAGTTGGAGCTTTTAGTATTATATATTTATCTAAGTTGTCTAAGATAAATATAGATACTTTTAAAAGAAAGCAACAGCTTGAAAAAGTAATATTATCTCAAGTATTATTGGTTTCTATTGTTGCAATACTTTTTTTTCTATTTTCAATATTGACATTTGAGTTTCTTTTTAATTTATTATTTAAAGGACTTGAAAAAGTGTTTGTCACCGTTTCCATAATATTAATTAGTGCTTCTATTCTAAATGCATATTCAATGGTGTATTCATATTTTCTAGTTAGTGAAAATCAAGAAAAAATAATCTTTATATTTACAATATATGCAATTGTATTATCAATTATTATATCATTTATTCTGATTCCGAAATATGGACTATATGGGGCAGTATCAACAAATATATTAATTCAATTATTTTTATTATTGATGTATAGATATAAAGTAAAAAAAATAATGGAGGTAATTTAATATGTGTGGTATTTCAGGCTTTTGTGATTTTTCAAAAAAATTAAATAATCAAAATTTAATATCAATGACCGATGTCTTACATCATCGTGGTCCAAATGATAGTGGATATAATTTTCACCAAAATAGTTACGCTACTATTGGGCTAGGACATAGAAGACTATCTATTTTAGATCTTTCAAAACATGGTCATCAGCCGATGAAGTATCAATCTCTAGAAATAGTTTTTAATGGTGAAGTTTATAATTTTAAAGAGATAAGAAGTGAACTTGAAAAGTTTGATTATAAGTTTGAGTCTGATAGTGATACGGAAGTCATACTAAAAGCATATCATAAGTGGGGTATAAGTGCAGTAGCTAGATTTAACGGCATGTTCGCAATCTCAATATATGACAAAAAAATAAATAAAATAATTTTTATAAGAGATAGAGCAGGAGTAAAACCTCTATATTATCATTATCAAAATAATTTGTTTTTATTTTCCAGTGAATTAAAATCTTTTTACACACTAAGTGATTTTAAAAAAGATATTGATTTAACAGCTCTTCAAGAATATTTAAAATATGGATATATTCCTCAACCATTAAGTATTTTTAAGGATACATATAAACTAGAAGCTGGTAAATACTTAGAACTTGATTTAGATACAAAAGAAATAAATATAAATACTTATTGGGATGTAAATTTTTTTTATGAAAAGGATAAATTAAATATTTCTTTTTCTGAAGCATTAGATGAAACTGAGTTATTATTAAAAAAATCATTTGAGTATAGAATGATTTCTGATGTCCCTGTAGGAGTTTTTTTAAGTGGTGGATATGATAGTAGTGCTGTAACTGCAATTTTACAAGCAAATGGTCAGAAAAAAATAAAAACATTTACAATTGGTTTTGAGGAAAAAAAATATAACGAAGCAAAGTATGCAAAACAAGTTGCAACACATTTAGGTACTGAGCATTTTGAACATTATCTAAGTCAAAAAGATGCATTAGAGATACTTCCCACACTACCCGATATTTATGATGAACCATTTGGAGATAGTTCTGCTATTCCAACTATTATGGTTTCCCAATTTGCAAAAAAACATGTATCTGTTGCACTTTCTGCTGATGGAGGGGATGAATTATTTAGTGGGTATCCTTCTTACATTAATACTTATAATTTATATGAGAAATTTAATCAATTTAGGAAATTTCATTCTTTAGGGAATATAGATAAAATTATCAATCCATATCAGATATCAAAATATTTAAAAATTTATAATTTAGAAGGAAAATTTTATAAATTTTGTGAGCTTTTGAAGAATAGTGCTAAACCTTCGAAATTCTATGATACTAATAGTAAATATTTTTATGATACTGAAATCAATCAATTAATTAATCAGAAGTCAGTATCACTTCATTCATATATGGAAAACAGTATAGATAATATGTTATTACATAGTTTTAAAACTTATTTGAATGATGATATTTTAACTAAAGTTGATAGGGCAAGTATGTCTGTAAGTCTTGAAGGACGAGAACCGTTACTCGACTATAATTTAGTGGAATTTGTTGCACAACTACCAATTGAGTATAAAC
>Ga0256826_1001315_pt1 | contig 15459 bp, 13 predicted proteins | sample CV79metaG_FD_185975 | JGI IMG/M metagenome (GOLD analysis project Ga0256826, IMG submission 185975) | Hydrothermal vent microbial communities from East Pacific Rise, Pacific Ocean - CV79 | ecosystem: Environmental > Aquatic > Marine > Hydrothermal vents | place: Pacific Ocean: East Pacific Rise...
ATTATATTGTTCAAGATGGTGATATTATGCACTTTCGGTTCAATGTTTAATTGCGTTAAGAAAAAGTGAATAAAAAGCCGATGTTTTAACATCGGCTTTTTTATTTTATACTGTTTGTTTTTCTATTGTTGAAAAATATCCATGTCCTACATATACAATATAATATACAGGTAAAATTAAAGACATAAAAGGGATTAAAGATAATAAATAAAGCTTTAATGTTCTAAGTCTTAATTCTTTAGTATTTTGCTTTTGAAATTCTTTTAAGTCATGTGTATTTAATATTGTAGTACCTACATCAAAGTTTAGCATTTTATGAAATAAATAATAAAATGGTAAATTTATAGCAAAAATATTTACAATTGGAATAAAATAAAATGGTATTAAAACAAGAAGTAGTATAAACATAATAAATATTGTTTTTATTAAATACATTACAGTACCTATAATAGAAATATTCCCATGAAAGTTTATATTCTCATAATGTTTATTTCTTATTTTACTTAAAATATAAGGTGTAAGAAATCCTATAACTATAAGTGATATAAAAATACTTACATATACCATAGCAACAGCACCAATAGAATATACAAGGATATTAACAATCCATGATATTGCAGCTGATTTTAAAAACCATTGACCTATCTCATCTACATATGTTGGTTCATTTATTTGGTCAAAACTTGTATTTGTTGAAGTTTGTTCTATTTGTATATTATCAAAGCTATCAAGAGCAATAGATGCTGCTCCAAAGAACATTGAATACACAATTATCATTGTTACTATAAAAGGTAATATTGCAATTTTTAGTATATCTTTACTAAAAAAGTCTTTTATACCAAGCGATATTATATCAGCTTCATTTTTTATCATTCATTATTTCCTATTAGATTAAATTCTTTTTTGAACAGCATTATACCATTTATTATTATATTTAATGTATGTATACCGCTATAATATTTTCTTGTATTTATTACTTTAAAAGAGTGCTTTTTATTTACAGTAAAAGTATTTGAGCTAAACTTCTTTTGTGATATAAAAAATACTTTATTATTTGATTTGTTATTTAGTCTTTTAAAATCAATACTATATTCAATACGTAAATTACCTAAAATATTATTATCAAATATATCAAATGAAAATTCCAAATTATCTCCAATGTTTACATTAGTAGAAGATATGAAGTTTCTTATTTTTAAAGATTCATTTTTTTGATATCCAAATATTTCAAGTACTTCTTGATTTGCTTTTTTAAGTAATGTTCTACATGCATGTTTGATTATCCAATTTTTATGTTCATTTTGTCCAAACCAATTTTTTGAAATATTTATGACTAATTTTTCATGATCTTTACTAATATCGTTTAGGTTATTTGCAACAGATTTTTTCACATATAAAGATTCATCATTTTGAAGTATTTGAAGAATTTCTAATACTTTTGAAGGATCTTTAATAAAGTTTGTTAAAAAGTATGACCATGGTAATTTTGGTCTACAACCTTCACTAGAAAGTCTTCTTATTTGCTCATTATTTGATTTTGCCCATAATAACATTTGAGACATAGTCTTATGCTCATCTTTTAAAATAAAAGCACGAATTGCAAACTCTGATGTGCTATCAATAGTAAAGCACTCAATGGCATCAAAAGAAGTTTGAAAATTATCTAATCCATAAACTTCAACAAAATCACTAAATATCATATTTTGTAAAGCTTCATTTTTATTCTTATTATATTTTATTTGAGTATATACTTTTTTTAGAATATTAATAGAATCTATATAATTAAGAGGTAAATTATTTGCAATACATATAGTAATATGCCTCATTCTTTGTTTGAGTTCTTTTTGATTCCATGATGAATCAAATACATCTAAAATAAATTGTATTTGGTTAAAGTTTTGATAGTTTTTGTGTAGTAAAGAAGATAAAGAATTTATATACTCTTTTGTATATAAATTCTTTAAAAGTGCAGCCATTATTTAAATGTTGGTTCTAAAAATGGTATAACTTGTTTTTTTCTGCTTAAACAACCATCTAACCAAAATTGATTATTAGTTACTTCAACATTCCAAGCGTTTTTAATATTATTAATTGAATTTGTAGATACTAGTATTTGAGAACCCATTGCCATAATATCTGTTAATAATAATAGTACTGTATCATAACCATCTTGTTCTTTTAACATATCCATAGCTTTGATTAAATCTTCTTTTTTATCATCAAAAACTGATAAATCAACAACTTCTAATTGACCAATTCCAACTTTTGTACCATGCATATCGAAGTTTTTAAAATCTCTTTTTATTAGATCAATACTTGAAACGCCATCAACTTGAGATTTTACTTTGAACATTTCAAGACCAATTTCTTTATAATCTTCAATACCAGCAATTAAAGCTAATTCTTTACATATTTTTGTATCAACTTTAGTACATGTTGGAGATTTAAATATTACAGTATCACTTAATATTGCACACATCATAGCTCCTGCAATATCTTTTGGAATTTCAACTTCATAGTAATCAAACATCTCTTTAATAATTGTATTACTACAACCAACAGCTCTAATCCATACATCAAGTGGATTTGAAGTAATAAGACCACCTAATTTATGATGATCTGCAATTCCTATTATATTTGCATCTTTTAAATCATCTGGAGCTTCAGTATAGTTATTATAATCAACTAAAAAAATATCTTCATTAGCAAATGATGTTTTAAGTTCAGGAGTTGGTAAATTGAATTTTTCTAATATATAAGCAGATTCAGGGTTTATATCCCCTTGTCTTACTGCTTTTGTTTCATGACCTAATTTTTCTTGTAAATAAGCCATTGAAATTGCACCTATTATACTATCACTATCTGGAGTTTTGTGTCCACATGTATATAACATTTATTTTCCTTAAAGTTCTTTTTATATTTTTGTAATTATACCATATTTTTATTAGTTGGATAAATTTTAATTTGTAAAAGGTAAAATAATTTTAAAATTAGCACCTTTATGATTTTGCTCTTCATATAAGTACTCTTGATTTGTTACTTTAATACTTCCTCTCATACCTTGAGTGATTAATTTAAATGTCATATTCAATCCAATACCTGTACCTTGAGATTCATGCTTAGTAGTAAAATAAGGTTCAAATATTTTATCAATATATTTATTAGGAATTCCTCCTGCATTATCTTTTATTTGTATTATAATATTATTATGTTCTTTTTTTATACTTATAAATATAAGTCTTTGTTTTATTTTATTTTCTTCAAATGCATCTCTTGAATTATTGATTATATTAATATAGCATTGTATTAGTTGGTTATCTAAATTATTTATGTTTAATGAACTATCAATATCTTTGATTATAGTAATATTGTATTTTTTTATAGTACCTTCTAATAGATGTAAAAAACTTTCTAAATTTTTATTTAAATTAAATAGAATTCTTTTTTCATTTCCTTTTACAAAGTTTTTAAAATCATCAATTGTTTTTGATAGATATTGGGCATTATCATTTATAATTTCACAGCTTTTATCAAAATTTATATCATCTAACATACCAAGTTCTTTTTTCATTTGCATTCCTGTTGCAACTGTTGATATTACTGATAATGGCTGTCTCCATTGATGAGCTATATTTCCTATCATCTCTCCCATTGCTACAAGTTTTGATTGTTCTGAAAGAGTTTTTTCATGTTGTTTTATAATTGATAAATCCAATATTGATACAACGTGGATATTTTTTTCTATTATTTCATTAATATATATTTGAACAGGAAATTCTTCATTATTCTTTTTTAATGCAATTGTTTCATATTCTTTTAATGAGTGAGTTTTAATATTTTCAATAATACTTGCACGTGATTTATTTGATACTAAATTTAACACATTTTGATTTATCATTGACTTTTTAGATTTATATCCAAACATCTTAACAGCACTTTCATTTACATTTATACATATATTTTCTTTTGTAATAATAATTGCTTCAATAGTGATGTCTAAGAGTTGATTAAACTCTTTAAGTTCTTGTTTTAATTTATACTGTCTATACACAAAAAATATTATTAATAATAATAAAAATATTGCAATATTTTTAAGTACTTTATATTCGTTTTTATCATATTGTACATCAATCCAATGATTTAGAATTTTTTGTTTTGTAGTCTCATCAACTTTTGGAATTATCTTATTGAAAATATTTAAAAGTAACTGATCATCTTTTCTTACTCCTACTCTTAAATCCCATTGTTCATCAAATTTTCCAGCAATTTTAAGAGTAGCTATATAATCTGCTTGTAGTTTATATCCAACACTTGCAAGAGTACCAATATAACCAAAAAGTTTACCTTCGTAGACTTTTTCTAAGCCATCATCGATATTATTTACTTCTACAATATTTAAATATGGATATTTCTGTTTAAATAGTTCAATTGAAGCATAGCCTTTAGGAATACCTATTTTTTTATCTTTTATTAGTTTAAAATTATTTATAAATGAAACATTTAGTTTTGTTGCAATTACAAGAGGAGTATTAAAATATGATTGAGTGAAATTTAAGTATTTTTCTCTTGATGGAGTTTTCATCAAAAAAGATAAAATATCACATTTTTTTTCTTTTGCATAGGTTATTGATTGTGACCAATTTGTTGTAGGTATAAGTTTTATAGGAATAGGGAGGTGTTTTTGAAATTCTTTAAAATATTCAGCACTCATTCCTATATGTTTACCATCTTGAATTTTTTCATAAGGTAACCAACTAGGGTCAATACACATAGTAATTATTTTTTTATTTTTTAAATATGATAATTCATTATCATTAAATAAATCTTTATTCGCATTTAGCTGTGATGTTACTAAAATTAATAATAAAAACTTAAATAATAATTTCATATTTATCCTTGCATACCTTGTGATTGTGGTTTTTTAAACTTATTATTTTTGCCCTTATATCCACATGTTTTTTCTACTACTATTGCTTTTTGTTTTTCTTTTCTTTTTGTGTCTTTTTCAACAAAAATCTTTTTTCTAGTAACTGGATCAATCTCAGTATAATACATCACAGCACTATATGTTCCAGGAGTAGGTATAAATACCTGTGCTTGTTCTGGATTCATTTTAAGTTCATGTGTTGTAAAACGTTTAAGTTCATGCATATCTTTATCTGTACATCCTGGATGTGCAGCTATTAAATAATATGTTAAGAACTGTTGCTTACCAGCTTCTTTATTAAGCTTATCATATAGCTTCTTAAAATCTACTAGAGTTTGTTTCCCTGGTTTTCCCATTAAATCTAGTACATGTTGTTCTGTATGTTCTGGTGCAACTTTCATTTGACCTGAAATATGGTCATTTACTAATGATTTTAAATACTCGTAACCATATTTTTTATCAGGTGTTATTAAATCATATCTAATTCCTGAAGCAACAAATGCTTTTCTAATACCTGGTAGCTCACGAACCCTTTTATTCATGGCTAAAATTCTTCCATGGTCTGGTTTCATAGCTCCACATAAATGCTTACTATCAACACATCTTTGATAATCACATGTTCCTAGTTTAAGTTTTTTATCACATTCATACCCATACATATTAGCAGTAGGTCCACCTAAATCTGAGATAATACCTTTAAAGTCTTTGTACTCTTGAAATTCCATTGCTTCTTTTACTATATTATCTTCACTTCTTGTACGAATAGTTCGTCCTTGATGTACTCCAATAGCACAAAAATTACATTCTCCCCAACATCCTTGATGTGTCATAATAGAAAATTTTATTGTCTCAAGACATTTTACTTTTCCTTCTTTAGCATAGTAAGGATGTAATTCTCTTGTAAACGGTAATGAAGATATACCATCCATCTCTACTTCATTTAAATAATCACATGGTGAATTTTGAATTGAATATCTTGTATCTACTTTTTGGCATAAACCTTTAGCTGCAATAGGGTCGTTATTATCATAAAATAAATCAAAAAGATCTATGTATTTTTCTTTTTCTTTTATACATTCTTCAAAAGATGGTAATTGATGATAATCAGGTCTTGGGTCTTTTGAGATGTAACAAATACCACGAATACTTTGAAGTGTTTGTTCATAAGTATCTAGTTTTTGTACTTGAATATCTTGTTCTTTTGCTTTGATTTGCATAAGATTAATTTTATTTGTAAGTTCCATTAGTGCAATTTCACCCATACCATATACAATGATATCAGCTTTACTATCAAATAAAATTGGTTTTTTTAGTTTATTTTGCCAGTAATCATAATGAGTAACTCTTCTTAAACTTGCTTCAATTCCACCTAAAACTACAGGTACAGTATTTTTAAAAAATCTTCGAATAAGATTTGTATATACAAGTACAGCTCTATCTGGTCTTTTATTATTTATTCCACCAGGAGTATAATCATCAGAGTTTCTAAACTTCTTAGTAGCAGTATAGTTTGAAACCATAGAATCGATACTTCCACCACTAACACCCCAATAAAGCTTAGGCACTCCTAATCTTTTTATATCAACATCACTTGTTATATCTGGTTGTCCTATTATTCCTACTTTAAAGCCTAGCTTTTCTAGTATTCTTCCCACAACAGCTACACCCATAAAAGGGCTATCTATATAAGCATCACCTGTTATAAGTATCACATCACATTGTTCCCAACCAAGAGCATCCATCTCTTTTTTTGTTGTAGGTAAAAAGTTATTATGTTCTTTTATTGTTATTTTTTTATTCATTCTTATACTTTGAAGTAGTTTTAAAAATATCTATTTAGATATTTAATATATATAATTATATCTAAATAGACAATAAAAAAGGGCAAGTTATTTTAACTTGCCCTTTTGTTTAAAAAATATTTAATATAAAGTATTAAACGTCTTTTTGTTCTTTTCTAACTCTAATACTAAGTTCTTTTAATGCATCAGCATCTACAGGACTTGGTGCACTTGCAAGTAAACATTGTGCTTTTTGAGTTTTAGGGAATGCAATAACATCTCTAATACTTGAAGTTCCAGCCATAAGCATAATAAGTCTATCAAAACCTAATGCAAATCCACCATGAGGAGGCGCACCAAATTCTAATGCATCAAGTAAGAAACCAAATTTATCATTTGCTTCTTCTTCACTTATATCCATAAGTTCAAATACTTTTTTCTGAATATCGCTTTTATGTATTCTTATTGATCCACCACCTAGTTCTGTACCATTTAATACAATATCATAAGCAATAGATTCTAATTCTTCTAAATCATCAACATTATTTAAGTCAACTTTTTCTAAGTTAGGCATAGTAAATGGATGGTGAAGTGCTTTTGTTCTTCCATCTTCTGTTTCAAACATAGGAAAATCAACAACCCATAAGAATTCTAATGCATTTGCATCGATTAAATCCATTTGAGCAGCTAATTCAAGTCTTAATCTTCCCATATAATCCCATACAAGTTTTTTCTCACCAGCACCGAAGAATATAACATCTCCAACATCAAGTTCACATCTGTCTACAAGCTCTTGTAGTTTTTCAGGTGTTTCTTCAAAGAATTTGTTAAGAGGACCTTTTAGACCATCTTCTTTCATTTGGAAATATCCAAGTCCAGATGCTCCAAATTTTCTAACGTAGTCTTCAAAACCTTTCATTTGTCTTTTAGAGAAAATATTATCTCCATTTGGAACTTTAAGTGCTTTGATTCTATTTTTCTTTTTATCTTTTGCAATATTACTAAAAATATCAAGTGTACAAGCTTCAAATATATCACTTACTTCTACCATTTTCATATCAAATCTTAAATCTGGTTTGTCACTTCCGTAACCTTCCATTGCATCGTTATATGTCATTCTTTTGAATGTTTTAGGAATATCTTTTCCAGCTGCTGTGAACATATCAAATATTAATTCTTCAGCTACTTTTATTACATCTTCTTGATTACAAAAAGACATTTCAACATCTATTTGAGTAAACTCAGGTTGTCTATCTGCTCTTAAATCTTCATCTCTGAAACATTTTGCTATTTGGTAATATTTATCAAACCCAGATACCATTAATAATTGTTTAAATAATTGAGGTGATTGAGGAAGTGCGTAAAATTCTCCTGCATGAACTCTTGAAGGTACAAGATAATCTCTAGCTCCCTCTGGAGTAGATTTTGTAAGAATTGGAGTTTCAACATCTAAAAATCCAAGTCTATCAAGTGTATTTCTAGCAGCGATTCCTACTTTAGATCTAAGTTTAAAAATATTTGCAGATTTTTTACTTCTTAATTCTAAGAATCTATTTTTTAGTTTTATTTCTTCATTTACTTTTTCATCATTTAAATCAAAAGGCATAGGCTTTGATCTGTTTTCTATGATTAATTTATCTAAAACAATTTCAATTTTACCAGTGATTAGTTTTGGATTTTCTAAACCTTCACCTCTAGCTCTAACTGTTCCACTTGCAATAAGTACAAATTCATCTCTAACATTATTTGCTACTTCCCAAGCTTCTTTGTTATCTTGTGGATCACAAACAAGTTGAACTAAACCACCTTTATCTCTTAAATCGATAAAAATAAGACCACCATGATCTCTTCTACTATTTACCCAACCAGCTACTTTAACTGTTTCGCCTATATTTTTTTCTGTTACATCTGTACAATAATGAGTTCTCAATGTATTACCTTTATTTGATATTATTATTTATATTCGCGATTATATCTAAAAATTACTTTATTAGAATTAAAGGATTATTTACTATGTATTAAATATATGTTTTGTTTTATATTTTTGTGATAAAGTATTATAAGAATTATTTATAAAGGATAAATTATGAAATTTTTATTAATATTAATATTAGGTATTTTTTTAAATGCAAGTGAATTAAGTTCACAAGCCAAAGATGGTAAAGAGATATATTTAGAGGCAAATTGTCAAAAATGTCATGGAGTAGATGAAAAATATGATGTAAAGAAAAATAAAGTAAAAGATTATAAATCACTTAAAAAATGGGTATCTTCATGTAAAACATATTTTGAACATTCATGGTTTGATGATGAACAAAAAGCTGTAATCGTATACTTAAATGAGATTAAATATAAAGTGGATATTAAAGAGTAGTTATATAAAAAAGAAAGATTTAGTAATCTTTCTTTTTTCTCATACGTGCTAATTCTTTTTGAACAGAGATATTAACAGTATCAATTGGTTCAAAATCTAGTGCATGGTTTTTATTATCATAGTCAACACTATTAAGAATCACTTTAACAGCTTCTATTCTAGCTTTATGCTTGTCATCGCTTCTTACGATATGCCAAGGTGCAGGCTTTGAGTTTGTTCGTCTTAGCATTTCATATTTTTTTTCACTAAATTCATCCCACAAATCTTGAGCTTGAAGATCAACTTCACTAAGTTTCCATTGTTTTAATGGATCTTCTTGTCTTGAATTAAATCGGTTTAATTGTTCAACTTTTGAAACTGAAAAGTATAATTTAATTAGAATAATATCTTGTCTTACAAGGTCATTTTCAAATCCAACTACATCTTCCATAAATATTTCATGTTGTTCAGGAGTACAAAATCCAAATACTGGTTCTACCATAGCTCTGTTATACCAAGATCTATCAAAAAGTACTATCTCCCCACCTGTTGGAAAATGTTCAATATATTTTTGAAAAAACCATTGATTTTTTTGTGTTTCTGTGGGTTTACCAAGTGCAACTATTCTATAATGACGAGAGTTCATATATCTAGTAATTCTTCTAATAGCCCCACCTTTACCACTTGCATCTCTACCTTCAAAAAGAATAATCATTTTCTTTTTTGTTTTATCAAGATATTTTTGAAGCTTAATAAGTTCAACTTGGTATTGTCTCATTTGTTCATTATCATAAATTTTTTGGATACCTTTTTCTAGTGAAAATGGATCAAGTGTTTTAAAATCTTTAAGTAAAGATTTCATTAAATTATAATCTTCTTTTATTTTGTCACATTCAGAAGAATTTTTTACAGGAGTAGATTTTTTTGTAGATTTTTTAATCTCTTTATTTATTTTTAAAGAGTCTTTATATTTAATCATAAGTTTATGTGCATCTGCTTGAGTTAAATCATTGGCTTTTGTATAACCTAAAACTTTCATATATCTTTTTTTGTTTAACTGAAATCTAGTGATAAATTTTTTACCAAAAGTTTCATGCTCAATCTTAGAGATATACAAACCTTGGTATTGTGTTTTTTCAAAATCTTTTAAATTCATAGTATCTCCTTAATTTAATATTATTGTTGTATAATTTTCGCATTATAGCTAAAATATGTAAAATAAGCAAAATGATTTAAATAATAGGAAATGAAATGATAAGACTAGGTTCAAACTCACAAACAAGAGCAAAAATTTTAAAAGACAATAATATTGATTTTATTCAATGTGGTGGAAGTTTTGATGAAGAGTCAATAACTACTACAAATCCCCAAGAGTTTGTAAGAATTGCAACTTTAGGAAAGTTTGAAGAATTATTTGAAAAATATGGTTGTGATGATATGCCATTATTAGTTGCAGATAGTGTTGTATCTTGTGATGGTATATTATTAAGAAAAGCCAAAAATGAACAAGATGCAATAGAGATGTTAAATCTACAAAGCAATAATAAAACAACTGTAATAACTTGTATGATTTTTAAATCAAAAGAAACATATATTTTTGATGTAAGTTCTACTACTTATGAGTTTAATGAATTTGAAAAAGTTGATTTAGAAAAATATATATCTTCAAAAGAATGTATGGGAAAAGCAGGGGCAATCATGGTAGAAGGTTTTTGTAAACCATATATTAAAAATGTAATTGGATACGAATCAACAGCAATGGGACTTTGTGTTGAAAAACTAGAGATGTTTATAGATTAATCTCTTTTTTAAATTCAGTTATATTGTCCTTGTCTCCAAGGACAACAATTATATCTTCTTCATCAATTTTATGGTTTATTCCACGTGAAGAAAATATAAATTCATTTGATATTTCTTTATCTTGAATTCCTAGTAAAATAAGATTATATTTTTCGAAGATTGTTATATTATCTAGTGTTTTTCCATTTAATGTGCAGTTTTTATTTATATGTATTTCTTGTATATCCAAAGAAGTGTTTTTATATAAAATATTATCTAGAATTTTAACTGCCATTGGTTTATGAATTTGTCTGAATATTTTTAGTCCTGCTATTTCATATGGATTTATTGTAGTACTTGCACCTGCAAGTTTTAATTTTTTTGATTCATTTTCATTATTGCAACATGAGATTATTTGTAAGTTTTTATTTAAATTTCTAGAACTTAGTGTTACAAATAAGTTTTTATTAAATTCATTGTGCATACAAAATATAGTAGTAACTTTATCTTTTATTCCCAGACCTATTAACTCCTCATCATCATAACACTCAAAGTTATAAAGATTATTAGTATATGCATCACTAGTAGCAAACTTTTGACATTTGATTTCGGGTTCTATAATACAAAAATCTTTATTTTCTTGTTTTAATCTATATGCTAGTTGTGCTGCTAATTTACTATATCCAAATATTATTATCATTTTTTCTCCACTAGCTTATTATTTTATGTGATTGTACATAAGTTTTAAATTCATTAATTGTTTTTTCATATCCAATTACTATTAAATAGTCTTTTTCGCTTATAATAGTATTTTTCTTATTGGGATTAAATATAAAGTTTTCTTTATCATTTTTATGAACAATTCCAATAAAATTGATATTGAAGTTTTTAAATTCTATTGAATCTAATGTTTTATTTATAAAATCAGAATTTTCAAATATCTCAATTTCACTCATAATAGCACCTTTATAATCAACAAGTATATCATCTATAGCTTCATATGCAACAGGTGCATTTAAATACCCTAGTGCAACATGTGATGCCAAATCATTTAATTCTATTAATCTATTTGCACCAGCAATTAAAAGTTTTTCTTTTATTTTTACTCTGTTTGATCTACACGTAATATGTATTTTTGTATTTAAACTTCTTACAGATAAAATAATTGATAAATTTACAGTATCATCACTTGTTAGAATTATTACTTTTGATATATTTTTATTTATACCAATTTTTTTAAGTAAGCTTATATCTGTAGCATCACCTTTTATGATATTGATTTTTGCACTGTGATATTGTGCTATTATTGCTGGATTATTTTCGATAATCAAAAAGTTGTAATTATTGTCTTTTAGATTATCTATTAATACTTGAGCTGTTTTTCCATATCCACAAACTAAGATATAGTTTTTTAATTTTTTTATATTTGATAATGTATTTGTTTGTTTAATGCTATCAAGTTTTTCACCAATAGAACTAGTAACAATAGAAGTAAAAAATGCGATTACAGTATATCCAGCAAGAATCAAGATAATAGTAGCAGCACGACCAGCATCGCTAATAGGTGTAATATCACCATATCCAATAGTAGATACAGTAATAAAAGACCAATAAATAGCATCAATAAATGTATCAATTTTTGGATTTAATCCATTACCTTCATATATGTAAATAATAGTAGCACTAAAAAATATTACAAGTAAGTATAATAATAGCAGTAAAGTAAGTTCAAGTTTTTTTTCTATAAATACTTTAGTAAATATATTTAATGAACTAGAATATTTTAGAACTTTAAATAGTCTAAAAAGTAAAAAAATTCTTAAAATTCTCAATGGTCTATATGAAGGAAGTATAGCTAATAAATCAATAATAGAACTAAGTGAGAATATATATTCAAGTTTTTTATTTGTGATTATTTTTATACTATCATATAGTTTATATTTAATATTTAGAAATTGTGATTCTTCATAATCATTTATGATTTGTTTATGACTTTCAAAGCTTACAGTAAGCCGCCCTAGCCATTCAAGAATAAATATACCAACAGCAAAATATTCAAAATAATCAATATAAGGAGGTAAAGTATGCTTTACTTCATATATTAAAATACCAACAGTACTAATAACTAAAAATATCATAGATAAATCAAATACTTTTTTGTAATTTGATGAGTTATTTATAAGGGTATTGTGTAAGAAGTTTCTAAAACTTTTGTGAAGTTTAGAAGATTCAATTTTGTATGCTAAATTAACTATTATATTATTCATACATGATTATATCATAGCTAAGTTTATATATCTTCTTTTATTATATCAATTTGATTTTTTAGGAAATCTATATCCAAATTTAATTTTTGTGCTTGAGCAATTGCATTTTGTATAAATTGTTCCTCAAAAGGTTTTGAAATATTAAATATAGTATTAATTAGTTTTAAATATGAAGCTGATTCTTTATTTTCTCCATTTAAACAATCAATAATATTCTGATTTAAATTCCAATGTTCTAATATCATAATAGTGATTTCAGAAGAGGTATGTCCACAATATTTTATCTCAATTTTATCTATACTTTGAGGATTTAGTTTTAATTCATTTAAAAACTCAGGTGTTTTATTTGAATTTGCTAATTCAATAGAAAGTATAAACTTACCTAGGTCTTGTAATATCAATGGTAGATATAGATTTTTTTGAATTTCAGGGTTTACTTTTCTAAGATAAGAAGTCATAAACCTTATTTTTAGAGCAAGATATTTTTTAAACTCATCTTGACTAAGGTTATATGCAGAGATATCAATTTTTACATTGTCTTGTATATTATTTGCTAAAACAATAGAAATAGTAAAATCCATACCCATAAGATATATTAGATTCTCTAAACTATCAACTTCATTTTTAAATCCAAATATTGCAGAATTTACAGTTTTTAATAATGTTGCAGTTATAAGTGGATCAGTACTTAATATTTCAATTAGTTCATCCGTTTTCTTTTGTAACTTTGTTGAAAAATTAAGAGTATCAACTATTGTTTTCTCTAAAGCTGGGAGTTCGTTTATTTGTTCAATCATTGTATTCATATGCTCACCCCATTGAGTATTTTTTATAATTAAATTTATTATATCAAAATAATTTGTAAGTTGTATTTGTTCATTATCATTTAAATTTGATTCAAATTCTAAATATATAAATATATCTTTTGAATCTTGGTTTATAATATCAATATATAAGTTACCACGTACGAGCGATTTTTTACTTATAAATACGGTACTTAATTTATCAATTTCTTTTGCAGATATTACTTTCATATTATGAGAGTTTAAAAACTTTCCAACTGAAGATATTATTTTAAATCTTGATGATACTTTTGATTCATCTAAAGATGCAATAAACCCACCTTTAATATTGTATTTATTAAATTCTATTTCTATTTTACTTAAAATAAAATCTAAAAATTCATACAAAGTGGTGTCTTTTTTTATAAAATTATTATATTTATTTATATTCAATGTAAGCCTTTATTTTCATAATAAGTATACATTTCTAAACTTAAATTTATTATTTTACATATCTTTATATTTGCTTATATTTTATTTTGTGTCATATTGTAAACCCATTCGTATAAATCGTACATATCTTGGTATATTTTAAATGAATTATCTAGTATATTTATACAATAAAAGTCATCATTAATATTTTTTTCTATAAAACTAAACATTGCTCCATATAAACTCAATTCAATATGAATATCATCTTTATACTCACTAAGTACTTTTGGAATTTTTTTAAATTTTTTAGGAGGTAAACTATAACCTTTTTCTTTTAATATTTCTAATATATTATAAAGTTCTATTCTTTTTAGTTCATTTTTCAAATAAAGTCTGTATTGCTTAAGTAAATCTGGTTTGAAGTTTCTAATTCCTGTTGCTATAAAGTAAGTATCTTTTGTATAGTGCATATAAAATGAAGAACTCTGCATACGATGAGTATCTCCTTTGTAAAATATAATCCCAATTTTAGACTTCATTGGCGTTTTATCTTTACTAAATCGTACATCTCTATATATTTTAAATAAACTTTTTCCAACTTTTGGATGAAAATTTATACTTGGGTCAAGTATCTGAAGTGTTTCTCCCATATCTTGTACAAAATTTTCATTTATATTTTTTATTTCTTCTTCCCAAATATAACGATTATTTTCAAACCATAGTTTTGTATTGTTTTGTTCTAAGTCTTGAAGAAAAATAATTGCTTTTTTACTAAATCCATTAAATACCATCATCAAATCTTATATCTTGACATATTTTTATTTTATTTTTTAAACATATACTAAGAATAATATTATCATTTAAAATTAATTTACTATATGAATCTACATTTTTTACTAAAATATTATTATCATAATATACAGTATTATTTAAATATTCCAATTTTTCTAATTTTTTATCTATTGTTAATTTTTTTTGTAAAAATAATCTTGTTGATTCAAGTTCTATTTTTAAAATATTTTTATCATTATCATTTGAGTTGTTATTATTAATATCTAAACTAAGATTTGAAATACTAATAAATAATATTGCTGATATAATTAATGCAAACAATACTTCTATTAGACTAATTGATTTT
>Ga0256826_1001316_pt1 | contig 15451 bp, 12 predicted proteins | sample CV79metaG_FD_185975 | JGI IMG/M metagenome (GOLD analysis project Ga0256826, IMG submission 185975) | Hydrothermal vent microbial communities from East Pacific Rise, Pacific Ocean - CV79 | ecosystem: Environmental > Aquatic > Marine > Hydrothermal vents | place: Pacific Ocean: East Pacific Rise...
CTCCCCTACTCTTAACCCACAAACCCAAGCAAAGTGGAGGTTAAAACCTCCTCTGTCCCCATCTACATCTAAAAGTTCACCTGTAACATACAAACCTTTTTGTTTTTTAGACTCTAATGTTTTCACATCTATCTCATTTACATTTACTCCACCAGCTGTAACCTCTGCACCTTTATAACCTCTACTACCATTTACTTTAAATTCAAAGTGCTTAATAGCATGAACAATAAAATCTAAATTATTTTTGTTTACAAAAAGAGAACCAACGGTCTCATTTTGTAGTTTTAATGGCTCCAGAATGGGCAATATAAGCTTTTTATTGATGAAACCTTGCATCCATATGCTTAGAAGCTTGGAACTCTTTTTAGTAAGACTTTTTTTCATAAGAGCCAAAAGTTGCTCTTGACTCATTTTTGGCATAAGATCAATGGTTAAAATAATATTTTTCTTTGTACCAACCAACTCTTTCATGACAAAACGGCTAATGTCTAAAATAGCTAAACCAGAAATACCATAGCTTGTAAAAAGTACATCTCCCTGCTTTTTAATATTATCAAACCCTACTCTACTATCTACTTTTACTCCAGCCATACGTTTTAACTCTGACTCTCTTAATGGAGAGGTTAACTGAACCAAAGAGGGAAAATCTTTTACAACGGTATGTCCAAAAGCACGTGCAAAGTCAACACCATCCATAACACCACCCAATTGTGGTGCAGAACAGTGACCAGTGGCAATAACTACTTTTTTACTCTGAACACTTTTTTGACTGTACCCTACTCTAAAAATATTTTTTTCAAAGGCTATTTTCTTTACAGTAGTATCACAGACAATCTCAACACCCAGTTGTTCACATTCACACAAAAGTAATTCAACAACAGATGAAGCTTGTTGAGACATAGGAAAAACTTTTCCCTCTTTTGCCTCAATAAACTCTAAACCAATAGATTTAAAAAACTGTTTAACAGTTTGATAATTATAACCATCAAACAGCGAAGCAATAAATTTTGGATTTTGTGAATAAAAATGTTCTAAAGTTGGTCGTTGATTTGTAATATTACATTTTCCATTACCCGTAGCTAAAAGTTTTTTACCAACTTTATTGTTCTTTTCTAAAATAAGTACTTTTTTACCTCTACGAGCAGACACAATGGCTGTAACCATGCCACTCGCCCCTGCTCCTACAATTATTACATCAAACATCTATTTAATTTTCTTTTTTAGTTCCTCAATTTTCGCTTTGGATTCAGCTACTTCATCACTATTTTCTTCATGTTCATGAAGATTAAATTCCAGTGCTTTTTCTAAGTATACTAGTGCTTTTTGAGGTTTATCTGTTTTTTCATAAATAGTTGCAATATCTTCATATTCAGCCAATACATCTTCATGATAGAGTCCTAAACCTACTTTATCAATCTCTAAAGCTTTAAAGTAATATTTTAATGCTTCATCATAATTATCTAGAGAGTCATAGGTTGATGCAATATTATAATAAGTTGTTGAACGCTCTGTACTATTTGACTCCAAAGTTATCTCATCAATCTTTATTGCTTTTTTGTAGTATTCAAGAGCTTTACTATAATTTTTCAGCTCATCATAGTCTAAACCAATATTATTATAATCTAAAGAGATCTCACTGCTCTGCTTCTTATAATACTTTAAATCTTCTTCTAATTGCAAAATATCATGCTTTAAAGCTTTTTCATAGTCACCTTCATCAAAATACTTTTGTGAAAGGTCATAATTTTTTTCACTAGGTTTACCTTTTAAGAGCGTTACTATTTCATCTTTTATATCTTCTGTTTCAGATGAACATGCTGTAAAAGAAAGAAAAACAGTTAAGGTGGCTCCTACAAATATACTTTTAAAACTTATCATAAATAAACTCCTAATGTTTAGAATATAGCTAATTTTATCATAAATAAACTCTCTTCAAGAAAAAAACTTGGTCGTAAACTAAACAGTTAACTTTAGATATAATTACAAAAAAATTACAGGAGTGACTTATGTGTGTTGAGAGGTTACAAAAAATTATTTTAGCTTCAGTACTAGGAATAGTTTTAATGTTAGCTGGAATTGGCTCTTTAAAAATTGCCTTTATGCTTCAAGTGAGTGTTATGCTTATATTAATAGTAAGTGGTTTAACTGGTTCTTGCTACATAACGAAAGTACTTAACTCAGCATTTCCACTCTGTAATGATACAAATAAGGAAAATAAATAATGGAAAAAGTTTCATACAAAGATGCTGGTGTAGATATTGATGCAGGAAACGATTTTGTAGAAGCAATTAAAGCTGATGTAAAATCAACTTTTGATAAAAATGTTATTGGAGGTATTGGTTCATTTGCTGGTGCTTATGCTCTTCCAACAGGATACAAAGAACCTGTTATTCTCTCTGCAACAGATGGTGTAGGAACAAAACTTAAATTGGCAATTGACAGCAATAAGTTTGATACAGTTGGAATTGACCTTGTAGCAATGTGCGTTAATGACCTTATTTGTAACTTTGGTACACCAATGTTCTTCTTGGACTACTATGCAACAGGTCACCTTGTTCCAGCTAATGCAAAAGATGTTGTAGCCGGAATTGCAGAGGGTTGTAGACGTTCAGAGTGTTCACTAGTAGGTGGTGAAACAGCTGAAATGCCAGGAATGTACTCTGATGATGACTTTGATTTAGCAGGTTTTGCAGTAGGTATTGCAGAGCGTTCAGAGATGGACACAGTAGCAAACGTAAAAGAGGGTCAAGTTATCTTAGCACTTCCAAGTTCAGGTGTTCACTCAAATGGTTATTCACTTGTTAGAAAACTTTTCTTTGACAAATTAGGTATGAGTTTAGATTCTGAGTTCAATGGAAAACCTCTTGTTGAGACACTTCTTGAGCCAACACGTATTTACGTAAAAGAGTTTAAAGAAAATAGAGACAAAATTGTAGCACTTGCACACATTACTGGTGGTGGAATTGTTGAAAATTTACCAAGAGTACTTCCTGATGGAATGAGAGCTCAAATTTCAAAAGATAGCATTAAAGTACTTCCTGTCTTTAAATTTATGTCAGAATATGTGGATGAAGAAGAGATGTTTAGAACCTTCAACATGGGTGTAGGTATGATTCTAGTAGTAAACAGTGAAGATGTAGAAGCTGTTTGTGCAAATAGTGATGCTTATGTTATTGGTGCCATGATTAAAGGTGAAAAAGGTGTAGACTTAATTTAGTCTACCTTATATATAGCTCTTAAATTTTTTTTATGATAATCAGCATTAACTATTTTCTGATATAATCATTATATGAAAGATAAAAAAGATAAACTAACCCTACGTCAACTAGAAATATTTTTAAATGTTGTAAAAGAGGGTCACCTAACCAATGTAGCCAAAGCTATGGGGCTGAGTCAATCAGCTATCTCTATGGCAATAAAAGAGCTAGAGAAGATTTTAGGCAATCCTCTTTTCGATAGAATCAATAAAAAACTAATCCTTAATGAAATGGGACGTGCTTTTGAAAAAGAAGTTTCTCCAATTTTAAAAAAAATCAATGATATCGAATATGAGTTTAAAAATACCGTCAATAAAGGTATGGTAAGAGTAGGGGCTAGTACAACCATTGTTGACTACCTTATGCCTCCTATTATCTGCTCTTATATGAATAACTACCCTGATGTCAAAGTAGCACTTAAAGAGGGAAATACAAAAAAAATTGTTGACCTCATTAAAGAGGGTGAACTAGATGTTGGATTCATTGAAGGTGTAGTTAACGATTCTGACATTATCAAAACAGTTATTGGGGTTGATGAACTAGTAGTAGTAACAACTGATACATCTTTAGCTACTGAATGCTTTATCGATACTATTCAAGATAAAAAATGGGTTCTAAGAGAAGAGGGCTCTGGAACACGTGAAGTATTTTTAGACTATGTCAAAGATAAAGTTGATCATATTAATATCTTTTTAGAACTAGGACATACAGAATCTATTAAATCTCTTCTTATGAACCATCAATGTTTAACTTGTATCTCAAAAATTGCTGTCACGCGTGAAATAGAAGAGGAAAAACTTATTCAAGTAGCATTAAAAAACTTTGAATGTAAACGTTATTTTTATATGATTTATCATAAGGACAAATATAGATCTGAACTTTTTGATAAATTTGTCACTTTTACTCAAAGTATTATGAAACGAATGATAGAGGAGAAGAGATAATCTCTCTTTTTACTCTTTAATTAAACTCTGTTGAGCCTCAACATACTCACTAGGATAATTTAAATTCATAAACAGTTTTTCGTTATCTATTTTAACTATTTCTATAGTTAGTGACTCAAATAAAGATTGTAATCTATGATTATCTTTAGCCAAAGCAAACTTTGCCTCTTTTAAAAAACTTCTACGATAAATAGCAGATAAAGGCTCTAATCCATACTTTGACTCAACAATAATAATATCACTTTTTGTCTCTTTTAATCTCTTAAACAATTTTTCCATAACAGAAATATCTACAAATGGTGCATCAACACTTAATACAAATACTTCGTTAATATCTAGCGTTTCAAAAATAGATATTAATGCAACAAGAGGAGATGAAATTTCAGAAATATCTTCAATTACATCCACTTTAAAATCAAATTTATTAGATTTTGAAGAGATATAAACAGTAGAAAAAATTTTATCTAAACGTCTATATTGAAACTCAGCCAAACTAGAAAAACCACCAAAAGGAAGCAGAGCCTTATCTCTCTTCATCCGTGAACTTTTTCCACCAGCAATAATAACAGCTGTAGCATCAAATTTCATTAAAGGCTACTTCCTACCCACTCTATAACGCAATTAGCCAATTTAGCACCATATTTACGTGAATACTTATCATTTACCAAAACAACTACTACATAGCGTTGTCCAGATGCACCATCAACATAACCAGCTATATTTTTAACCCCTTTAATGGTACCCGTTTTCATCCATGCTCGACCATATATCAAAGAATTTGAAAAACGTCTCTTAAGTGTACCATCAACTCCTGCTACGGATAAAGTATTCATCCATCGTTGTCCATAGTGCTTAGCAGCATGATCCAATAAATTTGCTAAAGATTGTGCTGTTAGTTTTGCTGAGCGTGAAAGCCCTGAACCATTAGCAATAAAAGTTGTACCTTTTTCTAAAATATGATACTTATTTAAAACTTTCTCTATTGTTTTTCGACTCTTATATGTTGTACTAGGTGGGGAATATCGTTTTGAACCTAAAGTTAACATAAGCTGCCTTGCCATTAAATTATCAGATTTTTTAGCAATAGTTGATATAACACTTTCAAGAGGTTCAGAATAATGAGAAAAAAGATATTTAGCTTTTTTAGGAACACTTTTTAACTTTAATATTCCAGTTACAGTTACTCCTTTTGATTTCAATTCATCTCTTAATGCATAATAGAAAGCTCTATGAGGCATACTAACAACTTTACAGATACTTCTTTTACCACATCTTTTCGAGAGTTTTCCTGTTAAAAATATGGTTGAACGAGAAGAAGAGTTAGTTTTAATCTTTACTTTTGGCCATGAACGTTTACCTCGACATGAACCATTAACCATTCGCAATTTATTAATTATTTTATAACTTTTATCAGCTACATCTTTTTCTATTTTTAGTCGTTTTCCTTGAGGAGTAATACAAAAAGTACTTTTTCTTTTATTAAACATGATAGCATCAGGCATAGCATTGTAAGGACTATATACATTTTTATCAAATCCAGAACTATTTTTAGATGTCACTTTAAAAAGTGTTCTATCAATAATAATATTACCTCTGATTTTTTTAATTCCTGAAGATTTTATTTGTGATACAATAGAAAATATATCTTCTGTTTGTAAAGTAGGATCACCAGATGCTTTTACATATAAATCTCCATATAAAATACCCCTGCGAAGTTTACCTGTATAGTAAAACTTTGTCTCCCAACGATAGTTAAATCCTAATTCAAGTAATGCTGAGTAGTTTGTTAAAAGTTTCATTACAGAAGCTGGTGTACGTTTTATATGTGTACGCCAAGAGGCAATAGGGTATTTTGAATTTAAAGCTTTAATATAAATACTATAATTATTTTTGTTAATAGGAATAATAGAAATTTCTTGTGCTAAACTATCAGGTATACTTATAGAAAAAAGTTTTGTTGTTAAAAATAATATTAATATGAACTGGTGATGAATCGCCATCAATATAACCTTTTAAAAGATTTTTATAAATAATAGTCTAAAAGGCTTTAAATGACTATAAAAGTAAATTCTTTAATTAGCAAACCATCCAATTTTCCATTTTAAACACATCTTTAGTGCATGGCATACCTTTCCAACCAGCCGTATCAAGATACATCATCTTCCCCCCAAAATAACCAACAACATACATCTCTTTATATATTGGGTACATACCTCCTGAAAACATTGTAAATATATCATCATATGAGCTTGGATGCTCATAATGTTCCAAGTCCAAAGAGTGCAAGGCAATAAGTGCATAATGTAACATCTCATTTTTCAACATAGAGCTACTTAAAACATAATACGATGGATACGCAACAGCAGGTTCACCTTCTAAAAGCTCTGAAATATAGAGTCGTTCTTTTTTTTTATTAAACATAATAGAAGTATAAGATATTTTTTAATAATTCGAAAGAAATATTTCATATTGACATATTACAATATATTTATTATTAATAAATATTAAAAATTATTATTTTTAATTAATTTTTAACAGAAAATCACTATACTGTTATTTATATAATAAAATAGGACTTGTATTATGAAACTAATTAAAAAAACTTTACTAATTGCAATCTGTGTAAGCAGTTTAACTTCACTTTATGCAAAAAATTCTACTGCTATATTTGCAGATGAACATGATCCTGATAACCGTGTTATCTCTGTAGATTATGAAAATATGGAACTTATTGATGAAAATTCAGTAGAAGGTTCTCTAAATCACCATGCTGATGTTATTGGTACATTAAATAATTCAAAATATATTATGATGGTTCCTAAAAAATCAACTTTTGTAACATTTAGGAAAGTTAATGACAGAAGTTTTGTCAAAAAATTAAACTTACCTTTTCAACCTCGTTCAGGCGATGCCTATAATGCAACACATAATTTAACACTTTTAACTTCTGGAAATAGACCATCAGCTGTTATTATTGATAATAACTCATTAAATATTGTTGGACAAGCTGGATTCGAACTCTCTTGTAATCAATATACTCTTTCTAAAATTGTGACAAACGCTCCTATTTCTCAACAAAACTGTGCAGCTCAAGACTTTGGTGGAGGACTTATATCAGGTCATCCAATTTGGTTAGATGCAAATACATTTGCTATTCTTGATAGATCAAATAGATTTGTTCATGTTTATGGTATTATAAATATCAATGGTAAATGGAAAACCGTACTTAAAAATAGTATTCAAACAAACTCTTCTCTGCACCAAATTATTCCTAATCCAACAAATTCTACTATTTTTTATGGGATGACAGAAGGTAATGTAAATACTGGTGTATTAGCACGTATGTATAAATTTTCTTTTAGAAATGGTGTTTTATCTACTCGTAAATTTGTAGATTTATCATATAATGGAACAAAAGGTATTGGAGGGCATAACCTCTATATTACTCCAGACAATCAATATCTTTATGGTGCAACTGCTTCAGGTAGTGTTTTTGTTGTGGATGCTGGTAATTTACATATTAAAAATGCTATTGCAGCAGGAAAAGGTGCTGGTCATGTTAACTTTATGAACAATGGTATTTATGGTGCTGTAACCAATCATAAAGCAAACTATGTAACAATAATCAACTGGAAAACGCATACTTTTGTAAAAAATATTACAACTAATTTTAATAAAGAGAATATTGCTTCACTACTGCATTCACATTCACCATATATTGAAGGTAATTATTTCTATAACTTCTGGACAGATGGTGGGGTATTTTATCGTATCAATTTAACATCATTAAAATTACAAGATTCAGTATATGTAGGTGGAGTTCCTATTCAAGGAAACTACTTTAAACTACCAAATAATGGTGCGAATATAGCTTCTGTAACAACCAACAAAGATACCTATAAACAAAATGAAAGTATTACTGTAAACTTTAAAAACATGCTTGCAAACGCAAAAGACTGGGTAGCTGTTTACCCTGCTGGTTCAAATAATGATTGGGAAAATGTTGTAGCTTGGGACTGGGCTGGTGGTGTTAAAAATGGTCAATTAACCTTTAACAATAGTATTCCTCTAGGAAATTATGAAGTACGTGTTTTCTTTAAAAACTCATTTAATGTTGAAGCAAGAAGTAGATTTACCATTGGAAACTCTAACTCAAATAAAACAACTGTTACGACAAATAAGAGTTCTTATAATGCTGGTGAAAGTGTACAAGTAAACTTTAAAAATATGCTTGCAAACGCAAAAGACTGGGTAGCTGTTTACCCTATTGGTTCAAGTAATGATTGGTCAAATGTTGTAGATTGGAACTGGGCTGGTGGTGTTAAAAATGGTCAGTTAACATTTACAAACATACCAAAAGGAAAATATGAAGTTCGTGTTTTCTTTAAAAATACATATAAATTAGAAGCAAAGCATAATTTTACTGTAGGGGCATCAAACTCAAATAAAACAACAATTACAAGTAGTAAAGCAACCTATAGACAAGGTCAAACTATAAATATTAGCTTTAAAAATATGTCTGCTAACTCAAAAGACTGGGTAGGTATTTACCCTGTTGGTTCAAGTAATGACTGGTCAAATGTTGTAGCTTGGAATTGGGCTGGTGGTGTTAAAAACGGTCAATTAACATTTAATAAAGATATTCCTGTAGGAAAGTACGAAGTTCGTGCTTTTTTCAACAATACATTTATAACAGAAGCTAAATCTAACTTTACAGTTGAACCTGCTAATGCACCTATATAATGTTTAACAGTAGAAAGAGTTCTCTCTTTCTACTTCTTTTAATTTAAAACTTATCTTCTTAAAAAATCTTCTCAACCATCAACTGTAAAGTAACACGATTGTTAAAATGATTCTCATTAATTCCATAGACTACAGAGACAACTTGACCAATGTGAAAAACCTCTTTAGTCTTAAATAATACGGCTTGTTGTGTCACTCCATTTTGTGAAAAACTAAAACGTCGATGTTCTTTCTCTTTTCCCATATCATTCACATCTTCAATAATTACATTTTTACTAATAAACTTTACTCTTGGATTTCCTTGACCATATGGCTCAAAGAGTTTTAACATATTCACAAGTGTAAAGTCTATATGTGAAAAACTTAACTCTCCTAAAATGTCTGGGTCAACTTTTTGCTCTTCATAATTTTCTCGTCGATACTCTTTTTGAATTTGCTCTTTAAATGCTTCTAAGTTATTCACATCCAAACTAAGACCAATGGCAGATTCATGCCCTCCAAACTTGTTAAGCAAAGGACGACAAGCAGAAGTAATTTTAAAAAGATTACAGATGTGAAAACTTCTTCCACTCCCTTTTAGCTGACCATTTTTACCTTTTGCAAGAACAATACATGGCTTTTCAAAACGTCGTCCAACCCTTGCAGCTACAATGCCGACCACGCCTTCATGCCAATCCTCTCCTGTCACCACAATGACCTCGTCATTTAAATCTACCTCTTGTAAGGCTTCATCAGTGATTTTTTGCTCAATGGCTTTTCTCTCTTCATTAAAGTCTTTAAGTCTATCAAGACGGACTCGTGCATCATAAATGTTTGAGCTAAGAAGGAACTCTACTGACCATTTTGCATCATCCATTCGACCAGCTGAATTTAACACAGGAGCAATCTGAAATCCAATATCATCTGCACTTAAAGCACCTTTGTCCAACTTCTCCATAAAAGCTTTAATTGCAGGTAACTCCGATCGATTCAAAAGTTGCAATCCAGCTTTGACCATGGCACGGTTAATATGTTGCAGAGGCATCATGTCAGCAATAATTGCTATGCTTACCAAGCCTAGGTATGACTTTATGTCTACATTGGCATTTATAGCCTTATTTAGTGCTGCTATGAGGTACCATGCAATTTGTGCCCCACACACCTCTTCATAAGGAAAAGGACAATTCTCTTGTTTTTGATCAACAATGGCATAAGCATCAGGAGTAACAGCAGGAACAATATGATGATCTGTAATAATTAAGTCAATACCCATCTTTCTACAGAGTCTAGCAGCTTCAACAGCTGCAATACCATTGTCTACTGTAATGACCAAGTCATAACCTTCAATTTGAGGAACAAGATTGGGTGAGAGTCCATAGCCATCTCGAAAACGATTTGGAATAATCCACTCCAAATCTACTCCAATCTCTCTAAAAAACATCTTCATGAGTGTCGTAGAGGTAACTCCATCAACATCATAGTCACCAATAAGCATAATCTTTTCACCTGTATGGATGGCTTTAACTATACGAACTATAGCTCTATCCATATCTTTAAACTCTGATGGTTTTGGTAAATTTGCAAGAGTTAAATGACCATCTTTTAAAAAGCGTTTTTGAAGTTTTTGTTCTATTTGTTGAGGGGATATTTTGGGGTAGGGCATAGGAGTCCTTATGGAGTAGACATTTCTTGTTCCCACGTTAAACATGAGAACAAGAATTTTTTATATTATACTTATTTTTCTAATGCATTTTTTACAAATGCCAAAATTGAAGGGTTTGGATTTTGTAATCTTGATGTAAATTCTGGGTGAAATTGAACACCAAGGAACCAAGGATGATTAGCTACTTCAACAGCTTCAATAAGTCCATGAGATTCACCTGTAATCTCCATTCCTTTTGCTTCTAACTCTTCACGGTATGCAGGATTTGCTTCGTATCTGTGTCTATGACGCTCAAAAATGGTTGATGCTCCATACGCTTCACGAAGGTTTGAACCCTCTTTTGTATCACACTCATACTCACCTAAACGCATAGTTCCACCCATTGGTGAAGTTGATGTTCTAATTTGTCTTGAACCAGAAGCATCAATGAACTCATCAATCAAGAAAATAATTGGATTTTTTGTCTCTGGATCAAATTCAATAGAGGTAGCATCTTCATATCCAAGTACATTTCTTGCAAACTCAACCATTGCTAGTTGCATACCAAGACAAATTCCTAAAAATGGAATTTTCTCTTCACGTGCATATTTAATAGCTTCAATTTTACCTTCAACACCACGCTCTCCAAATCCACCTGCAACTAAGATTCCATCACAATCAATAAGATATTTATTTGCACCATTATTCTCTATTTTTTCACTATCTACCCATTTAATCTCAACATTTGCATCAAGATGAGCTCCAGCGTGAATAAGTGCTTCTGTAAGAGATTTATATGACTCTTTAAGATCTAAATATTTTCCAACAAAAGCAATGGTTGTCTTTTTTGTTGGTTGAATAATTCTATGAACCAAGTCAGCCCATGTTTGCATATCTGGTTTAAGTTCTCCAAGATTTAGCTCTTTAGAGATAGGTTCTAAAATATCTTGAGCCAAGAAATTTAATGGAACTTCATAAATTGTAGGGGCATCAATAGCTTCGATTACTGATTTTTCATCTACATCACAAGAGTAAGCAATTTTACGTTTAATTTCTGTTGGAACCCTTGTTTCACTTCTCAAAATAAGCATTTGAGGAGTAATACCAATACGTCTAAGCTCCTGAACAGAATGTTGTGTTGGTTTTGTTTTAATCTCACCTGCTGTACGAATATAAGGTAGAAGAGTAACATGAATATTCATCACATTTTCACGTCCTAATTCATGTTTCATTTGACGAATGGTCTCAAGAAATGGCATTCCTTCCATATCCCCTGTAGTTCCACCCAATTCAACAATTAAAATATCTTTTGGTTCACCAGCTTTGATAATACGTTCTTTAATCTCATTTGTAATATGGGGAACAATCTGAATTGTTTTACCAAGATATTTTCCTAAACGTTCATTTTCAATAACGGCTTTATAGATTCTACCTGTAGTAAAATTGTTATTTTGAGTAAGAGATGAGTCTAAAAAACGCTCATAATGTCCTAAATCTAAGTCTGTTTCTGCACCATCTTTAGTTACAAAAACTTCTCCATGTTCAAGTGGTGACATAGTTCCTGGATCGACATTAATATAAGGGTCTAATTTTAAAACACCTACTCTGAAACCTGAATGTTTAAGAAGAGTACCAATACTCGCAGCTGTAATTCCTTTACCAAGAGAGCTTAAAACTCCTCCTGTAACAAATATAAATTTGGTTGACATCAATAATTTTCCTCTGTTATGCAATAATCGGCATAATAACTGTAATAAATTCTTTGTCTTTTAAGACAAAGGGTAGGGTTGTTTCATTTAATAAAATTTGGAATTCATGCTCTTCTACTTGAGCAATAAAATCTAAAAGGTATCGACTATTCACATTTAGTTCAAATGGTTCATTTAAACCTGTATGAATCATTATTTCTGTTTTAGCTTCAACATTATCTGCTGTTAATGAATTAAAAATAATACTTTCATCTTTAAAAATAATTTTTATTTCAGGAGAAATAGTAGTAATCATTTTAATTGATTCTAACATCTCTTTTTTAGGTAATGAGATTGTAATTTTACTATCATTTGGAACAATACGAGCATAATCTGGATAATTTCCATTAATTAAACGTGTAAAAAAATAATAGTTGTTGTTTTGAATAATAAGATTTGTATCGTCATAATAGATGTTGAGTTGATCTATAAAAAGTTTTTGAATTTCAAGAGTTGCTTTTTTAGGAATGATTAATGAAAATTCTTGATCATTTTGACTAGAAATTGATGCAATAGATAATCTTCTAGTATCAGTTCCTACAAATTTTGTTTCACTGTTTTTAATATCTAATAAAGCTCCATTTAGTTCAAACTTTGGATTATTATTATCTATTGCTGATGAAATTTTCTTTAAACTTTTTATTAAATTAATTGAATCTAATTTAATTTGTGATTTATTATCAATTAGTGGAAATGTTGGATAATTTTGAGGATTAAATGTAGGTAATTTAAATTTAGATTTATCTTGTTTTACATTTAAATTGTTTTCTAATGTTTCAAGAATAATTTCATCATTTTTTAAAATACGAATAATATCTAAAAGTTTTTTTCCATTTGCAGTGAAATTACCTTCGTGTTCTATAATCATATTTGTACTATTTATAATTAAACCAATCTCCCCATCGGTTGCTTTTATAGTTACATTATCATTTGTAGCTTCAAAATAAATATGAGAGGTAATTTGACTTGCATCTTTTTTTTCTAAAAAAGGTTGCAAATTGATAAGAATAGATTCTATCAATGGTTTACTAACACGAATTTTCATTTTATCTCCTTTATTTTTCTCTTATTTAATTTAAATAAGTAGTAATAGTAGTAGTTCTTGTTGAAAAGGTGAAAAACCTTTTTAAATACTTATTTTTAGGCTTTTAAATATAAGTATTTTTTCTTTAAAGTTTCACATCTTTTCACTTATTGAATTATATCTTTTTTTAGTATATCTTTAGTTTAACCTCTAATAAGTGAAAAAATTAGTTAGTTTTTACTTTGATTTGCAGAAATTTTATTAGAAAATTCTTCAAGTAAAACTTTGAAGTTTTCATCATTATCAACCAGTTCATTGATTTTTTTCATGGCATGAGAAACAGCAGTATGATCTTTCATCCCAAAATAAACAGCAATCTGTGGCATTGAATTTGGTGTAAGATTACGCGTTAAGTAGATAGAGATACGACGAGCATTAACAACATCTTTAGTTCTTTTTTTAGATTTAATATCGGAGAGTTTAATATTTAGTTCTTTTGAAATTACTTTTACGATGTCATCAATGGTAATATTTGCTTGTTTTTCAGCGAGTTGATCTTTAATGACATTTTGTGCAAATTCTAGTGTTAACTCTTGGTTCATTAGTCCTGCATATGCATTAAGTTTAATAATTGCACCCTCTATTTCTCGGATATTATCACCCATATTTGATGCAATAAAGTTAATAATGTCTTGATTAAGACTAATTCCGTCAATTTCACATTTTTTCTGAATAATTGCAATTTTTGTCTCAAGTCCAGGAGGTTGAATATCTGCCATTAAGCCCCATTCAAAACGACTTCTTAGACGATCGACTAAACCAGCAATTTTATTTGGTTGTCTATCTGAGGTGATAACAATTTGTTTATTGGCTTGGTGTAGTTCATTAAATGTGTGAAAAAACTCCTCTTGCGTCTGTTCTTTTCTACTTAAAAATTGAATATCATCAATGAGTAGTACATCACACTCTCTAAAATGGTCACGAAATCTATCCATAGTTTGGGAACGAAGATGTGAGGTAAACTTATTCATAAACTGTTCAAAGGTTGTATAGATGACTTTTTTACCCATGGCTATTTGATGATTACCAATGGCTTGAATAAGGTGAGTTTTTCCTAAACCAACACCACCATATAGGAAAAGAGGATTATATAATGCTCCTGGTTTTTCTGCAACTGATTTTGATGTAGTGTATGCAAATTGGTTTGAATCCCCAATAATAAAGCTTTCAAAGGTAAATGATGGATTTAAAATAGTACTTTTTGTTTGATTTTTATGGTCAACTTCAGTGTGTGTTTTCTGTTGAGCCATTTGCACGGTTTTCCCTTTTCCTACAGAGATAATGACTTTTGGACGAATATTTGATTCTACTTCAAAGAGATGAGCAATTTTGTCTTGATATTTTGTTTTAATCCATTTAGCTAATAACATATTAGGTGCATAAAATTGTGCTAAATTTGATCGTGAAGCAGCTTCATCATAGTTTAATGTTTTTATATATCGTTCCCATTCTGAGTTACTGATTTCTTGCTTAAGTTTTTTAAGTACTATATTTCCTATGTTCATGCTCTTCCAATTCTTAATGTGAATAATTCTTTAAATATTATCAAAAATTGGCTAAAATGTGGGTTTAAAAGACAGTGTGCTAAAACTATTCACACTGTGAACAAAGGTGTGAATGAAAATATTAGGAATTGACCCAGGAACCCGAGTTTTAGGCTATTGCATACTAGATTTAACAAGTGAAAAGTATTCACTTATCGAAGCAGGTATACTTAAGTTTAAGAAAAATATTTTAAAAGAGCAAATAGTTGAACTAGTTGATGGCTTAGATACCATTCTTGAAGCCCACCATATAGATGAAGTAGCCATAGAAGATATTTTTTATGCACATAATCCAAAGACTGTTTTAAAATTAGCACAATTTCGTGGTGCATTAACTTTGAAAATATTATTAAGTCTTGGCGACTACCATGAATACACACCTTTACAAGTAAAAAAAGCAATTACAGGTAATGGAAAAGCAACTAAAGAACAAGTAGCTTTTATGGTTAAGCGATTATTAAAGATTAAAAAAGAGATAAAGCCATTAGATATTACAGATGCAATGGCAAT
>Ga0256826_1001317_pt1 | contig 15443 bp, 16 predicted proteins | sample CV79metaG_FD_185975 | JGI IMG/M metagenome (GOLD analysis project Ga0256826, IMG submission 185975) | Hydrothermal vent microbial communities from East Pacific Rise, Pacific Ocean - CV79 | ecosystem: Environmental > Aquatic > Marine > Hydrothermal vents | place: Pacific Ocean: East Pacific Rise...
TTTGTGTAAAGTTCATCAGATGTTGCCATCTCACGCTTACGAGAAAAAGAGAAACCTAAAGAGTAGAACTCATTTTTCATATAGTCGATGTTATCGTAAGTCCAACCTTTTGGGTGACTTCCATTTTTAATAGCAGCATTTTCAGCTGGCATACCAAAACTGTCAAAACCTATTGGGTGAAGAACATTTTTACCCTGTTGTCTATGGTAACGCGCTATTGCATCAGAGATAGAGTAGTTACGAACATGACCCATATGCAGACGCCCACTTGGAAATGGAAACATACTTAAGATGTATTTTTTATCTAATGTTAAATCTTCACTTGGTTCAAAACTCTCGTTTACTTTCCAATACTCTTGCCATTTTTTTTCAATATCTGATGAAATATATTCCAATTTTATAATCCTATTATTGTATTAATTTATACAAATTCTTAGAGAAAATCTCTAAGAACTCTAATAATTTAATACTCTTCTTTCTGTTTTGAACTCTCTATATAAACAAGCCCCATAGAGAAAGTATTTGCTATTACTGCCCCTATAGCAAGAGCAATAGCCCATGAATCATCACCTACTATCACTAAGAAAATAAAAGCAGGAATAAGGTGTAAATCTGCAACAAGAGAAGATGCAAGAAGTTCTGCTGAGAGTAAATTTCTTACACCAATCTTTAAAATAGTACTGATCAAGTTTACACTTGCCGCTATAAACAAAGAAACAGCAGTATTTTCATACAAAAATCCTGCTATCGATGTTAAACTCATTAGTGAGAAGAAAACATAAGTCACCTTACCCCAATCCATAATTTAATCCTTAATTTTACTTTGTAAAATGACACTAGTGCCTTTTAAGTTGAGCGCTACACCACACCTTGGTCAAACTGATCACGCATTCTCTGTTTTTCTAACTCTCTTTTTGCTTTTGCTGCAAGTTTATTATGATAGTTTTTCACATCAAAACCAAATCTTAGAAGAATTGGTGATGCAACAAAAATAGATGAGTATGTACCAACCACTACACCAACTAAAAGTGTAAATGCAAATGGATGAATAATCTCACCACCAAACATAAAGAGTGTAAAAACAACAAAGAAAGTTGTTAGAGATGTAAGTGTTGTACGAGCTAATGTTCTTGTAACTGATTCATTAATAGTCTCTTCAAGCTCCATATTTCTATTGTTTGTTACACCTTCACGAATACGGTCAAAAACGATGATAGTATCATTAAGTGAGTAACCTAAAATAGTAAGAAGTCCCGCTAAAACATCAAGGTTTACATCTATTTGGAAAAGTGCTACAGCACCTAAGGCTATAGAGACATCATGAACAAGAGCAACGATTGATGCAACTGCAAATCTCCACTCAAATCTAAATGCAACATAGACTAAGATACCTAAAACTGCAAGTAAAAGAGACATAATCCCCTTCTCTTTAAGTTCAGCTCCAACTGTAGGACCTACTATATCAACACGACGAATCTCAAAATTACCACTCTCTTTAAGAGCAACTCTTGTCTCATCGCCTATATCTGTAGTTACACTTCCTGTCGTTGTTTTCATACGAATAACAACCTCATCAGGTGAACCAAACTCACTTATAGAAGCACCAGTAAAAAGTTCATTTCCTTTAAGTAAATCTCGCATCTTTTGAATAGGAGCAGTTGTATCATACTTTACCTGGACAACTGTTCCACCTGCAAAATCAACACCATAGTTGAGACCCTTAGTCATTAAAATAGCGTATGATGCAAGCACTACAAAGATAGAAAGAATCATAGCCATTTTTGATTTGCCCATAAAATTAAAGGTTCTTGTGTATTTAAAAAATTCCATAATTATCCTTTAATCCCAAACCAAAGTTTGTTGTTTTTACTTTTAACTATCTTCTGTTCTAACATCTGATAAATTCCATGTGTACCAAGTATAGCAGTAAGCATAGAAGCCATAATACCAATACTCATAGTAATAGCAAAACCTTTAATAGCACCCGTTCCATAAGCATAAAGTACAACAGAAGCAATGAGTGTCGTAATATTTGCATCAAGAATAGCACGCATCGCATTTGCATAACCCTCTTCTATGGCTTTATGCATCGACTTGCCCTCATAGATAAGCTCACGGATTCTCTCCGAAATGATAACATTTGCATCAACAGCCATACCAACGGTTAAGACTATACCCGCCATACCAGGGAGTGTAAGTGTTGCACCAAAGAGACTCATCACAGCTAAAAGTATAAATAAGTTCGCAATAAGAGCAATGTTAGCAATAACACCTGCTAAACGGTAATAAACCATCATAAAGATGATAACTAAAACAAAACCACCAATAAGCGCTATCATACTCGCTTTAATACTATCAGCACCAAGACTAGGACCAACTGAGCGTTTTTCCATTAAGTAGATAGGAGCAAGTAATGCACCTGAACGAAGAGCAATAGCTAAATCTTTTGCTTCCATAACAGTATAGTTTCCAGAAATTTGTCCACTACCACCACCGATGCGTTCATTAATATTTGGAGCAGAGTAAACTTTACCATCTAAAACAACAGCAAGACGCTTCCCTACACTACGACCAGTAAAGTCACCAAATATTTCAGCACCCTCAGCATTAAGTTTAAAGTTAATAAGAGGACGGTTATTTTGATCAAATCCCATAGAAGCATTTGTAAGCATTCCACCATCTAAAATAGGAATCTCATTTACAAGATACTTTATAGAAGGATTCTTTGCATCACTTAGTATAACGTCACCATACTCAGCTGCATCTGCATCACTCATATTATAAACACGAGCATTTCTATCTTCATCTACAGCCATAAGCTCAAGTTTCGCAGCACGAGAGATAAGCTCTCTCGCTCTTTGCTCCTCTTCTTGAGTTTTAATTCCTGCAAGTTGCACAAGAATTTTTTCTTCACCTTGACGAGCAACAACTGGTTCGCTAAGACCAAACTGGTCAAGTCTATTTCTTATAGTCTCTATAGCTTGATCTACAGCCTCTTTTTCAGTTTTAACAATCTCTTCTTTTGTTAAACTTAAAGAGATGATTGTTCCAGAAGTAGCTATAGTTGCACCACTCATCTCTTTAAGATACTCATTAAACTTAGAGATCTCATCACTATCTAAAACTTCAAACTTTACAGTTGCTTCATCAAAAGTCAACCCATCAATAAGTATGTCATTTCTCTCAGCGAAGTGTTTTATACTTGCGGCTATAGACTTAATGCGAGATTTTGTAGCCTCTTCAGTCTTTACACCAAGAAGCATATGTAAACCACCTTGAAGATCAAGTCCTAAAGTTATTTTTTTACCACCCTCTGTTTGCAAAAGAGATGGTATAGAGAAAAAAATACCAAAAATTATTGCTAAAGCGAATATGACTATACGATAATTAAGCTTCACTCTCATACTTCTTTGATATTGCATCTTTTGTAATTTTTGTAATAGTGTCATCATTCATTTTTACACTAAAAAACTCATCTTCTACTTTGTGAACAGTAACAATAAATCCACCATTAGTAACGACTTTATCACCTTTTTTTAGGGCATCAATCATAGCATTTTTAGCTTTTAGTTCATTTTGTTGTGGGCGAATAATTACAAAATACATAATTGCAATTAAAAATATAAATGGTAACAGTTGAGAAATAATTTCCATCTTTAGAAATCCTTTGTTAAATAAAATTGCGACGATTATACAAAAGTTATACTAATAATCTAATAAAAATAGTACAATTTCATTATGAATAAAACTTTACAAACAATTTTACTTGGAGTTCTTACAGCTCTTTTTTTCTCGGCTTTTATCTATTTTGAAGAGTATGATTTAACAAACAAATTTATAAACACTCTTTTTGGAATTATAGCACTTGCACTCTTTTTATACATTCCTAAAAAAAGTATTCCTATTGCTGGTTTTTTTATAGGTATTTTTTGGTTTTATTGGATTGGTTATAGTTTTGAGTATCAAGGTGTAGGTTATATGACACCTATAGTTACTCTAGGTTTTGGCTTTGTTTACCTTCTCTTTTTTCTTCCTCTTTACTTTACAAATAAAGCTTATATAAGAGCTATTTTTCTTTTTGGACTTAGTTTTGTAGAGCCATTTGATTGGAATTGGTTGCAAATAGAGTTACTCTTTGTAGATAGTTACATAGGTGTTTACAAGTATCAACTTGCTTTAGTTTTAGCCTCTTTATCACTTGTTTCACTTATGAAAAACAGCTACAAATATGCTCCTCTTGCTCTTTTAATCTTTGCGATTAATTATGGTTATCCAAAACAAGAAGAAGCACCTCTTCTCATCAAACTTATTCAAACAGATATAAAACAAGAAGATAAATGGTCAAGAGAAGCCTTCTCTCCAACAGTAGCTTTTATTTATAAAGAGATCCAATTAGCAATAAATGAGAAGTATGATGTTATTGTATTTCCAGAGTCTGTCTTTCCCATTTACTTAAATAAACATTTTCAAATTATTCAAAATCTTTTGAAAGCTTCTCATCATATAACTATTGTAGCGGGTGCATTATTACGAGAAAATTCTAAAAGTTATAATGTTACCTATAAGTTTGAAAATGGTAACTATGAAGTTGCAAAAAAATTAGTGCTTGTTCCTTTTGGTGAGTATATTCCTCTTCCAAAATTTGCTCAGAAATTCATAAATGATACTTTTTTCAATGGAGCTAGTGACTTTGTAACAGCAGAAAAACCAACTAACTTTATCATTAAGGGTATCAAATTTAGAAATGCTATCTGTTATGAGGCAAGTTGTGCAGAATTATATAAGGGTGAGATAAAATTTCTCATAGCAACAAGTAATAATGCTTGGTTTGCACCATCTATAGAATCAACTATTCAAACACTACTTATGCGATACTATGCTAGAAAAAATGGAGTAACTATCTATCACTCTGCAAACTATAAAGGTAGTGGTATTATAAAATAGTATCTTTACACAGAGCTAGTAAAGTTTCACATTTTGTACTATGTTTTCTATCTCATTTAAAAGTTTGAGTAGATTTGGTAGCATATAAAAAAGAGCTATAGCTAAAGCATTAACAAAAATTGAACCTACTATATTTTTTTTATCATATATTTTAAATGCTGAACCAAAAGAACGCTTGAGTTTTGAGTTATAAAGATCGACACTATAAACTTCATCTAAAAGAAGATGAGTAAGATAGCCAAAAAGAACATATAAGCCTGCTAACATCGCTAAATTTTCTTCTAAACCTAAAGAGTTTATTAAAAAAAGTGCTACGAGTTCTCCACAGACAACACCCATTCCTATTGTATGAAAAATCCCTCTATGGACAGTTAACTTTAAAAAGCCATAAGTAAAAATCATATACAACACTATAGAAAAAAGTATCCATAAAGCAAAAATTTTTAAAAGTTCTAACTGGCTAGTGAAGTTAAATATAACAAGTAATGGAATAATTAAAGAGAAGATTTTCATTGTTATTTTAACAGGTATAGAATTATCTGAATCTATATCAGGTAACATACCTCCAATTACACCAAAAAAAAGTAATAAAATCGCTTCATAAATATTTATCATACCCCAAGAGAGTAGTGGAACAGTTATAACTCCAACAGCAACTGTTGCTACGGATAAGTGTGTATTGAAAGAGGCCATTCTATTTTTCCTTAAATATATTCTTTAGATTTTACTGCTTTTTTGATTAAGGGTTCATTTATACTGTTAACATTCTGAAATGAAACTTCGCTATAATACAACAATAAACTACTTAAATATAGGCACTAATAAAATGTTAAATCTTAAAAATCCAAATCTTTATAATAACCGTGAACTCTCATGGCTTCAGTTTAACACTAGAGTTCTTAAACAAGCACAAGATGAATCACTTCCTCTTTTAGAACGATTAAAGTTTCTTGCTATTTATGGAACAAATTTAGATGAATTTTATATGATTCGTGTAGCTGGACTTAAAAAACTCTTTTCAGCAGGAATTATTGTTTCAGGTGCTGATAAACTTACACCACTACAACAACTCAAAGAGATACGACTCTACTTGCATCAAGAGCAACAAGTTGTAGAACATTGTAGAAGTGCCATACTTAAAAAACTTGAAAATGAAGGGATATTTGTTAAGAGTTATAAAGATGTAAGTATTCAAGAAAAAAATAAACTTAATCAATATTTTAATGAAAACATTTATCCTGTTATTATTCCTATTGCTATAGATGCTACACACCCTTTTCCTCATCTCAATAATCTTAGTTTTGGTCTAATAGTAAAGCTTCAAGATAGTGATGATGCATCTATTGAACGCTTTGGTCTTATTCGTGTTCCTCGTGTTTTAAATAGATTTGTAGAACTGGATGATGGTGTTTATATACCTATAGAGAGTGTTGTTGCACAACATGTTGAAGACCTCTTTCCTGGTTATTCACTACTAAAATATGCTTCTTTTAGAGTTACAAGGAATGCAGATCTAGCCATAGAAGAAGAGGAAGCTGATGATTTTATGGAGATACTTGAAGAGGGTCTTAAACTTCGTCGTAAAGGTGAAATGGTAAGACTTGAAGTAGGCTCGAATGCTGATGATGAAATCATTAACTTTTTTAACCGACATACAAATATTTTTAAAGATGACATCTATAAATTTCATACATTTTTAAACCTCTCTAGTCTATGGCAAATAGTAGGAAACAAAGATTTTGCCCATCTTTTAGCTGCACCATTCAAACCAAAAAATCTACCTCCATTTGATACAAGTGAAAATATTTTCACTACCTTAGAGAAGCAAGATATTCTCATGTATCACCCCTATGAAAGTTTTGAGCCAGTTGTAAAGTTTATTCAAACAGCAAGTAAAGATCCTGATGTAGTTTCCATAAAAATGACACTCTATCGTTCAGGAACAAACTCTCCAATTGTTAAAGCACTTATAGACGCAAGTGAAAGTGGTAAACAAGTAACTGTAATGGTTGAGCTTAAAGCACGATTTGATGAAGAGAACAATCTCATTTGGGCTAAAGCACTTGAAAAATCTGGTGCGCATGTTATCTATGGAATTAAAGGTTTTAAAGTTCATGCAAAAGCAACACTTGTAACACGCCGTAAAAATGGAAAACTAAAACAGTATGCTCATTTAGGTACAGGAAACTACAATCCTGCTACAGCCAAAATATATACAGATATGTCTTATATGACAAGTAAAGATGAAATCACAAATGACCTTACAAGATTTTTTCATTTTTTAACAGGTTTTAGTAAAAAAGGGAAACTCAATGAACTCTATATGGCTCCCTCTCAAATAAAACCTAAAATACTATCCCTTATTCATAATGAAACAAGACAGGGAATAAATGGTCATATCATTGCAAAAGTAAACTCGCTAGTAGATGAAGATGTGATTCGTGCCTTATATAAAGCAAGTCAAGCAGGTGTAAAAATAGAACTTATTGTTCGTGGAATATGCTGTTTACGCCCAGATATTCAAGGAGTAAGTGAAAATATTAGGGTTATCTCTATCTTAGGAAAATACTTAGAACATCCTCGTACATTCTATTTTAAAAATGATGTCACACAAGTCTATATCTCTAGTGCAGACTGGATGCCTAGAAATCTTGTAAGACGCATTGAGCTTTTAACTGCTATTAAAGATAAAATTGCAAAAGAAAAAATTCTTCAAATCTTAAAACTTCAATGTTGTGATAACACACTTGCACATCAACTTCAAAGCAATGGAACTTATATTAAAGTTAAAAATGAACATACTAAAAATGTAAATAACCATAAACATATGGAAGATTATGTAAACCGTATAGCTAAAGCAAGTAAGAAAGAGTCTGCAAGTCATATTGCCAACCTTATGTCAACAGTATTTACAGATTGTTAGGAGTAATAAAAATGATACATAAATTTAAAAATTTCACACCTGAAATGGGAAAAGGAACATGGGTAGCACCATCGGCAGATGTTATCGGTGATGTAAAAATAGGAGAAGATTGTTCTATCTGGTTTGGAACAGTCATTCGTGGTGATGTTCACTATATAACTATCGGAGATAGAACAAGTATTCAAGATTTAAGTATGGTGCATATTACTCATCATAAAAAAGCAGACAGAAGTGATGGGAGTCCAACTATTATAGGAAGTGATGTAACGATAGGACATCGTGTTATGCTTCATGGATGTACTATTGAAGATGCTTGTCTTATAGGTATGAGTGCCACTATACTAGACAATGCAGTAATAGGAAAAGAGTCTATAGTTGGAGCTGGAAGTTTAGTTACAAAAAACAAAAAATTTCCACCTCGTTCACTCATTATGGGAAGTCCAGCCAAAGTCGTAAGAGAACTCACAGATGCAGAAGTTGAAGAACTTTATGCATCAGCTAAAAGATATGTATCTTTTAAAAATGAGTATCAATAAACTTATAAAATAAAAGAATCTTAAATGACCATTAATTATTATTTAATGATTAATAAGTCATAATGTTCTCATTAAATATAAAGGCTTAATTATGAAACGAAAAATATTATCTAGAACACTGATCCTGAGTGTTTTATTTACTTTAGTTGGGTGTAGTGTAAATAGTAGTCAAATAGAAACTCTTGGTTCAGTACCTAAGTTAGAAGCAGTTTCAAGTGCAAGAGCTATAAATAAAAATATAACAAATGTTGCTGTTGTTTCATCAATTGGTGAAGCTACTCTTCTTGGAGCATCTGAATTTTATAAACATAAAAATATAATGCCTGCAAATATTATTGTTACATCAACAGTTAATGTAAATAATTTTAAAGAATCATCAGATTTTGGAAGACTTTTTTCAGAGTCAATGATTGCAGACTTTAAAAGACTTAAGTGGAATGTTATTGATTTTAGAGGAAAAGTTCCAAAAGTAGCAGAAAAGCAAGGAGAATTTTATCTTAATAGAAAAGAGTTAAAAAATATTCCTGCTGATTCCGTTATTTTTGTTGCAACATATGGAGAGTATAAAGGTGGCTTACTTATCAATATGAGAATCCTTGACCAAAACAATAATGTTTTAACAGCCTCTAATGTTCAACTAAATGATCTTAACTCTTTATCGTTATCAAGAAAAAGTAATTGTCATGCACTAGGATGTTATGTAAAAAGAAAACAAAAAAAACAAGAACCTCGTTTTTCTATTGCTTTAAAACAAGATGATTGTACAAATCCTGATAGATGCGAATGTACTTCTCCAAACTCTTGTTTAGGTGAGAAAAATGTATTAAATAAAAAAGGAAACTAATATGCACTTTTTATCTAAATTACTAATAGGTTCAACCCTGTTATTAACAACAGGATGCTCAAGTTTAAATGACTCGGTCACTTTTTCTAAAACTGCCACTGTTAAAAATGGACTAAATTCTCAAAAAGTAAGTAGTATATATATAGACTATGCTGTCCTTTCTAATGAAATAACGGAGTCTATTTTTAAGAAGAGTAAAGTTCCAAATAGAATAATTGTAACTGACTTTGTTAATATAACTTCTTTAGATAATAACTCTAGATTAGGATATGTACTTTCTAATAATGTTAAAAACTCTATAATTAATACTTACAATACTAATGTTATTGAAGCTGAAGTTTCTAAATATTTTAAAATTTCAGGAAATGGACTCAAAATATTGTCGAGAGATGTAGAAAAACTTCGTTCTTCTAATTTTGATGTTAGATATGTTGTTGCAGGTACATACACATATACAAGTAAAGAACTTGTTGTATTTGTAAAACTAATAGACTTGAAAACAGGAATCATTAAAGGTTCTTATGCTAAAACTCTCCCTATGGGTGAAGGTACAGAGACAATGTTACATTATAAATAATGTAACATTACTCCTTCTCTCCTAAGTTCTATAATCTGCATTGATTTTTACATACTCATAACCTAAATCACAGCCATAAGCTTCAAATTCACCCTCTCCTAAACCTAAATCACAAGAGATAGTAAATGCCTCAAGTTTCATAACTTCAGAAGCTTTTTTCTCCATATCAGTATCAAAGAGAAGAGTACCTTTTTTATAAACACATAACTCATTAAATGAAATAGTTAGAGTTGACTCATCTGCATCAACACCACTTGCACCAACTGTTGATGCAATTCTTCCCCAGTTAGGATCTTCACCATAAAGTGCTGTTTTCATAAGTAGTGAATTAGAGAGTGCTTTAGCAACAACCTCTGCCTCTTTATCATCTTTTGCACCACTTATTTTATATGTTACTAGCTTTGTAGCACCCTCTCCATCTCGTACCATCTCACGAGCTAAAAAGAGCATAATTTTATGAAGTGCTTCTTTAAATGCATCAGCATTATAAACTTTTGAAAGACCATTACTCAGTAGCATTACTGTATCATTTGTAGAAGTATCACCATCTACACTTGCAGCATTAAATGTAGTCAAAGTAACTTCATCTAAAATAGACTGCATCTCAGCCTTGTTTACATCTGCATCCGTAGTTATAAAACATAGCATTGTAGCCATAGCAGGGTTTATCATACCTGCACCCTTTGCCATAGCACCAATATTAAAACTACTTCCATCTTCAAGTTCCACTCTAAAAGCAATTTCTTTCGAGAAACTATCTGTTGTCATAATAGCCTCTGATGCAGAGTGCGCCTCTTTTTTACTTAAATCAAAAAGTTTTGCACCATTTATAATCTTCTCTTTTGGAAGTCGCACACCGATAACACCTGTTGAACTCATAACAGGATTTATAACTTTACTTGGTAGTGTTGCTAAAATCTCATCTATATCATCAATACCTGCATTACCAGTCATAGCATTTGCATTTTTTGAATTTATCAGTACAAAGTTTGTTTGAAACAGACCTTTTTGACGAAAGTGTCTAATAGGAGCTGCCGTCATCTTATTAGTTGTAAAAACAGATGCTATTTCACACTCTTTTTCAGAATAAATAAATGCCATATCTTTTGCACTCTTTGCTTTTAATCCTGCACTGATACCATCAGCATAAAATCCACTAGCAGAACAAATTCCACTCTCTAATTCTATTAACTTATACAAATTTCAACTCCTTTGGTTTTATACGCTGTCTTACTAAATCTTTCGTAGAAGATATACCCTTTTGTGTTCCAATAACAAGTAATCGACACTCACTTGTTACTAAAACATCACCCTTTGGCATACTTATAAACTTACCATCTTTTTTTGTAATTCCAACAACAGATACATTTGTCATCTGTCGTATATGTGTCTCTTTAAGCTTTTTAAGTACAGCCCAACTAAACTTTGGTATAAATATTTCTTGCATATCAAGAGGATTGTCACTCTTATATAAAAATTCTTCAAGCATATTTTCCATATCTGGTCTTGCTGCCATTGCACTTACTCTTTGTGCCGTAAGTTTTGTAGGACTTACAACTGTATCCGCACCAAGCTTTTTCAACTTTTCTACATCACTCATACTCTCAGCTGAAGAGATTATATAGTATGGTCTAGGTAAAAAATGTTCCTTTTCAAACAATCTAATCGATGCTATTAAAGCAATATTATCTGCGATAGAGCTAGATAAAGCGATAAGACCTTTAGCAGAAGAAAGATGTGCTTTAAGCATTGCAAGTTCAGCATGGGGTTCTGCTTGAAGATAATAAGGATATTTGTGTTCTATAGCCCACTCATGTATCTCTGGTCGTGGATCAATCACAATAAAAGGAATATGATTCTTTCTAAGTTGAGATGTCACCTCAACTGTATAGTCATTATGATAACAAACAACATAATGCTTTTTTAGTCTTGCAATTCTATATAGCATTCTTCTCTCCTTAAATATTTCAATAATCTGTCCCTTACTAAACTCTGATACTAAAATACCTACTGCACTAGAAAATACTGCAAAACCTGCAATAATAAGGTTTATAGTGAAAATTTTACCTGCTTGAGACATAGGATGTATCTCACCAAAACCAACTGTAGTAAAGGTAATAGCAGTCTGATAAATTGCATCAAAAATTGGGAAATCATCTATAAGTACATAGCCTAAAGTACCAATAAGCATAACAACTACCGTAAGTATAAGAGGTAAACGAAAAGGTTTTAAATGTGAATAGACTTCAGGAAGAAGTTTTGGGTCAGGTTTGGGAGAAATCTCCCAATTTAGGAACTTACGAATCCTCTCTAAAAGATTCATATGTGTTCCTATTTCTTAAGAGTTTTTCTTAAGTGTACGAAGTTCTCTAGCAGAGATCTTAATTTTTTTTGTTGTACCATCTTCTAAAGTGATACGCACTGTTCTTAAGTTTAATAAAAAACGACGCTTCGTTCTGTTTTTTGCGTGAGAAACATTGTTTCCAGTCATAGGGCCTTTGCCACTAATAGCACATTTTCTTGCCATATTGGTATCCTTGAATGATATTTAAAGTTGCGAATTGTACCAAATAAAAGCAAAACTTCAACTTAAGCCAAAACTATTTTTTATTTTAATCCAAAATCACAAACTTGATTGCTATTAAGTTTAAATATCAAGATAATTCGATATTATTTAAGTTAAACAAATATTCTAAGGGTTGTTATTATGAAAATTATGGTGGTTGATGATAGTCAAACTATGGTTCGTATTTTAAGTACGGCAGCTAAAAAAGCTATAAAAGATGTGGAAGTTTTTCCTTGTTATAATGGAGAAGAAGCATTTAACTGTATAAATGCGAATAAAGATATAAAACTTATTTTGCTTGATGTAAATATGCCTGTCATGTCAGGTAAAGAGTTCTTAATCAAACTAAGAGAGAACAGTGAGTTTGATGATGTTAAAGTGATTATGCAAACAACAGAAACTGCTAAAGCTGAAATTAAAGAGATGATGGGTTTAGGAATTAGTGGTTATTTAATGAAACCTTATCAAACAAAAAGAGTTATGGATTTAATGACCCAATTAGCACCTATTGTTGGATATGAACTTATATAATTTATTCTAAATAATTGAAGGAGATTTTAGACTATGGTATTTAAAAATATATCTGCTAAAGAGGGTTTGTTTTACGGAACGCATCAACTTTATAGTTATGATGGTGAGAGTATCTACTCACTCAATAAAGATGGTTCAGATATCAAAAAAGTAGATTTTATCTCAGAAAATTTAGAAAATGTAAAATTAAAATCAACTAAAGATGTTGTAACTTTTATAAAAGATAATAAAATAATAGCAAAATACTTAAGTTCTCAAAAAACTTTTTTAGAAAAAACTCTGGTAGATCCAATTAGTTCATTTTGTATATCCCCATCAGGAATGAATATATCACTAGGTTTTACAAATGGTAAAACTATTATTTACAATAACTTACTGGGTGATAGTCTCGGTAAATTTGCACTATTTACAGATGGGAGTAGTGTCGAGTTTATAGATTTTTTAGATGATGAAATTATGCTAGGTGCTACAAAAGAAAAAATTATACTCATTAGCCTGCTAAAGAAAGGAGCTGTTTCAAAAATTTTATCTAAAGTAGAGATCAGAGCTATATATCCTCAAAAAAATAGTTTAATTTATACAACATCAACAAATGAAATTTATTTTGTAGATTTAAAAGATGTTAAAAATCCAAAAACAATTTTACTCACAACCCTAGAAGAATCAGCAGTAGATATTAAATTAAACAAAGAAAATCTTATTGTTGCACTCAAAGAAAAAGTTTATACTATAAACTTGAAAACTAAAAAACTAGAGCTTCTCAAAGATGGCTATAGTAACATATCAAACCTACATTTATTAGAAGACAACTCTTTATATATTGGAGATAGTAATTCTATAGAGTTTATAGAAAACCCTTTTGATACAGATAAAAAGAAATCTTTAGAAACTGATAAAATTGTTCGTTTTTTAACGGTTGATGATTCAACAACCATTAGACTAGTTATCAAAAAATCTATATTAAACAACTTTGAGAATGTTGAAGTCGGAGAAGCTACAGATGGTGTTGAAGCATTAAAATATCTTCGAGCGAATCCAAAAACAGATATTATATTTTTGGATTGGAATATGCCAAATATGAATGGTGATGTAGTTGTTGAAGAGATAGCTAAGATGCCAGAATTAAAACATTTAAAAATCATTATGGCAACAACAGAAGGTGGAAAAGAGAGAGTCAAACAAATGATTTCAAAAGGTGTTATTGGTTATTTAGTCAAACCTCTTAAAGCTGGTAGTGTCAATCCTTTAGCACAAAAAATGATTGAGATGATACATGAAGAGAGAGCTAAAAATGTTTGAAGAAAACACTCAAAATATTCAAGATAACATAGATTACATTACTAAATCTCATCTTCGTAATGTAATGCAACTTGCTATTTTTTATACTGGTTCAGGTAGTGTTTATGCTGTAAATATTTCAAAAATACAGAGTTTCCTCATTAAAGACAATATAGATATAGTAAAAACACCCTCTGCCGATAGTATAGTAGTCGGTGTTATAAATCTTCGAGGAGAGATGATCTCTGTTGTTAACCTTGATATGTGGATAGGAGAAGAGATTAGTTCTGATCCATATAAAATTATTATTGTTTGTAACTACAACAATAAAAAAGTTGGTATTTTAGTTAAAGATATTATTAAAATAGAAGAGAAAAATAGTAGTGACTTAAAACTTCCAAGTGGAAATGATCCAAAAATTTCATACCTGACAGAGACTCAAATAGATCAAGAAGAGCGTCTCTGTATCATTTTTGATGCAGAAAAGCTCCTTTATGATATAGGTAACTCTTCATCTACTAGTAGTGGAACAACTATATATGATATTGACTCTTTTGGAAATATTGAGACAATTAAATCTAAAAAACTTCTTTTAGTTGCAGAAGATAGTAGAATTGTTATGGAGAAACTTGATGAATTTTTCAAAAAGATAGAAATTCGTTATGAACTTTATGAAAATGGAGAGCTACTTTTAAACAGAATACAAACTCTTAATCCACAAGAGATAGGTTTAGTAGTTACCGATATAGAGATGCCCATTAAAAATGGTTATCAGGTTATTAAATATTTAAAAGAGACTCCTTCATTAAGTGAAATACCCGTTATTTCACTTACAAGTATGACAAATCAAGGGGTCTTAGATAAAGTTGTTCAATTAGGTGCTATTGATTTGGTAAATAAAGCAGATTTAACCAAATTACATACATATATAAAAAAATATCTTGAGGAGTAATGGAAAGATGAAAAGTTTAAAGCAAAGAAATATTGGTCTTGGTATTATTATATTAATATCATTTGTGGTTCTACAGGTTTTTATAGCATATAGACTCTCAGAAATAAATAAAGAAGTAAATATAAGACAAGATTTACAAGTTCATATTATAGATTTAACTAAACTAGAAAAAGATCTTTTAATGGTGCAACTTACAAAAGATAAAGAGAGATTAGATGTTATAAAAAGATTGGTAAATAAATTAGACATACCGACTCTTAAGAAAAAAGTAGAAGATTTAGAGATAAATTTA
>Ga0256826_1001318_pt1 | contig 15440 bp, 13 predicted proteins | sample CV79metaG_FD_185975 | JGI IMG/M metagenome (GOLD analysis project Ga0256826, IMG submission 185975) | Hydrothermal vent microbial communities from East Pacific Rise, Pacific Ocean - CV79 | ecosystem: Environmental > Aquatic > Marine > Hydrothermal vents | place: Pacific Ocean: East Pacific Rise...
AAGAGGAATCAACTCTTACAACCGAACTATTGCACCTCCCTATAAAAACAATAATAAGACAACAGCACTTCTCTATAAAGAGTATGAAAAATATAGCCATACCCGTTACCAATATGGTGGTCAGAGTACAAGTGGTATTGACTGTTCAGCATTAGTTCAAGCGATTTATAAAAACTCTTTTCATAAAAATATTCCTAGAACAACGAAAGATCAGGCAAAAATTGGTTACAGAGTGAACAAAAAGGATGCCAAACCAGGAGATATTATTCTCTTTAAAACAGGTTACAATGTAAGACATGCTGGTATTATTATACAGAAGGGAAAATTTCTTCACTCATCTACTAAACGTGGTGTGATAATTACCGATATAGATAAACCATATTATAAAAAACGATATTGGCAGATACGAAGGGTACTTTAGTAAATATATATTAATAAAGTACTAATCTCAACTTAGGTAGTATGTAAGCATGAATCAAGTATTAAGTAAGCGTTCACTCTTTATTATTCCCATACTTTTTCTCTTTGTTATTTGTTTACGTGTTATCTATTCCTATCATGAAACTAAATCAGCAGAACACGAATTTGCCAAACAAGAGGCTAAAGTGCTCAGTGCTTTAGCAATGCAACACAGAAGCTATTACCAAAAACTTTTTATAGACAAAATCATCCCTCTCAATGCAACAACATTGGTTGCACTTCCTGCTTATAGTTCAAGACCAATTTCTAAAGCTTTTTCACAGGACAATCCATTTAACATAAGCATACAAACTGTTTCAGACAGAGCAAGAAATCCGAAGAATAGTGCTGATGTGGATGAATTAAAAGCTATTGAATACTTTAATACACACACCAGTGAAAATGAATACTTTAGTGAATCAAATCCTCAGTTTTACCAATATGCCAAGGTTTTAAGAGTTCAACAGAAGTGTCTTACCTGTCATGGAGAAAAAAAGAGTGCTCCAGAATTTATACGAAATCGTTATGAAAACTCTTATAACTATAAAATAGGAGAACTTAGAGGTATTTTAAGTATTAAAGTACCCACAAAAAATATAGAAAAGTACTTTTTTACAACTTTTTTAAATGCCGTACTTTATGACCTATTTCTTTTTATTTTACTCTTTATTATTATCTTCTATATTTTTAAAAGAACTAGCAGGTTTAACAGTATCTTAGAGGTAACAGTCAAAGATAAAACAAAAGAGTTACAGAATCTTCTGATAATAGATGATTTAACATCCCTGCCAAACAGAAGAAAACTCATAGAGGATATAAAAAAACAAAAGAACTCCTCTTCTATGCATTTAGCACTACTAAACATAGATGGCTTTAAAGATATTAATGATTTTTATGGACATGAAGTAGGAGATGAAATTTTAAAGAGTATAGCTATAAGTATCTCTAAAACATTAAATACACGGGAATATGCAGTCTATAAACTTCCTAGTGATGAGTTTGCTATCTTTAGTACAACAGAAATTTCAAACAAAGAGTTTGTAAAAAATGTTACAGATATTATCCAGACTATTGTCAAGACTCAAATCAATACAAAAGAGAATGCTATTTTTGTCGCTCTTAGCTGTGGAATTGCCTCAAATGAAGAGCCCATTATGGCAAGAGCAGATATGGCACTAAAAGTCTCTAAGAGTGATAAAAAAGATATAGTTTCTTATTCACATGATATAGATAGTTGTGCTTTTATAACTCAAAATATAGAGGGTGTTACACTTATCAAAGAGTCTATTGAAAAAGATAATTTCACCCCTTTCTTTCAGCCTATCTATAATGTTCATACTCACAAAATTGAGAAGTATGAAGCACTTGTACGGATTGTTCAAGGTGACGGTACAACTATCACCCCTAATATGTTCTTAGATGTTGCAATGAAGTCAAAACTTTACCCCAATATTACACAGGCAATGATAAGTAAATCATTTGAGTTTTTCAGAGATAAAGATTTTGAATTCTCTATTAACCTCTCTATCGATGATGTTCTTAACAAAAGTACTTTCGATTTCATTATAAAAAGTCTTCAAGAGTTTCCCCATCCTCAAAAAGTAGTTTTTGAGATTCTAGAGAGTGATAAGATTGGAAACTATGAAGAGTTAAAAGATTTTATAAAAATTGTGAAGAAATTTGGATGTAAAATAGCCATAGATGATTTTGGAAGTGGTTACTCTAACTTTGCACATATTTTAGAATTAACTATTGACTACATTAAAATTGATGGCTCTTTAGTTAAATTTATCACAACAGATAATAACTCTAGAGTTATTACTAAAACTATTATTAACTTTGCTTCAAACCTTGGTCTTAAAACAATTGCTGAATTTGTTGAAGATAAAGATGCCCTAGAGATGCTTGAAAAAATGGGTATTGACTATGTTCAAGGCTATTATATTGGAAAACCTCAAAAAGGGTTAAATAGCGACTGGGACTAAACTATTTTGCGTTTAATCTCTGCTTTTAATGAGGTAAGTACCTCATATGCTATGGTTGAGTCTGTAACAGTTGAGGCATCACTAAAAATAAGTAACTCTTGAACATCAGTTATAAAAGAGCTATTATCCATAGAAATTCTTCCTGCAATTTTTACACCAGTTGGTGTCATATATGAGTTTGAACAAGTGCGTAAAAATCCATCTCCATACCCAATATCATAACTACTTACACTACACTCATTTTCTGCTTTGAATGTGGCTCCATACCCTACTCTCGCTCCTTGGTGGAGTTTTCTTGAAGAGATCTTTTCCCCATAGAGAGATAATACAGGTTTAAAGCCTTCCACGTTAAGAGCCTTTGAGAGTTGCATACAACCATAAGCTGCGATACCTACTCGTACCATATCTTCATTAAAATTTTCAAAACGAAAGAGTGATGCAGAGTTAGAAGAATGAAACCTTAACGTGGGAAAACCTAACTCTTTAGCTACTAATCGGGCCTCTTCTTTTACCTCTACAAATTTCTCATTTTGCCAAAACCATTCTGATGTTAACTCATCTGCATTTCTATGGTGAGTAAAAACAGCCTCTAAGAGTAAACCTTGCTCTTTTATGGCTCTTAATGTGGTAGCAAGCTCACTTATTGCTATGCCGTTTCTATGCATCCCTGTATCTACTTTTAACTCTACTAATGTGCCACGAGGAAGCTTTGTTACCACGTTAGCATCATTTATGGTATATCGTATTTTAGCTGAGGGTGTTTGAGGTAGATCTGCTAGTACTAAGATATATTCAAAAAAATCTTCAACAGTTTTTGCTTCACTATAGTTCTGCACAACTGCTTTAGTTATGCCATATTCTTGTGCCATAGTTGCAACCTCAACAATACCGTGACCGTAAGCATTATCTTTTAAAACAAGTGCTATTTTTGCTTTGTTTTGAGTCTGTTTTGTGATAATATCTAGGTTATTAAAAAAATGTTTTTTATTTAAAGTTATGTAAGCCATAAGGAAATTATACACTATGAAAAGATTAATTGCGGAGTTTGAAGAGCAAAGTTTTACACAAATTATTTTTCCTCATGCAAAAACTGACTGGATTGAGTACCTCCAAGAAGCTGAGAATACATTCATAAATATTATCAACACGATTAGGGAGTTTCAAAAATGTCTAGTAGTCTGTGCAGATAAAAAGCATGTTAAGACTCTTTTTTCAGACCATGATAACCTCTATTTTGTGGAGTATACAACAGATGATACTTGGGCGAGAGACTGCTCAGCTATTACTCTAGAAGAGCATGGTACTCTCAAACTTCTTGATTTTGACTTTAGTGCCTGGGGTGGAAAGTTTGAAGCATCTAAAGATAACAAGATGAGTCAATCCCTTGCTTCTCACTACTCTTCTGAGCTCCTTAACGTAGAGTTTACCTTAGAGGGCGGTGCTATTGAGAGTAATGGTGCTGGCACACTTTTAAGTACTGCTTCTTGCATGAATAACCCCAACAGAAATAGCACTCTTAACGTGGCTCAAAGAGAAAACAGGCTCAAAAAGTTTTTCGGACTTCAAAAAGTACTCTATCTCAGACATGGCTATCTTGCGGGGGATGATACAGACTCCCACATAGACACTTTAGCCCGTTTTGTCGACTCTAACGTAGTGATGTATGTTGTATGTAAAGATAAAGAGGATGAGCATTACAAAGAGCTCTCTTTAATGCTCCAAGAATTACAGAGTATTGCACAGACACATAACTACAAACTTATAGCCCTTCCTCTCCCAACTCCTCTCTATTACAACGGAGAGAGACTCCCAGCAACCTATGCAAATTTTCTTTTTGTCAATGGAGCTGTTCTTGTTCCAACTTATGGAGTGAAAGAGGATGAAGAAGTACTTAGAATCTTTAGAGAAACTTTTAAAGAGAGAAAAATTGTTGGTATTGACTGTTCTGTGCTCGTACGCCAGCATGGCTCACTCCACTGTGTTACAATGAATTTTGCCAAGGGAGTGGAGCTTATTTGTCCAAAATAGCCATACCACTCATAATAAGGTAAGTCGCAAGTCCAAACCCTAAAGCTATAATAATTGTCCGTTTTATTTTTTCTATTTTACTCATAAGCAACATTTTATCTTATCTTTACAAATAAATTAACACTCTTGTAACAAAATCTTTATACTATCTACTAATATTAATTATTAAGGTATTTTTATGAAAAGAATAATTCCCCTCTCTCTTGTTGCTGTTGTATCGCTCTATGCAGCAGAAGTTAAACTAGAGTCCATTAATGTAGAGTCAACACTTATTACCGAAGTGAGTCAAAAAGCACAAACATCAGCTGATTTAGCACAAGCACTTAGTACTACTGTACCTAGTATCGACATGTCTCGCCGTAGTGGTATCGCTAATGATGTTTTCATCCGTGGTCAAAAACGTGACAATATATCAGTAGAGGTGGATGGTACTAAAGTTTGTGGTGCCTGTGTAAATAGAATGGACCCACCTATCTCTCATGTACTCGCTTCACAAATCGATGAAGTCGAAGTTATAGAAGGACCTTATGATGTAGAGACTTTTGGAACCATGAGTGGTGGAATTAAAATTAAAACTAAAAAACCATCTAAAGATATTCATGGTGAAATCACTGCGGGTATTGGAAGTTGGGACTACTCAAAAATTGGTTTTACTTTAAGTGGAGGGAATGACACTGTTCGTGTTCTTGTAAGTGCTACAACTGAGACAAGTGGACAGTATGAAGATGGTGATGGAAATACAATTGCCGACCAAGTAGATAACTATGCAACAGGTACTGCCGTAGCAGGAACAGCATATCAAGATCAATACCGCGATATGAAAGCATACACTAAAAATAGTGTTATGGCTAAAGTTTTTGTGAGTGTCACAGATGACCAAGAGCTACGTTTGAGTATGACTAAAAACAGAAGTGATGATGTTCTTTATGGTAACTCGAAGATGGATGCCATTTATGACGACTCAAATATCTACAGTGTTGAGTATAATGTGGATAGACTCACAGATGTCTACACAAACCTCAATCTGCAGTACTACTATACAGATGTTGATCACCCAATGGCTACAACATACAGAAAGTCATCTGTTGGAACTAATCCTGTAACAGGACTCCCTAATTTCTCTGTGACAAACCACCTAACCACTTCTATGGAGGGATTAAAACTTAAAAATACTCTTGAAGTTGCTGACCATAAAGTTCTCCTTGGTCTTGATGGTAGCAAAAGAACTTGGGATGGTAACTACTATAAAACTCTTAGCGGTGCTCCTCTTGGTGGGAGTTCTAAAAGTATAGATGATTCTGAAACTAAAAATATAGCCGGCTTTATCAAAGTAAATGCAACTCATGGAGATTTTGACCTGAGTATTGGTGCAAGATATGACTCTACTGAGATAACTCATGCAATACTCCAGTCAAATGACTACACAGCTCTAAGTGCTAATATGTTTGTCTCATACAACCTCACTAAGGCAGACAGACTCTTTTTTGGTTTTGGACAAGCTTCCCGTGTTCCAGATGCAAGAGAGCTATACTTTAGAGGTTCAAAAGGAAACCAGACTGGTACTCCAGATTTAGACCAAACAACAAACAGAGAGATCGATTTTGGGTATGAGACACAAAGTGAAAATTTTGACTTAAAAATCAAAGCTTTCTACTCAATGTTAAGTGATTATATATACTATAACAAAAGTCTAAAAAATGCAGCTCTACTCCCATACCATGCATTTGAGAACATCGATGCGACTATTTATGGTGCAGAGATAAGTGCTTCTGTTTATGCTACAGATGATATTACCATCGATATGGGTGCATCATACAAACGTGGTACAAAAGATGAAGCTATGCAGAACCAGACAGATACCGACTTAGCAGATATGGCACCACTTCGTGGAAATATTGCTCTAAATTATGAGTATATGAACAACTCAACAGCAACTCTAGAGCTTCAAGCTTCAGATAAATGGACTAATATAGACAGTGACAATGGGGAGCAAGTACTTGATTCTTGGAGTGTTGTTAATCTAAAAGTTGAGCATACATTCAACAAAAATATGCTTTTGAGTCTTGGTGTTAATAATCTTTTAGATGAGACTTATGCAGCAAGTAATACTTATGCAGACTTAATTCTTGTAACTTCTGGTGGGAGTGATGATGTGATGCTTATGAATGAACCAGGGCGTTACTTCTACACAAACTTTACACTTAAATTTTAAAAGTTGACGAACAAACTCTTCGCTAACTTTTTTCTGTCATAATGTTGCTCTATAAGTAGTGAGGAGATTAGATGACAAAATATTTTACAATACTACTCTTTGGTTCTTTGCTTCTTGCACAGGGCATCCAACATACAGAGATTGATGCCCAAATACAAAAAATTAAGAATGCAGATGCAAATGAGAGGGTAAAACTTATGAATGCATTTAAATTAAAAGTTGCACAGATGAATCAAAAAGAGCGTCTTAATGCTCTTAAATCTATACAAAAAAGTATGAGTACAGATACTCAATCAAAAACAATTGATACTGGCCATAATAAGCAAACTCTACAGATACAAACTAATAATATTGTAACTTATCAAAATATGAATCAACAACGAGTTCAAGGTCAGGTATCTCGCAAAGAGATTGAGAGTGGAATGAATGGTAATTTTCATCCAAAAGTCTCCCATTAAGAGTTTAATGTGAAAAAACTTCTTCCTCTAGCTCTTTTTTTTCTAACTACTCTACTCTTAGCATATGAAGATAGTGATTTTGATGGAGTAGAAAACTCTCTAGATAGATGTCCTAGCACACCATTTAGTGAACTTGTTGATATCAATGGTTGTACAGTAAAATCTCTTATTTCATCGCATAAATTTGACTTTATTATTGGAGCTAGTTACTCTGAATCAGATTACCAAACCCTTAACCAAACCGATACTCTCTCTTCATCTATTCAACTAGATTACTATTACAAAAACTTCTCTCTGCAGTTTACAACTTCTTACTTTACTTCAGATGGAAATGAATATAGTGATAGTGGTTTTAATGACTCTTTCCTTTCAATATTTTATAATATTGCACCTCTTGATTCACTCTTAATTAAAGTAGGTTTTGGTCTCGTTTTACCAACATATGAAACTCCTTATGAGAACAATAATCTTGACTACTCAGCTCTTCTAAGTTTGAGCTACCAACTTAAAGATGTAAATATATTTGCTTCTTATCTCTACACTATTATAAATGATGGTGACTTCTCTTATGTAGATGCAAATACTACACACTCAGTAAACTATCAAAATACAACTTCTTTAAGTTTAGGTCTTGGTTATTACATAAATGACTCCCTCTATCTCAGTAGCTCATACAATACAAGTAACAGTATATATAGTAATATAGAAGATATAGATACTCTTTCACTCTATAGCTACTACTCTCTTAACCAAGAGTACTTTACAACTCTCTCCTATGCATATGGGCTCAGTGATAGTGCTAGTAAACACTACTTATCTTTACGACTAGGTTACCTTTTTTGAAAAAGCATAACTCAATGAATAAAATACTTCTTCTCGAAGATGATTATGAACTCGCTCAGACGATTAAAGAACTTTTAGAAGAGAGTAGTTATAGTGTCGACATGGTACATCGTGGTGATGATGCTGTAGAAGCATCTTTTAACAATAGCTATGCACTCTACATCTTTGACATTAATGTCCCAGATATGAGTGGCTTAGAGATTCTCCAAGCTCTTCGAGAGGCAGATGACAGCACTGCCACTATATTTATTAGTGCACTTATAGACCTAAATTCGATTGCAAAAGCTTTTGAAATAGGAGCAGATGACTACATTAAAAAACCTTTTTTTCCAGAGGAGTTACTCATACGGGTCAATGCAAAATTTGCACAAAACTTACAAGTAATTCACTACAACAACATTGTGTATCACCCAAAAACCAAAGAGCTCTATATAGATGAAAAGATAGTTTCACTAGGAGAGGTTCAAGAGTCTCTGTGTGATATATTTTTTACAAATATTGGTCAAGTTTTAGACAAGTCCATCTTAATGGACTCTCTCTTACAACCTTCTGATGCAGCCCTTAGAGTAGCTCTAAATAAGTTCAAACAGACTACAGGTGTCCAACTTAAAAATATACGTTCAATAGGATATATGCTTGAAAAAAGTTGAACTAGAATCGCTACTAAAAAGTTTTTTTCTTTTTTTTACTTCTCAACTACTTCTCGTTAGTGCCCTCTTTTTTGTAGATTATAAAAAAGAGCTCCACAACCTTGATACAACTCTTTTCTCACAGATGAGTATATGTAGTTTTAATCTCTCTTGTAAGGAGTATACAATTGATTTTGCACCCCTCCAAGAGAGTAAACTATACAAACTCCATAAAACACAAAAGAGAGTAAGCTCTTTTTTCTCTATTCCTGGGTCTAGAGAAAACTCTTTTGAAATTTACCTAGCAAAAGAAGAGTATGATAAACTTATTTATGCTCTACAGCATGAACTCACTACAAAGTTTATTATAGTTGTTTTCATACTCATATTTCTCTCGCTACTCTTTTCATTCTACACTCTTTCTCCTTTTAAAAATGCACTCAGAGTAACAGAAGAGTTCATAAAAGATATACTTCACGATTTTAATACACCCCTTGCAACCCTCCGTTTAAACATCTCTATGCTCAAAGGTTCCATCGGAGAAAATACAAAAATTGAACGTATGGAAAAGAGTGTAGAGACTATTTTAAGTTTACAGTCTAATTTACGAGCTTACCTCATAAACCATACTACACAGCAGGAGTCTTTTGATCTTTATAAATTTTTAAATGAGCGAGTTGTTTGTATAGACAAAATATATAGAGATATTCACTTCTATGTTGATGTACCTCATATCCAAGTGCAAACAAACAGAGAAGCCTTTACCAGGGTAATTGACAACCTTCTAACAAATGCAGCAAAATACAATACAAAAGATGGTTCAGTTACACTTACAATAGAAAATAAAACCCTTAAAATTCAAGATACAGGAAAGGGTATTAAAAATCCTAAGAGAGTTTTTGATAGATTTTATAAAGAGCAATCCAGAGGCATTGGGATTGGACTACATATAGTACACAAACTTTGTGAGGAGCTCCACATTCCTATAGAACTAGAGAGTAAAGTGAACAAGGGAACAACTTTTTCTCTTAATCTCAAGGTGCTTATACTTAGCTAACACTCTTTGTCTACAATTCTCTTACAATATAGACAAAGGATTTACCATGTTACAATTTAATCAAAAAATCATTTTACTCTCTACACTTACAGGAGTACTACTTCTAAATGGCTGTGGCAGTAGCGATACTGCTACTGAGTTACCAAGCTCAATATCCGGTCAACTTGTTGATAACTATGTACAAAATGTGGACTACATATGTGCTGATGGAAGGGAAGGTCTAACAGATGTTAACGGCTCATTTAACTGTACTGCACTCCCTGTTGAGTTTAAACTAGCAGGACTTAAACTTGGACAGATTGACACAATAACCAGTGATAAACAGATATTTCCTCAGGACCTAGTTGGAGTACCAAGAACAGAGACAATTAACAGTGATGTTGTTGCTATGGCAAGATTTTTACAATCGTGTGATGATGATAATAATACACAAAATGGTATTAGGATTAGAGATGGAATTAAAGAGCAATTTACACTCGAAGTTGAGTTTAATGCAGATGATATAGATGCATATGCAAGTGATGCCAATATAACTCTTATAGATGAAACAAGTTCGATAGAGCACTTGGAGGAGACGACAGATCTTGTCCAGAGTATTGCTGATGTAGAAAAACTTCCATTAGCACTTAAGGATGCACTACTTACTCCTGCAAACACTCTAACACAAGAGACAAAAAATACTTTAGCATACATGGGTAACGAAGAGAGACTGGCTTATGATGTTTATAACTCACTCTATGCTACTCACTTAGCAACGGGAGAGGAGATTAAACAGCTCACAAATATAGCTACAAAATCTGAGGCTACACACATACAGACAGTACAGATTTTAGTGCAAAAATATATTACTGATGTGAGTGATTTTACCAATGTTACACTAGAAAATTTAGACTATATAGATGCTGATGTATTAGATATGCCAGCGGGAGTCTATAGTATCCCAAAAATTCAAGATTTATACGATACTCTTATAGCAAAAGGTGTTCAGTCAAAACAGGATGCTTTAGAGGTTGGATGTATGGTTGAAGTTGTAGATATTAACGACTTAGTAACCGATATACAGCTAGCACAAGAGTCAAATGCAAGTGATGTTGTAGCCGCTTTTGAGTTTTTACGCGATGGAAGCTATAATCATTATTGGTCTTTTGATAAAGGGCTAAAAAATATAGGTGTAACAGATGGTTGTTGTGTTTTAGGTAATGAGTATTGTCACCCTGAATACCCACAAAATGAGAGAGCTAGTGGCGATGAACATCGTAAACGAAAAGGTAAACACTAGTCTTAAACACTTCTTTAGACCAAAGTGGCTAAAATCACTTTATGATTAAAAGAGTCCCAACTAAAAAAATATATGTCGGCAATGTAGCAGTTGGTGGTGATGCACCAATCTCTACACAGTCGATGACCTACTCCAATACACACGATGTTGATGCTACAGTAGAGCAGATAAAACGCTTACACTTTGCAGGTTGCGATATTGTCCGTGTAGCTGTTCCTGAACTCAAAGATGCCCATGCATTAAAAGCGATTAAAGAACGTATTGAACTTCCTCTTATTGCAGATATTCACTATAACTATAAACTAGCACTTATTGCTGCAGAGTCTGTTGATTGTATCCGATTTAACCCTGGAAATATTGGGGATAAGTCTCGTATAAAAGAGATAGTAAAAGCTTGTCAAGAGCGCTCTCTTCCTATTCGTATAGGTGTCAATGCTGGGAGCTTAGAAAAAGAGTTCCAAAACAAGTATGGTCAAACTGCTGAGGGCATGGTAGCCTCCGCAGAGTACAACATTAAATTTTTAGAAGATTTAGGTTTTGATGACATTAAAATAAGTCTCAAAGCGAGTGATGTTGGACGAACTGTAGATGCCTACAGACTTCTTCGTCCTAAAAACCACTACCCTTTCCACCTTGGTGTTACAGAAGCGGGAACACTCTTTCATGCAACGGTAAAAAGTGCCATAGGTCTTGGGACACTCCTACTTGATGGCATTGGCGATACTATGCGTGTGAGTATTACAGGAGAGTTAGAAGAGGAGATCAACGTGGCTCGTGCTATTTTAAAAGATAGCGGAACTATGCCTGATGGTCTTAACATTATCTCTTGTCCAACATGTGGCCGTATAGAAGCGGACTTAGTAACAGCAGTAGCAGAGATAGAACGCCGTACGGCACACATAAAAACACCTCTGAATGTTTCAGTTATGGGCTGTGTTGTCAATGCCATTGGTGAAGCCGCTCATGCAGATGTAGCCATAGCTTACGGCAAAGGTAAAGGTCTTGTTATGGTCAAAGGCGAAGTTGTAGCTAACCTTGATGAAAAAGAGCTTGTAGATAGATTTGTAAGTGAAGTTGAGCTAATGGCAGAAAACTCATAATGCAAGACAATCTCTATAACCTCGCCTTTGAACGTAGTGTACTGAGCTCTATAGTTTTTGAGCCAAGTCAGTTTGATGAGCTTAGCACGGCACTGAAGCAGGATGATTTTTATCTTCCAGCCCATCAAGATATTTTTAATGCGATGATGGCTCTGCTACAAAAAGACCAACCCATAGATGAAGAGTTCATCAAAAAAGAGCTCATTAAAATTAAACGCTTCGATGAGCAGGTTATGCTTGAGATTTTATCTGCAAATCCAATTGCAAATACGAAAGCTTATGTGAATGAGATTAAAGACAAATCGCTTAAACGTCATCTTTTAACACTCACAACTGAGATAAAAAGAGTGACAGTAGAAGAGGAACTTCCCGCTGCTGAAGTCGTTGACATCGTAGAAAAAAAACTCTATGAAATCACTCAAGAGAACCAGACAAGTGACTTTAAAGACTCTCCAAAAATGACCTACGACACCATGGAGTACATCAAAGAGATGAAGGCTCGTGGAAACTCTGTTTTAGTTGGAGTAGACACTGGTTTTGCAGAGCTTAACCGTATGACTACTGGTTTTGGTAAAGGGGACTTGGTTATCATTGCGGCACGTCCAGCGATGGGGAAAACCTCTTTTATTTTAAATACTGTAAACTCTCTCATTATGCAGGGCAAAGGTGTTGCCTTTTTCTCTCTAGAGATGCCAGCTGAACAGCTTATGCTTCGTCTACTCTCTATTCAGACATCTATTCCTCTGCAAAAACTCAGAGTTGGAGATATGAATGATGACCAGTGGAGTTCTTTAAATGGTGCAATAGATAAGATGAACTCTGCGAAACTCTTTGTGGATGACCAAGGTAGTATTAACATTAACCAACTACGTTCAAAGCTTAGAAAGCTTAAAAATCAGCACCCAGAAATCGAAATAGCTGTGATTGACTACCTACAGATTATGCAGGGTGTTGGAAACCAAGATAGACACCTGCAAGTCTCTGAAATCTCTCGTGGACTAAAGATGCTTGCACGTGAGCTAGAGATGCCTGTAGTCGCACTTTCTCAGCTTAACCGTGGTCTAGAGTCTCGAAACGACAAACGTCCTATGCTGAGCGATATTCGTGAGTCTGGTTCTATTGAGCAAGATGCCGATATTATTCTCTTTGTCTACCGTGATGATGTCTACCTCTACAAAGAAGAAAAAGAGCGCGAAAAAGCTGCCAAAGCAGAGGGTAAAGAGTTTGTCTCTGAGTATGTTGAACGTGAAGAGGAGGAGGCAGAGATAATTATTGGGAAACAGCGTAATGGTCCTACCGGCCACGTTAAGCTTGTCTTTCAGAAAAAGCTTACTCGCTTTGTCGATGCCCCTGCTTTCTCAGCTGGTGTTGAAACTATTTATGAAAATATTGACACCTCATCTGCGAACATAGATGTAGGTGCACCATCCGTCTCTATGCCAACACTTTAAATGATTCAAGAGCTCTCTCTTTTTAACACAAAAAGAGAGTTCTTTCTTTTTTTACTCTTTATACTTTTTATATTTTCCTACTCTCTTCTTATGGAGTTGCATAACTTCAAAATATTTACCCAATTTGATTCTAGTATTGTAGATGCAACAGTCTTAAAACAGTACCAAAAAACTAAAGCGACAAACAGAGGTACAATAAAAACTTATCAAATGCTCAAGCTTAAAAGTACAAAAGGCTTCTACTTTTACACAGGGGCAGATGCTTCACTTGAAAATATTGTTGGTAAAAAAGTTCATCTAGAACTCTATGGAGGTAAAATTACTTTTTATGAGTATATGAGTAGTTTTTATGCTTACTCCAAGATTTTAAATATTAAAGAGACTCTTAAAGAGCAACTAAACAAAAACTTAGCTTCTTCTCACTCCGATTTAAACAGTACAAGAATTTACCAAGCTCTCTATACAGCCACACCTCTTAGCAAGGAGTTACAGACTAACTTTTCCAAACTAGGTATCTCACATCTATTTGCTCTAAGTGGTTTTCATCTTGGTGTTTTAAGTGCTATTCTTTTTTTTCTACTTAAACTACCCTATAAATTTTTACAAAACAGATATTTTCCCTACCGAAATGCAAACTTTGACCTCTTTTATATGGTACTCTTGCTACTTTTTGCTTATCTACTATTTTTAGACTCTCCAGCATCATTACTACGTTCATTTACTCTACTGCTTGTAGGTTTTGTACTTTACGATAGAGGCTATAAAATCATCTCCATCCAGACACTTCTACTTACAGTTTTACTCCTACTCTCTCTTTTTCCTAGACTTCTTTTAGAGCTAGGTTTTTGGCTCTCTGTGAGTGGAGTTTTCTCAATCTTTCTCTTTCTTTTACACTTTAAACATCTCAGTAAAAAGTGGCAATTTTTCCTACTCCCTCTATGGGTCTATCTACTAATGCTCCCTCTCTCTTTAGTCATATTTGGTAATTTCACTCTCTATCATCCACTCTCAATTCTATGGAGTACACTCTTTACTCTCTTTTATCCGCTAAGTATTTTACTGCACCTTACAGGTTTTGGGGATATTTTTGATGATCTACTTACTAGCTTAATATCTCTAGGAGAGACTCCTGTAGATATTTCACTTCCAAACTTTACTCTCTACTTTTCTCTACTATTTGCATCTCTTAGTATCTACAAAAGAGTATTTATATGGCCTCTACTATTTTGGAATATTTTTATATTTTTAGAAGTTTTTTGGCAAGTTATTTAAGGGCACCCTTAAGGCTATTTTTTATAAATCTTATTGAGAATATAGCAGAGTTTCAGTCCATATATAAAGATAACCCAAGAGAGATATATCCATAAAAACAGAAACATTAAAACTGCAAAAGAGCCATACATAGTCGCATAAGACTTATTGATAAAAACATAGTATATAAAAGCATTTTTGGAGAGACTAAAAACTATGGAGATAATAAAAGAGCTCAAAAGAGAGGCTTTAGGGCTTATTTTTGTATTGGCACTAATTTGAAAAAGTAAAAAGAATAGAGCCCAAATAATCAGGTAAGGAACAAGAGGAAGTATATTTAGCCCTGAAGTTAAAGAGTTTGATGCCATAAGTGTTGCAATATAACCTGTTATGTAAAATGAAACTCCAAGGGCTAAAGGAGTTAAAGTAAGCATAGTCCAGTAGGTAGTTATGGACTCCCAGAGTGAACGTTGAGAAGCATGAAATATTTTGTTCGCTATGTACTCAAAGTTTTTAAAAAAAAGAAGTGAAGCTACTAAAACAACTACCAGACCTATAATCCCCATCTTTGCTGAGTTTGCTAAAAAACCATCTATATGCTCCATAATACTCTCAGAATTAACAGGCATAAGATTTGAAAATATAAATATTTTAATACTCTCATAATACTCTGAAAAACTAGGTAGTG
>Ga0256826_1001319_pt1 | contig 15434 bp, 14 predicted proteins | sample CV79metaG_FD_185975 | JGI IMG/M metagenome (GOLD analysis project Ga0256826, IMG submission 185975) | Hydrothermal vent microbial communities from East Pacific Rise, Pacific Ocean - CV79 | ecosystem: Environmental > Aquatic > Marine > Hydrothermal vents | place: Pacific Ocean: East Pacific Rise...
AATAGAGGATGCTCTAAAGTTGTGGCACTGTCTAGATATTTCTGAGCCTATACTTCCTCCAGCCCCTGTAATAAGTATAGATTTGCCTCGTATAAACTCATCTATGGCTGAGAGATCTAAATCCTTTGGGTTTCGTGCTAGAAGATCCTCTATAGATATATCCTCAAGGCGATCACTATTGTCGCCTATTAGTTTTACTTTTTTTATATTGTCTATACCGTGATTGCTTAGTGTTGTGATTATCTCTTTTAGCTCTGTTGGCATAAAGTGTCGTGTGATAATAGCCGTACTGATGTCTCTATGTGAGAGGAACTCCTCTAATTTGGATATGTGATATATTTTTATATTGTTTATATATGCATTGTTGGAGCTCTCATTATCTCTGGTCTGTATGATAGCTACTGGATAGTAGTCTATATCTCCCCTCATGGCACTCTGTATCATAGTAGCTGTTTGACTATTGACACCTACTAGAATGACAGGGGTAGAGGAGATGGCTACTCTATCTGTGAAAAATCTCTTGCTAGCTCTGAGTGAACCTATGAGGATGAGTGATAGCAAAAAGTCTATAATGATTACACTTCTCGGAAATGGTGTAAAATATGTAGTAAATAGTAAGTATATGATACTAAATAGTAGATAAGCTACAATATGGGCATAAAGAATTTTTGCGGCATCACCAAAGCTAAAGAAACGCCATACTATAAAGTAGTTTTTAAGAGCTAGGAGAGAACTTAGCTTTAGAGTGGTAATGGTGATATAGATAACCCAAAATGTACTAAAGAAGTTCTCTTGTATATGGAAATTAAACCTTAATAGATAAGCTATATATAGTGATACTAGTGAGAGAAGAGCATCAAATAGTAAAAAGAATATGATTCTTTTATTGGCTGTTGGTCTAAATATAGAATTCATCCAAGAGTCTTTTTGATCTGTTCAACTACTCTTACTACATCACTATCACTCATACTGCTACCACTAGGTAGACATATCCCTCTCTCATATAAGCTCTGACTATAGCCATCTGTAGTATGTGGATCATCGCAAAATAGAGGCTGTAGGTGCATGGGCTTCCATAGTGGTCGTGACTCTATACTGTTTTTGGCTAATTGTTCTATGAGATGTAGAGGTTTTGTATGCTCTAGGGTGAGAGTGGTGAGCCATCTATTGCCACGGCTCCCCTCAATTTCAGGCATAAATGATATCTCCTCTATACCTGATAGCTCCTTTGTATATAGCTCAAATATCTCTCTATGTCTGTTGACTCTACTCTCTAGTACCTCCATCTGGGCTACTCCTACGGCTGCTAGTATATTGCTCATACGGTAATTGTATCCATACTCTTTGTGCTCATAGTGTAGGTGTGGCTCTTTGGCTTGGGTGGAGAGGAATTTGGCTCTCTCTATCCACTCACTATTGCTACTTACAAGCATCCCTCCACCTGATGTAGAGAGTATTTTGTTTCCATTGAATGAGTAGACACCCATATCACCTATAGTACCACTCTGTTGATCGTGGTAGCTAGCTCCTAGTGACTCAGCAGCATCCTCTATGAGATATATTCCCTCCTCTTTGCATATGGCTACTATCTCATCTAGTTTGCACAGTTGTCCATATAGGTGTGTTATGATGAGAGCTTTTGGTTTTTTTGGAGCTTTTGATATAGTCTCTTTTAGCAGTCTAGGTGATATATTCCAACTCTCATCACTATCTATAAATATTGGTAGGGATCTTTGATATAATATAGCATTGACTGATCCTATGAAAGTAAAAGTAGATGTTAGTACATAGTCACCATCCTCAATACCCAAAACTCGTAGAGCTAAGTGTAGCCCTGCTGTAGCACTAGATAGAGCAAGTGCATGCTCTGCACCAGTATAGTCTCTGATACTCTCCTCAAATCTATCTACAAATGCACCAAGAGGAGCTATATAGTTACTTTCAAATACCTCTGCTATATACTGTTGCTCTTTTCCACTCATGTGAGGAGGGGATAAAAATATTCTATTCATTATCTATCCTATGACTGTTTTTATGATATATATTATATCCTGTTTTAGTGACCAATTTTTGATATACTCTCTATTTATCTCGACTTTATCTACCCATATGACCTCATCATTGTACTCTTTTGGGTTGGTCTGTTTTGCTAAGATAGACTCCTCATCTTTGTATTTGATAGATGCAGGACCTGTGATACCTGGACGGATAGATAGTATCTCTCTATCATCACCCTCTAATCTATCTGCATAGCCCTCTACATCGGGTCTAGGACCCACAAAGCTCATTGAGCCTAGTAGTACATTTAATAGCTGAGGTAGCTCATCTATTTTGGTATCTCTAAATAACTTTCCACCTTTAGTAATTCTCATATCATTAGAAGTAGTGATAGTAGTATCTACCCCAATTATCTGTTTCATAGTTTTTATCTTAAAGACACTAAATAGCTTACCCCCTAATCCTACTCTCTTTTGGATGAAGAGCCCAAAGCTTTTAGTCTCTATGGAAGCGATAACGATAGCAAAGAGTATAATCCACCAAGTAAGAGCTATACCGATAGCTGATAGAGCTATATCAAATACTCTCTTGGTGATTCTATCTTGACTACTCATCTAAATCTTTAGCTTGTATATCTTGCTATATGGAGATGATACTACTAGTTCAAATAAATTTTTATCATATTTACCAAGTAGGAACATTTGGACATACATAGAGCCAAATGTCTGCATATCCATTATTAGAAATTTATTGTAACTTTTGGCATATATTACAGCTAACTCTCCATTCATATGAAATCGCTGTGCTTCTACTTTCATATTGCCATTTTGCATAGATTGGGTACCTATAAAGTATTTGACCTTTTGAGTCTGCTTACCTAGCCGTATTTCACCTTTTTTAGCATCAAAGTTTATACCATTTGCAAATTGGAATAGTGTTCCTGCCTTCTTTTTGAGGCTAGTTTGATAGAACATAGTTCTTCTAAGGGGTTTTCCAGTAGTCAAGTCTAGATTACCAAATAACATAACTGTAGGGAATATCCTAAGCATTCTATATGGAAGATATAAGTATATATCTCTACTCTTGACTGGTAGCTTATACTTACTATCTCTCATTTCAACTAGCTTTAGATTAGGATTTTCATCACCTTCAAATATCTTATTGGCTGCTATAGAGTAGTTATTATCTATATAAGTTTCTACAGCTAGACGACTTAGGTTTGCGGCTTGCTGAGGTGATGTAGTCTGCATAATCTTAGATATGATAAAGTTGTCATTATTGTGTTTACCTCCATCAATGAGAGTAGATGTATCGGAGTAGTACCAGATAGGATATCCATAGTCCCACCAGCTTAGAGTATAGTCTTTAGGTGATGCTATTTTATCAAGCTTTACTAGATCTTGTACCTCCGTTTTGTTGAGAACTGTAGGCACTTTATAGCCTATGATATGGGTAATATTTGGATACATCATACCAGCAGTCAGTAGAGCTACAACTATTATTTGAGCTACTCTTCCCTTAATAAACTTTTCAGATACAAACCAAAATAGATAAATAGCACTCATACCAGCAACAGGAACGGCATATACAGTAAATCGTAAGCCTCCCCAGAGAGAGAATATACCAATACCAATGAGAGGAAGAGCTAAGATAAATGCACGATGCTTGATTACTAAAACTACATACCCAACAAGAGCTATTAATACCCCAAGTACAGACCCAGAAGTACGATTAGCAAAGGTCTCAAAAGGGATTCTACCAGCTTCTCTTACTGTTTGGTTGACAGCATAGAAGTGGAGATCACTCCCCTCTGTTCCTGTAACTGTATAGCTTATAACTTTACGAATTATGAGACCAAGTACATCTCCAAATATCATAAAAAGTAAAAATGTAATTCCAGTAATAGTTATGAGTTTTTTCTGCTCTAATTTATCTATTTTAAGAAATAGATAAATAGTAATCAATAGAATGAATTTAACGACATAACTAAATGGTTTGTCTATACCCAGAAATCCAAGAGGAGTAAGTGCAACAAAAATAAGAATAAGAGATTGGTAAGTGACTTTATCTCTCATATGATGTAGTAACATATAGGCTGTATATATGATACCAATAGCATAGATAATAGCTTGTCCTTGATCATAGAGAAATGGATATATCATAATAGCAATAGCTGCATAGAGTGCAGAACGAAGATTAAAGTCAACTATACTTTTCATCAAGAAAAATAGAATAAACATAGGTGCCATAGCAGAGAACATATCTGTATCGTAATATCCTATCATTGTACGGTTGTAGTAACTCCAAGTGATAGCTCCCAAAAGTGCAGCAAAAAAGCCCCATAAAGTCTGTCCATAGAGTCTAGAGATAAGTATCACAGGGATGACAACAATACTAGAGATAACAGCTGGCATATACAAAATAATTGTCTCTAATGAAAATGGAGTTATCTTAGCAAATAGAGTAGTAAATAGTATAACACCATAATCCCATATACCAAATACTCTTGGATTGTCAGAATGAAGTCCAGATAGAGCTTCTTGTGCACCTGCTGCAAAGAAGTATCCATCATTAGTATTTATCATGAGCTGATCATTCCAGTGGAAGCTTGAACTATCCTTGAACTGGTAGACCCAGATAAGTCGTATGGCAAAGGAGAATAGATAGGCTATAGTCATAAGCCCTAACATTTGAGATGTGGAGAGCTGTTTATTTTGAATCATTTTATACCTTTTAAGTATATTTTTATTGTACTTGTCGAGTTACATTATAGCAGAAATTATCATTCTCTTATCTTAGATACTTGTAAGCTAATTTTTTTGGTGTTGGAGGTAATATATTTATAGTAAAAGTTGCTAGAGCATAAAAATATGCTTTTATTGGATAGTCTAACTCTTTTATAACTTCTAATCTATTCTTTAAGTCTGACAAAGCTTTATCTATTCCTGTTCTTCTACTAAAAAAACCACTATTTACTCTAACTTTTACACCTACAAAATCTAAATTTGCAAATTTACAACTATTTTTAAATCCTTGTAACCACATCAAAGTATCACCATTATTTATATGTCCAGATATTGGGTAAAAACCAGCTTTTTTAAAAAAGCTATCTTTAAAAATAACACTCACATGTGCTATAGGAACCCTTTTCTTAAAGAATTCAAACATGTCATTATGGGTTAAAGAGTATTTTACAACTTTATTATACTCTATACCATCTCCAAACTCTTCTATATATGTTCCAACTATATCTATATCTTTATTTTTTTCTAAAAACTCTATCTGTTTTTCAACTCTATTTGAGATAGATATATCATCAGCATCCATTCTTACAAAATACTTATAACCTTTTTTTAACCCCATATCTATAAGTTCATTTAGTGAATAATCAAAACCTTTATTTTGTTCTCTTTTACCTAGATATATAATTTTACTATCATCTATTTGTTTTTGGAGATAATCATCAACTTCAGATAAAACTTCTCCATCCTCTTGGATAGCTATATCAAGTTTTTTATAAGTTTGATTATAGAGACTCTCTAAAGCCTCTTTAAAATCATCTAGTTTATCATTTTTATAAACACACATGACTACTAAGACTTTATTCATGATAACTCTCCATATATAAAATCTTCAACTTGTTTAAAATCATAACTATCTAAAATATTTAGTAGTTCTTCATTTTTAGAGATTGAGATTTTAAGTTCATCTCTATATATATTTTCTATCTCTATATCAAAACCTCTCTCTTTTAAAAAATTTAATATAAACAAAACAGATTTACCATTAGAAGTTCCTATGTTTACAAAAAAAATATCTTTTTTACATAAAAGCTTTTCATAACTATAAACTACATCATCTATATGTATATAATCTCTTATCGACTCACCATTATTTACAAGGGTTAAACTCTTTTTTGCTTTATAACTATGTATAATCTTTGATATTATTGAGAAGGTATCATTTCCACCATACATATTGAAAATTCGTGCAATTGTGTAATCTATACAATTTTCTTTACAAAAAATCTCTATAAGCTTTTCGTTTGCTACTTTTAAAGAACTATGCAAACTTTTTGGCTTAACATCATCACTCTCTTTACAAGATGGATTATCACCATAAACACTACTACTACTTGTATATATAATCTTATTTACTTTTAGTTCTCTACTCTTGATATACTCTAAAACTTGTGAAGTAGATGCTATACTTTTAGATATATAACTCATTGGATCTGATATATCATACAACTTTGTAGATTTTTGAAACTGATTAAAGATAATGTTTATCTCTTTGTCTATATTTTTACTAAAAAACTCATCAATAAAATCGATAGAAACTATAACTCCATCTAATTTTTCTTGTAATTTTGTAGATAAATTTCCACTACCAATGATTATATTTTTCATTTTTGCTCTTTTATTAGTTGATATATCTCATCTAAACTATCTCTTACTATCACTTTTGAGTTTGAACCATTTATAAAAACTTCTAGTTCATTATCTAAATCATCATATTTTACATCATATATATAGATATCCCTATCATATATCGCAAAGTTTTCCACTATTGTACTTGTATAGATTATTGGGTATTTTACCTCTGATGGTATAGTTTTATTTACAAAATATTTTTTATCTATATTATACTCAAAATAATCTTTTGGATGTTTCTGTATATATACATCATCTGGATTATATTTTTTAAAAAAATCATCTATACCTTTTTGCATTACTATAGTTGGTTGAGTGTATATCACTATATAAAACTCTCTATCTGTTTTTTGCTCAAAAAAGTTTTTCTTAAAATTATCAATAATGATTTCACCATAAAAACCATTTTCTCTTAAAATAGTTTCATAAAGTTTAGAGTATAAAATAAGTGTATTTTTTGGTTTTGGTATATGAACATAACCTATATGTTTTTTTCTTATAACTCCATGTTGTACCTCATAAGAGTTCAAAGTATTTACAAATTTCTCCCCTATTGGCACTACACAACCTGTATAATATTTTTTATTTTTCTTAGAAAGAATTAGAGATAAAAAGTTTAAAAAAAATGCATCTCCAAAAGCTGTTTTTATGAATGGCTCCATATCTATTATGCCTGTATTATCTAAAAAGCTTATAACTTTTTTATATTTTTTATAAAAAATCAGGTAAGATACTTTTCTACTTATAAATCTTAAAAGATTAAAAAAATCACTACTTATAAAATCACAATCAAACACTCTATCTTGTTCTTGATTTAAAAACAAGATTTTTTTATCTGTTTTATCTTGGTTATATATCTCTAAAACTTCTGCTCTCTCCATTAAAAAATAGACTTTTTCATATCTATTTTGAGTAAAAAGAAATTTCATCGTTTGTAAAAAACTTTTTGATATCTTAAATAGTGTCGGATAAGCAACTTTTTTCTCTACATACATCCCTGTATCTAAAAGTGGCTCTCTACAATGTATCCAAACAGGATACTCAAAAAGTTTAAAATCCCATAAATTGTGTTTTTTCTCTATATCAAAAAGTTCTTGAAGTGAAAACTTAACCATCAACTAACTCCAACAACTTAGTATATATATTTTTATTTGCTTCATCTGGAAATATCTGTTTCATTTTTGTAAACTGAGATTTGGACAACTCTTTTAAACTATCTTTTTCTAAGATGGTTTCTATCTCATCTAACTCTATTCTTTTAAATAGTTCTAAAATGAGTAAATCATGAGTTAAACTCCCATCTTTATCTTTAAAATGCATAGCAAAACTTCTTTTATAATCATCATACTTTTTATATGGTGAAAACTCTATAACAGGAATATACCTTGAAAGTAAAAAAAGTGGTGCAGTTGAAAAAAGTGTAAAACATACACTATACTCTTTTTCTAACTCTGTTAAAGTAAAATCAACCTCTTTAACATTATCATAACTTTGTTGAATTTCTCTCCACTTAGAAACTCTTGTATCTCGTGGATGATGCTTTACCTCAACTTCATAATCAAGTAAATAAAACTTATCTAACATAATTTTGAAAGAGTTAAAAGCATCTTCATAAGTAAATCCAAAAGCCAATCCACAATCTCTTGTTATAACTAAAACTCTTTTTACATCTATATTAAATAAAGATACTTTTTTATAGTTTATATCAAAAGCGGGAACACCAGATGCAAAAAATTTATTTTTATAAAAATCACTTTTTAAAGCCATATCTGATTCTTTTGAGTTTTCTAACCATAAATCACTCTTCACCTCTTTTATAGACTCTCTTGGACACTCTTCGTGGTACTTTTGCAATCCAACTGCATGTGGAAAAATAACTACCCTTGCATTTTTATTTTTCTTTATATAGTTTATAAGATATATACTATCTTTTAGGTTATAATCTCTCAATATAAAATCAAACTCCACACTATTTGATGGTATAAGATATGAAGCCATTTTTCTAAATATATCTACTACATATCTACCAAATACAAACAAATTATAAGATAAAAGTTTAACTCTGCCGAGTACCCTATTTAAAAAATCATCTACTAAAAAAGCAAATCTTGTATCTTTTGAGTTTAAAAGTTGCACATCTTTTAAGCCATATTTTTTTAAAACTTTCTCTTTATCTTCGTAGTTGTTGCCAACTCCATTTAAAAATATATAAAAATTAAAATGTTTAACATAATTTAATTTTAAAAATGGTGCTATCCAATCTAACTCACCTAAAGAATCATTTATATAGATTAAAACATTTTTTTTCATACCATCTCTTTTTTATAGTAAAAATAACCAATATACTTTATAAACAATAACCAACCAAAAGTTATATCGATAGATAAAGCCACAACATACAATGGCTCAAACAAATTTAAACTATATAGTACAAAAAAAGAGATTAAAAAACTCACTAAACCTGAGATATTTGAAAAAAGCATATATCTATCTTTTTTTGAAGCATATAAAAATGTATGAGGATGATTTGAAAGTACAGAAAAAACACCCATAAAAATCAACATGTAAAAAATATCATAATGATTTTCATATATATCTTTACCTATCCAAGAAACAACTAGTGGTAAAAATATATACAAACAAATTGCCATCACAATAGAAGCAACTGCCAACTCTTTAAAAAATTTATCTAAAAGTTTAAAAAAGTTTTCTATCTCATTGTCTTGAAATGCTTTAACAATCTTTGGACTTAAAAAAACTATAAGTCCTGCATGTATAAAAGCTGTTATACCCATAATAAGTGTTAGATAAAATGTATAAACTCCAACCATCTGGGTATCTGACATATATTTTAAAAAATATTTATCTAAAAATGATACAGATTGAAGTGATAATGTTCCTACAAAAAACAAAAATCCAACTCTATACCCTTTTAGTATCCATCTATAATCAGGTTTTATAAGCTTCCAATTATCTGAAAAACCATATATAGTTTTAGAACCAAAATATATAGCCAACACATTACCAATAAACCAACCAACTAAAAGTATATCTATCTCTCTTAAATCTGGAAATATATAAGCAAGTGGAATAACTATAAAAACCCAAGAAGCACTCTTTAAAAATAAAACCATAGTAGCTTTTAGTTGATGTTGAGTAATGTTTAACAACCTATGTTGCTCTGTTGATATATGCTCAACCACCACCAAAACTATAAACCACCAAAAATACTCTATTGGTAAAATATCTTTATAAAAAAACAAAAAACTAAAAGGTAAAACTATAAAATATAGTGGTACATAAGCATACAACTGGTTTAAGATAATCTTTGGATAATCTTTTTTTTGGTGTGCAACTAAATTTCTGTTTGAATAGCTATAATAGTTAAACCCTACAAAAAGTATAAAAAAACCTATACCTGAATTTAAAAGTCCAAAAATACCAAGCTGAGTTGGTGTAAAAAGTTTAGCGATAGAAAATATCAGTAAAAATCTACCTATCATTGATAGACTTCTTAAAGATATATTTAATATTCTAGTTAATAGATGCATTATTTATTTTTTATTAAAAATTTGAATACTTTAAAATTAAAAATATAGTTGTTAAATTGTATTAAATCATTATTATTATAACCATAAAAAGTAATGTTATTTATTTTAGCTGCTTCATAGTCATTTATACTATCACCTATCAAAATACATTCATTAGTATTGTAGTTAAATTGTTTTAAAATATTTTTAACTAAATCATTTTTATGAATTGGAGAACCATTTATTGTTTTAAAATAGATATCTATTTCTAACATTTTACATAGATATTGTAACTCTTTTTCTTCTGAACCAGAAACAATATGAAAATTATATTTTTTAAAATTATTTTTGATAAATTCTACACTATCTTGTATGATATATCTTTTATTTACTAATTCTTTTTTCATTATTTGACTAAAATTATCAGCATATTTTTGAATTTCTTCTTCATTTATTTTTGTTTTTAATAATTCATTGTAAAAATATTTTATTTTATGAAATCTTGATAAACCAGCATTATATCTATGGTATTTAATTAGTTTCTCTACTAAGTTTTTATCATAGTTTTTAAATATTTTTCTAAATCCATAATCTCTAATAGGCATGCTATCTAATATAACACCATCGAAATCGAAAAAAATTGTTTTTATCATTTTATATCTTTATATAATTGAAAAATTTCATCATCGCACATTATACTTCTAACATATTCTAAATCTTCTTGTGTATCAACACTTATAGCACTACTTTCAACTTCAATACCTAACACTTTATAGCTATTTTCTATCAATCTTAATAATTCATGAGATTCTATTTTATCTAATCTTGTTTCTTTGATATTTGGATATATCGATAGTATATCATTTTTAAATCCCATAATATGGTATGCTTTAAAATGAAAATCTACATCTGTTTTATAATCAGATGGAATATCACTTCTTGAAATATACATAACTTCATTTTTTTGATTTAATACAATTTTAAAATCTGATGGGGAATTCTTTTTATAAAATTTATTATATAAAATTGAAATATCTGCTTTTGAATTTTTTAAGTTTTCAATAGAAATATCTATATGTTTAGGATTTAAAAGAGCTTCGTCGCCATTTATTAAGATATACATATCACCATTGATTTTTTGTGAAACTTCATACATCCTTAATGTGCCATTTTGATGTTCGTTTGAAGTCATTATAGCTTTTCCACCATATTTTAAAACTTCATTATAAATTCTTTTATCATCTGTGGCTATATATAATTCATCTAATTTTTTTGACATTTTAGCTCTTTTAAAAGTATGAATTATCATAGGCAAACCACAAATATCTTTTAAAGGTTTTCCAGGTAATCTTGTAGAACCAAATCTTGCTGGAATTACCCCAATTACCTTTAAAGGTAATTTATATTTAAATATAGAATCAGTTAAAAATGTTATTTTAATTTCTTTTGATAACTTTTGTAAACCAGTTAGTATATATTTGTTTAATTTATCAATTTCGTTTTTATCTATAACTTTATCATATTCTATAAATCGATAATTCTCATCATCTGCTTTAAAACCATCAATACCTGCTAATAATATTTCAGTAAAATTTTGATTTTTTAAATAATTAATTAACATAACTATGGCATTATCATTAAAAGTATCTTGATTTAATTTTGTTATAGATGAATAGTCTAAAATATATGAAAAGTTATTAGCTTTAACATTTGATGAAATAATTATTTTTGTTTTATCTATAAGTTTTATATATGTATTGTATCTTTTTTGAGAATTAAAAAAGACATAGTCTATATCAAAATCGTTAGGTATGAAATTTAAAGTTATAATTGTAAAGTTATTTTTATTATTTTTAATATATTGAATTTTTTCATTAAGGTTTGGACCAGGACCTACGATAAGTATTTGTTTTGTTTTATCAAATATAGGTTCTTTTATATGGTATGAGTATTTTTTACCATTAAATTGATAATAAATATTTTCAATTATCTTTTGATTAAATTCATTTTTTTCATTTTCTGGTATAGTTGATAAAATTTGTTTTATATCTTTTATTAGTAGGTGTTTTTTATTTACAAGAAAATTTATATAGTTTGGATGACATTCATAAGAAGCAGATAAAAAATATTCTAATGAATATCCCCACTGGAATTTATTAAATAATGTTAAATAATATTTGTCTATCAGGTATAATAAATAATCTATATTATACTTATTTTGAATATTTTTATTTATGAAATCTGCCAATAATTCTGTATTTAAATTGCCAGCACCTCTTCCCATACCATATATAGAAGAATCAATGATTATATCTCTTTTAGCTTGTTGAATAAATTCAATTGCTATGGCATATGATAATTGCATATTATTATGAGAATGAAAACCAATTTTTATATTTTTATCTAAAATATTTTCAAATATTTCATATAATTTTAAAAATTCACTTACTAACATAGAACCTTTTGTATCTACGATGTAAACGGCATAAGGTTTTAATATATTAACTTTGTTTAAAATAAATCTTAATTCTTCTTTTGTATAACTTTTTGTTGATATAATTTGAATAAATAGTTTATAACCTTTTTCTTTAATAATTTTCATATCATTTATAGCAGATATATAATCACTTTTTCTAAAAGAATATCTAATACCATTTATATTATTTTGCTTATTATACAAAGGTAGTTTCTTTAAATCGTAATTACCTTTTTCTATCATAATTACGGTATCTTTATTAATATTTGAATTTGAATATTTTATGCTATCAATATTTTTAAACCTAGTAAAATTTTCATTTTTACCATTTTTATCTAAAAAGCCACATTCAATAATATCTATGTTTGCTTTACTCAAATAATTAACTGTATCTTTTATAATTTTATTATCAAACTTCCAGTTATTTATATAACCACCATCTCTTAGTGTACAATCTAAAATTTTTATATCCATTAATTATTTCCTAAATCTTTTATAATAAAATCTAAATATTTATTATCCTCAACAAAAGCATCAACAAGCTCAGTTTTTAATGGTTCATTTATAGAACAGATTAAACTTGTAATGATATCTAACAAATCATTAATATCATTTTTACCAATAAATAAAACTATATCACTATCAATTCCAAAATAATTATGAGTTATTTTATTTCTAAAATCAACCACTTTTCTATAATTTTTTTCCAATAATTCATCTTTTAGTAAATATCTACTTGCTTCTACTATAATCTCAAATTCTCGAACAATTGTATCCCAATCTTTCCAAGAGTGAAGTAAGTCTTTCCCACTATCAAAATCTTTTACTACAAATTTTATTTTACAAATAGCTATAAAGATATCAAAAATAAACATTTCAACTTTTCTATCTATATTTTCAACTTCAAACATAAACCATATCCTTTTATATTCTGTTTTTAATAAATGTATTCATTGAGTTAAAAGAACCTATATCTATCTTTTTATTTAACTCTTTTTCTAAAAAATAACCAGCTTTAATAAAAGCAAAACCATCTTTTAAAGTAAATTTAGTAACTGCTATATCTACATCACTAGCTTCTCTATCTTCACCTCTTGCCACACTTCCAAAAACACCAAACTCTTCTATACCATATTTTTCTTTTAAAATTGGTAGTTTATTTATAATTTCTATATTCATTTACTAAACCTTACAAAAACTTTCAACCATTTATATAACTACCATCTCTTAATATACAATCTGAAGTTTTTATCATATCGCCTTTTTACCTAACTATAAACTATGGATTTAAAAGATTATCTTTATTATATTTTACAACATTTAGTGTATCATAAATGTATGTCATCTTTCCACTCTCTCTTACTATTGTATCAGCTGCTGCTGTATCCCACTCCATAGTTGGTGACAGTCTTGAATAAATATCTGCTTTATTATCTGCTACCAGACAAAGTTTTAAACTACTTCCACAACTTACAATCTCGACATCTCCAAGTTTTTCTATAAACTTTTTTGTTTCATCATTTAAGTGAGATTTACTTACTACTGCCCTTATCTTTTTATTTGTTGATACCGTATTTTTTAGTTTATTACCATTTTTAAAAGTAGCAAAACCTTTTTTTGCACTATATATATCTTTTAAAACAGGTGTATCTTTTTTTATAAGAGCTATATTTATGGCAAATTCACCATTTTTCTTTACAAACTCTTTTGTTCCATCTATTGGGTCTATACACCAATAATACTCCCAATCTTTTCTATCTTCATAAGGAATTTCTTTATTTTCCTCTGACATTATTGGTATATTAGGATACAACTTGTTTAAAGAGTTACATATAATTTTATTTGCTTCTAAATCTGCTTGTGTTGGTGGAGATTTATCATCTTTGTATTGCACTAAAAAATCATCATTATATATTTTCATAACAACTTTACCAGCCCTTAGTGCTATATCTTCTATATTTTTCAATTCTATACTATTTAACATTTTATATATCCATTATCTTTTAAATATTTTAATACTTTATATACATTTGTATCTATACTATTTTTATAGTTATCTAAATATATCTCACAATCTTTTGGCTTTTCATAAGACGAAGATATACCTGTAAAGTTTTTTATCTCCCCATCTCTTGCTTTTTTATATAAACCTTTTGGGTCACGACTCTCACAAATTTCTAATGGAACATCTACAAAAATCTCTATAAACTCGCCATCTTCTACTATACTTCTTACAAAATTTCTATCCTTTTGAAATGGAGATATAAATGAACTAAGAACTATAATCCCACTATCTATAAAAAGTTTAGCAACTTCTGCTATTCTTCTTATATTCTCCTCTCTACTTTTATCATCAAATCCCAAATCACTATTTAATCCACATCTAATATTATCACCATCAAGTAAATATGTATGGTGATTCATCTCAAAAAGTTTTTGTTCCACCCCATTTGCAATGGTAGATTTTCCACTTCCACTAAGTCCTGTAAACCATAATATACAAGGCTTCTGATTTTTTATTTTTGCTCTCTGCTTTTTATCAATATAACTACTATGCCAAACTACATTATTCATCTCTTTATATACTCTCTTTTTATATATTTTATAATTAGATTAACTGCTTCTTCAACAGATATTTCATCCGTATCAATAACCATCTCTGCATATTGAGGTTCTTCATAAATATCACTAATACCCGTAAAATTTTGAAGCTCCCCTGCCAGTGCTTTTTTATAAACACCTTTATAGTCTCTTGCTTTACAGCTCTCAATATCAGCTTTAATATAAACTATAATATTGTTCTTTACCATATTACGAATGGTTTTTCTTGACTCTTTGTAGGGGCTAACAAATGAAGCAACAGTTGAGATAGAGTTGTGTTGAAGCGTCTTAATTAAATATCCTATTCGCTTCATGTGTCTATTTCTATCTTCTCTAGTAAACCCAATATTAGGAATAAGTTCACGAATATCTTTTGAATCAAGTCTTTCTAATGGA
>Ga0256826_1001320_pt1 | contig 15428 bp, 13 predicted proteins | sample CV79metaG_FD_185975 | JGI IMG/M metagenome (GOLD analysis project Ga0256826, IMG submission 185975) | Hydrothermal vent microbial communities from East Pacific Rise, Pacific Ocean - CV79 | ecosystem: Environmental > Aquatic > Marine > Hydrothermal vents | place: Pacific Ocean: East Pacific Rise...
ATTTCTAACAGCAATGCCAAGCTCCCATAACTCATCAAACTTACCTGTAATTTTTAATTCTCCAGTAAATGTTGTTTGAAATTGATACCCAACACTAGCAAGTGTACCAATATATCCAAATAATTCTCCACTATTTACTTTGCTTAAACCATCTTGTATATTATCAACTTCTACAATATTAATATTTTTATATTTTTCTTTTAATAATTCTACAAAAGCGTAACCCTTTGGGATACCTACTTTTTTATTTTTAATTGATTTCATATTGTTTACAAATGGAACATCGATTTTTGTAGCTAGTACTAATGGAATTCTAAGATATGGAGAGGTGAAATTTAAATATTCTTCTCTTTTTTTTGTAGGCATTGCTAATGATAAAATATCACACTTTCTTTCTTGTGCAAATTTTAAAGAATCATACCATGTTTTTGTTTTAATAACATCAATTTTTATACCTAAATTATTTTGAAATATTTTGAAATAATCAGCTGTTATTCCTACATGTTTTCCATTTTTATCGAACTTTTCAAATGGCATCCAGTTTGGGTCAATACACATTGTTATATGTTTTTTATTTTTTAGATATTGTTTTTGTTTATTTGATAGGTTTAATATATCAGTATTATTAGTTTTTTTATTATTATTTGTAAGCCAAATATTTTTTATATTTTGTAACTCTTCTTCTGTTAATTGCTTTTTTGCTTTTTCTAATATATCTCTTAAGATGCTGTTATTTTTATTTGTTGCTAAATGCAAATCTAAATTAAACTTTTTATCATCTATTTCAAAACTTGGTTTAATATTACTAATATCAAATTTTGAAATAAAATATACACCAGTTGCAAGATTATCAACTGCTCCATCTGCTTTTCCAAATGAAACAGCTTTTATTGCTTCAATAGAATTTTCTACAGTTAAAATATTTATCTTTGGATAGTATGTTCTTAATAATTCCTCTTCATAAAAACCTTTAACAACAGATAATGTTTTGCCATTGAAATCTTCTAGATTATGGTATTTATTTTTCATACTTGTAAAGATTACATCTATACCATGATAATAAGTTGAAGTGTAAGATAAGAATTTTTTTCTTTCATCTGTTACTGCTATATTTAGCATTACATCAATTTTATTATTTTTAATCATCTCCATAAATTCTTCCCAACTATGTCCACTTATAAAATCAACTTTTATATTTATTTTTGATGCTAGAAGTTTCATATATTCTATAGAATATCCATATGCTTTACCATTCTTGTTGTAATTATATGGTGGCCAATTTGTTTCATTGTGAACTTTTATTATTGGGTGAGTATTTATATATTCTTTTTCTTCTGGAGTAAAATTTATAGTATTTGCATAAGTTATATTTGAAAATAATATAATATTTAAGAAAATATATTTTATTAATTTATTCATTTATTATCCTTGATATTGCTTAATTATTATATCATTCAATATCTAATTTTACAATTTGTGTTCATATGAACTTGATAATGTAGCATTTTTGTAATAATAAAAAGGTTAAATATTTACTATTAATCAATAGTTTCACTATCTTCCATTAGAATATTTATTACTGAATACTCTACTATGCTATTATTAGAAACTTGTATATTTTCATATCTAGAGCAAATCATTTCATTTAAAAGATGAGAATATGAGAATAATGTATAAAAAATAAAATATATAATATTAAAATCTAAAATAATAAAAAGTAATCTAGTTGTTTACGACATTAGTTGATAATTATACTTACAGTAGAACAAGTTTAAATTAAAAGAATTACAATATAAATTATTATATTTATTAAATGTAATAAAAATGTAACTTATTTTTAGATACTATTTACTTATATACTATTTTAAAAAATAGACTATAGACTCAAATAAAAGGAAATTTTTTTTGAAAAAACTATTACTTTTGATATTAACAATATCAATTTATGCAAATGAAATTTCAACAGTTGTAGGAGTAAGTGAAAGATATGAAGGGGGAACTGAAGAAAACTGTAAAGGTTTTTATTGGGAAGTTTCAAAAGAAGTTTTTGCACTTAGCAATATTAAACTAATTTGTGAACTATCTCCTTATCAAAGAAGTGTAAAACTTGTGCAAAACAATAAAGCTGATTTTTGGGTTGGTTCATATATAAACGAAGAAGATTTTGCTTATTATCCAAAAACAAATATAGATGCAGATATTGTTTCTGTTTTATATAATAAAACAAAAAATAAATTTGATAGTATAAACGATCTAAAATCTAAAAGAGTTGGTTGGATTAAAGGATATGGATATGATCAATATATTGATGTTAATATAATAATAAAAGAGTTAAGAGATAAACAATCTGGTATTAAAATGGTTCAATTAGGAAGACTAGATTATATAATGGATGCTAGTGTTGAGCTAAAACTTAGTTTGGAAAAAATAAATATAGATAAATCAAATTTAGAGATAAAAAAGATAATGTACCTAAAAACATATTTAGCTTTTAAAAAATCAAAACGAGGAAAACAACTTGCTAAAATATGGGATAAAAATATGAAAATACTAGATCAAAATGGTAAATTAAAACTGATATATAACAACTCGATGTACAATAATGTTTATCCATTTTAGGTAAGGAATAAGATAATGATAAAAAAAAGTATAGTTTTTAAAATATTTATCTCAATGGTAATAATTCAAATTGTAAGCATGTTTATTATAAACATGATTATATATTCAGAACAAAATAATACGGTATCACATATTATTGAAATGAAAAAATTATATGCTAATACAAAAATAGAACAACAAAAAGAATATGCAATAAATAAAGAAATGGAGATATTAAATATTATTTCATCATCTGTATCTGGAGCAATATCTGAAGCTATGTATAATATTGATAATCGTTCTGCTGAATTAATTATTGAAAAACTTTTTCAAAGAAATAATATTAAAGCTGTTTATTGTTTTGATACAGCAGCTAACAATTTATTTTTGATTGCTTATAAAAATGAGTCAGGAATTGTTTTTACAGATAAACTACCTAAAAAGCTAATTAAGCTTAAGTATATAAAAACAAATTTGATGGTTGACTCTCAAGATATTGGTTTTTTTAAAATATATTATGATAATTCTAAAATATTAGATCATTTAAATAAGATTGAAAAAGAAGATTTATTAATTTTAAAAAATGAAAACTTAATCATTGAAAATGATGTTGAAAAATCGTTATATCATGATGTTATAAGTTTTATTATTGGTGCTTTTTTTATAATATTTACTATTGTTATATTATTAAATAAATTAGTAAGGCAACCTCTTTTTGAATTTCAGTCTGGGCTAAAATCATTTTTTGACTATCTGGCTGATCCTAGTAAAAAAGTTCAAAAAATAGATATTAACACTGAAGATGAATTTGGACAAATGACAAAATCAGTAAATGAAAGTATTGAAGTAAGTATGCAAATGCATGGCGAGATGGCTCAACTTATGAGAGCAGTTGATAAAAATGTTATTACAAGTGAAACAGATGAAAAAGGTATTATTACATATGTATCTCAAGCCTTTTGTGACATAAGTGGATATTGTAAAGATGAACTTTTAGGAAAACCTCATAATATTGTAAGACACCCTGATATGTCAAAATATATTTTTAAAGAATTATGGGAAACATTAAACTCTAATCAAACATGGGTTGGAGAGGTTAAAAACCTTAGAAAAGATGGAACTTATTATTGGGTACATACTATAATATCTCCAAAATGTGTTAAAAGCAATGTAAATTGTGGATATACAGCAATTAGATATGATATTACAAATAAAAAAGAGGTTGAAGATCTAACTGCAAATCTTGAAATAAAAATTAAACAAAGAACATCAGACTTAGAAGATGCTAAAAAAGAAGTAGAAATTGTACACAAACAAACAAGAGATAGTATAAAATATGCTTCTTTGATACAAGGAGCTTTGATACCACTACAAGGGGTAATGACTCCTTACTTTAAAGATCATTTCGTAACATGGATACCAAAAGATACAGTTGGTGGAGATATATGGCTATTTAATGAACTTAGACATAAAGATGAATGTTTATTATATTTTATAGATTGTACAGGACATGGAGTACCTGGAGCATTTGTTACTATGATTGTAAAAGCAGTTGAAAGAGAAGTAACTGCAATGATAAAGTCGAATCCAAATAAGAATATATCTCCTGCTTGGATAATGGGATATTTTAATAAAACTATTAAAAAACTGCTTAGACAAGAAACAAAAGATAGTTTATCAAATGCTGGATGGGATGGTGGAATTATATATTATAATAGGAGAGATCAAGTTTTAAAATTTGCAGGAGCAGAAACATCTCTTTTTTATATGACTACAGATGGAGAATATAAAACAATTAAAGGAAATAGATACTCTGTAGGATATAAAAAATGTGATTCAAATTATGAATATAAAGAGACAGTTATAGATGTACAAGAGGGTATGAAGTTTTATTGTACAACAGATGGTTATCTTGACCAAAATGGTGGAGAAAAGGATTTTCCATTTGGTAAAAAAAGATTCTCTAATATAATAAAAGAAAATTATACTAAACCAATGAAAGAATTACAAATTATTTTAAATAACAAAATGAAAGAGTATGAATCTATGATTTTAAACAATGATAGAAATGATGATATGACGGTTATTGCATTTGAAATTGGCAAAAAATTAGAGTTTATTGATAAGTCTTTACTAGAGATTATTAAATATGAAGGGGTGATTACACAAAATGTAATCTCTACTTGTATGGATAATATTGAATCTAAAATAAAAAATATTGGAATGGTAGGAATTATATCAACTATTACTATTGAATATTGCCAAAATATGATGAATTATTCAAAAGGATTAAGAGAAGATGATATAGATAAAATTATTCCATCAGGAACAATAGAAGTTCAACTTATTGAAAATCTGTACTATGATATTATTGCTACAAATATTATATCAGCTAAAGATAAAGAAAAAATAGAACCAAAACTTATAGAGATAAAATTACTTGAAAAATCAGAAATAAAAAAACGATATAGAGAACTACGAAGATCCGGACAAAATACACATGAAAAAGGTGGAGGAATTGGACTATATGAAATAGCAAAAGTTTCTGATAGTATTGAATATAGTTTTAAAGCAATAAATCAAGATAAATATATATTTATGATGAAATCAATAGTAAAAATTAAAAAAGATAGAGTGTAAATATGAAAATGTATATAAAAAACTTAAGTATTCAAAATAAATATTATAGTATATTTAGCCTATAAATTTGTATTAATAAATATAAAATATAAGATTATTAGCTATTTATTTTAAGAGACTATGTGAGTATAAAAAAATTATAATTAAATATTAGATAAAATTTAGATATTATGTAATTTTAACGTAATTTGTGTCTAAAATATATCTTAACGTTTAAATTATAAAGAAAAGGTTTTTCAATTGATGTTAATAGATAAATATTTTAAAAATAAATTATTTTTTACCCTTAAATATAAAGAAAAATCTTTAGAAAAAGAGTATAGAAATTATATGATGGATCTTAAATCTATTCAGATGAGATATGCGCCATTTTTAACATCATTTTTTTATATTTGGTTTTGGATAATAGATTTTGAGTTAATTGATCCTTTATATTTAAAAGAAGTTCAATATTTCCATTTATCTATGGTCTTTGTTCTTATGATTCCATTTATAACATCATTTTTTAATTCATTAAAAAAATTTATGTATATATCTTTATTATTAGCTCCAATTTATGCTTCTCTTGGAAATGTATATTTAGCTCAATTAGGTATGACAGTATATCTTCCTGATATTTATTTGATAATGGTTTGGACATTTGTAATGGCTGGATTTTATTTTTACGAAGCTGTTCTTATTAATATTACTATGATTATTATCACCGCAATTTTTCATCTTTATTTTAATATTTTAACCATATCTTATTTAGAAGTACATACTGTATATATTTTAATTGCTTTTGTGATTGGTGCATTTGCAAATTATTCAATGGAATTTTCAAGCAGAATTAATTTTGAATCTAATAAATTACTAAAACAGCAACAAAATGAAATAAAAAACTCTCATAAACAAATTAGAGATAGTATAAATTATGCTTCTCTTATCCAAGGGGCATTAATACCTCTTGAAGGAGTTATGACACCTTATTTTAAAGATCATTTTGTAACATGGATACCAAAAGATACAGTAGGTGGAGATATATGGTTATTTAATGAATTAAGAGATAAAGATGAGTGTTTAATTTTTATAATAGATTGTACTGGTCATGGAGTACCTGGAGCATTTGTTACAATGATTGTAAAAGCTGTTGAAAGAGAAATTATTTCTCTTATAAGATCAAATAAAGATTTAGAAATATCTCCTGCAACTATTATGGGATACTTTAATAAAACTATGAAAGTATTACTTCGTCAAGAAACAAAAGATAGTCTTTCTAATGCTGGATGGGATGGTGGAATTATATATTATAATAAAAAGAGAAAAATACTTAAATTCTCAGGTGCTGAAACATCTTTATTTTATATAGATAAAAATGAAGATTTTAAAATAATAAAAGGTAGTAGATATTCAGTAGGATATAAAAAGTGTGATGCTGATTATAAATACAAAGAGACTATTATAGATGTTGAAGATGGTATGAAGTTTTATTGTACAACTGATGGATATATTGATCAAAACGGTGGTGAGAAAGATTTTCCATTTGGTAAAAGTAGATTTTGTAATATTATTAAAAAACATCATGCTAAACCGATGTCTGAACTCCATCATATATTAAAAGTGGAGATGCAAAGATATGAAAATATGGTTGCTAACAATGATAGAAATGATGATATTACAGTAATCTCATTTGAGATATAATATAAATCTATTAATTTATAACTACTTTATTTCTACCACTCTCTTTTGCAATATATAAGGCACTATCTGCCCTATTCAATGCTTGGCTAATATTTGTATCAGATGGTTTAATAAAGTCTACACCTAAACTAATTGTAAATTTAAGTATTTGTCCATCTTCTAACTCAATTGTATTATTTTCTACAGTTTTTCTAATTTTTTTGGCAATTTTGTATCCATTGTCTTTACTTGTAAATGGTAATAATAAAGCAAACTCTTCCCCTCCAAATCTTGAAACAATATCACTTTGTCTTGTAGTTTCTTTTAATAACTGTGCCAATGTTTTAATCACTTCATCTCCAATACTATGACCATAGGTATCATTTACATTTTTGAATTTATCAATATCTATCATAATTACAGAAAAATCTTTTTTTTCTCTCTTTGAGATATGTATAAGATCTTGAGCGATTTCATTAAAATATCGTCTATTATAAAGTCCCGTTAAATAATCTTTATTTGCTTGTTCTTTTAGTTGTTGTTTTGCTTCTTCAAGCTCTGCAATTACTGTATTTGATAATGTTGTTAATGCATCTAAAACTATATAATGCTTTTTTTGTATAAAATTTTTTTCACTATTATCATCAAATATATTATTTTCATCGATATTTATTATTTGCTTATCTTGTTCACTTAGTGCTAAAGAAGTAAGTGAAATACTTAATAATGAATTTCTATTGTTATTATGATATATCTCTCCGTAAGTAAAAAATCCAGCAGTAGGTGCAATTTTACTTAGAGGAGTTAACTCTGCAACAATTTCTTCTTGTAAAAAAGCTTTTCTTGCAGCGCAACTATATAAACAAATCACTTCTGGTTGAAATGTATGATACTTCTTTAAACCTTCTTTTGTACTTTTTAGAATTAAGTCTACATTTCCAAATGCTAATCTAACTTTATCTCCAATCTCCAAATTTCCAACTGTTAATAATGAACCATCTTCAAAAAGGTGTGTAAATGCCCTACATACTTCAAGTCCGTCTGATTCTATTTTTAAAAGAGGAAATTCAGTTGCAGAAAATGGTAGATTATTACCAATTTTCTCACCTAAATATTTTTTATAGATTTGTTGAGCACTTATTCCATCAATTTCATATAGCCTATTTTTATTAGCTTTTGTAACAGTCATAGTTTTACCAATAGCTTGCCAATTTAATTGATATTGAGTAAGTACATTTAAACTACTACTATTTAACGATACAGCAACACTTCCTTTTGAATAAACACCATTGTTATCAAATATAAATGTATCCATAAAATATCCATTATCCCCTGCAAGTCCACCTGCTATTGGTATTGAATTATTTATAGAACTTATTCCATCAATTACATCATTTCCATTAGTTTTCATACCCTCTATAAAAAGTATAGTTGCTTTTGTATTTTTAGAAAAAAGTGATGTGGCAATTTGTTTACCTAAATTATAGTCATTATTGTCATTAAAATATCCATGGTTTATAGTTGTTTTTTCAAATTTCATAATAGATACAATTATTGATTGTTCGTATATGTCACCTTTATATATTTCACCTGCTGTTGTAGAACCTATAAATATTATTTTATTATTTTTATTTCTTATAATATCTTGAATTTGTTTTACTTCATTTTCTAGTATAAATCCTGTGAAAACTTGTATAAGTGTTTTACTACTATTTAAATTTGAAATATCTAGATTTGTATCTAAATCTTTAATACTAAAATATTGATTATTTATAACTTCCATTTGTTAAATCCTTTAGCTATTTTATACAATAACTTATTATTAATTATATACCTTTTATCTTTAAATTGTTTAAAAATAAAATAACAAAAGTTTATTTATCAAATATATTTGTCAATATATAAAATTCTTAATTCAATAATTATAAAGGAGAAAATAAAATATGAAATAATTTTGTATATATCTATTATTTGGTAAGAATATCAAGTAGGGTGATATAAAAATAATACAATATGTTAGTAAGTTATGTAATATTTATTTTAGAAATATTTTGAAGATTAAACTATAAATATGCTTTGTAGAAAGTAGTTTATTTAATAAACAATTTACAAATTATATTTATAGTATTTTAAAAATTTATTTAGAAGCTTTTTTTGCTTTTTTTTCAGCTCTTTTTTCTTTTAATGATTTAGTTGAAGCAGTTTTTGCAGATTTTTGTGCGTTTTGACCTTTTGCCATAATATTTCCTTTGTTTTAATGTAATACTAGTATATCTTAAAAATAGACTAATAACAATTATATTTAGTAATATTACTAATATGTTGTTTCTTGAAATTTTTCATAAGCATTTGATAATTCATCTTTAAGAAGAAGTTTACCTTCTTTAAATAAAATCAAAGAGTTTTTTTTAGTGTTTATTTTTAAATTTAATTTATCGAATAAATAAATAGCATTTAACTTATCAATATCTTTAATAACAAAACAATTTGCACAGTTATTTAAATCTAATGCCTTTTTTATAAATTTTGGTAAAAAAGTATGCATAAATTTTTTATCTTGAATTTGACTATTTTCATCAAATACTAAAACTGCAGATGTGTTTATCTTATCAATTACTGCAAAACTGTAAAAAGAGTCTAGGTCACAATTTAGCATACTTTAAATCCTTTGTATAAACTCATAAGAGTATAACTTATATTTAGTTAATATAAAATATAATATGAAAAATAGGTGGTAATTAGATGAGAATTATGATTATTAATGAAAATAACAAATTAAATAAACTACTTGTAAGCAATCTTGAAGAGTTAAATTATCAATGTGATGTAGTAACAACAGTTAAAGATGCAATATTTTATATTAAAATTAGAAAATATCAATTGATAATAGATTATAAACTTATAGATACCATATCAAATGAAGTTCTTAAAAATTTAAAAATAAATAATGAGATTTATTCTATAGATAAGCTTATGGATATTGAAAATAACTATAAAAGTATTATAGATGATATTTTAATTTTATTGGAATCTAAAAAAATCAAGATCTTTAAATATAAAGATTTAGTAATTGATCAAGAAAATGATTTGATAATATATAAAGATTCAAATATAAGGGTAAATAAATTATTATGTAAGCTACTTACTTTTTTAATTAAAAATAAAAATAAAACTTTTTCTAAAGATGAACTAGCAAATAAATTATTTGATGATGAGACTACTGTTTCATCTGCTATTATAAACACAGTAGTTTATCAAATTAGAGATAAAATAGAAAAAAAGTTTAATATATCTATAATTGAAACTGTAAATTATACTTCTTATAAATTAGTTTATTAAATCTATTAATTATGATATAGTATATTTATAGGAATTTAAATTGAACAATCACAACGATAAACTATTAAAAAATGTTAATGATAACTATCTATTAAGATTAACTGTCAAACCAACAACAGAAGAGATCAAAAAAAGTTCTAATAAAAATAACGAAAATAAAATTGATTATAAAGATATATTATTAAATGTAAACAATATGCTAGATGATGCTTTTTTATTTGATGATTTATATAATCTTCTAAAACTATCAAATGCTTTACCATCAGCTGAATTTAAATATAAAGTATTGGATAAAATTTTGCAAAAAGCTCATACTTCTCAAAGTTATTTTAACTATTATAAAATTTCTAAGCTTTTATATGATGATTATATTTTATATCACACTACTGATAATTTGAAATTTATATATTCAATTATTTGTGAAGCTTATAAATTATTTTTAATAAAAATAGCAAAAAATCAATACTATGATTATGATGGTCTTGCTAGATTTAGAATAAATGAATTTAAAGTAAAACTTGAACATATTTTAAAAATTAAGAATGGATAAATCAGTATAGTTTTTAGTCTATTAAAATTATATGTTATATATTGTATCTATTGTCAATATTATAAGATATCACCTTAGGATGTTTTAAAATATATTTCCATATTTCTTGATTGTTTTTTGGTGATTTATGTCCATAGATATTATCTAATTTTTCTACTACACGTCTTAAATAATGTTCTTTAGAATATTCTCTTACTAATGAGTTTTCTTCTTTATGGTAATATTCATCTTGTAATCCTGCTACAAACCAAAATAAAGGTCTCCACCAATCATAAAAAAAGTCACAATTTTTAATTACTTCTTTTGAAGATTCTTTATTTGATAATAAAATAAAAAAATTTATCAATTCATCTAGTCTGAATCTATCAAATTGTTCTTTCTCTTTAAAATTATTAAAACCTACTTTTAAATCATCAGAATAAATTGGAAGATTTGATGCTATTTTTTCTGTTAATTTAAAAGATGAAACAACAAAAAATCTGCTTATCATAAAATCCGCATAATCTTTATTTTGTATGGCAGAAATTAATATTTTAAAAGATGATGTTTTTATTGTTTGGAATCTTTCACTGCAGTAAGTATGATACAGTTCTAATATAGCTTTTTCTTTTGCTTCATTTGCAACAATTAAATTCGACTTTGCAGTACTTGCTAATTCTTCTCTTGTTTCTGCTAATTCATCAAGTTGCATATAAATAGATATTACAACACCACTAAATGCAAGTCCTCCAAATAAAGCACTTAAGCTTCCAAATATATCACTCACTGGTTGTTTTGTAATTATATTAAAATCTGAAAATAACCATCCTCCAACCCACATACCAATAATGATAAACATTGATGCAAAAACAACATTTCTATATTTTTTTACTTTATCCATTTTTTCCCTTATTATTAATCATTTGATTATATAAAACTTTTACTAAATAAAATTAATGTTGTTGAGAGATTGTATTAATATTATTTTTTTAAAATTATAAAAACTCTAGAAATCAGAGAAAGTAGAGATAATGGCATAGTAAAGTTTAGAATATATTCAACTAATTATTATTAGTTATATTATATAGTTTAAAAATGAATAGGATAATAAATGATAAATGATAAATGATAAATGACAAATGAAAATAAAGTATTATATTATTATTTAAAATATGGTGGAGTGGTAACTTAAATCAGGACACTTTTTTATTAATCCCTAAGCCACCATTTCATTTAGTAACATCAAATTAATTTCTTCAAATTTTGAAGGAGATAAATTTCCTAAATAGCTATGTGATCTAATCCGATTATAAAAGAATTCTATATATTCAAATATTTTAAATTTAGCTTATTTTTTAGTATAAAAATAATGATCATAAATTATATTATTTTTTAATGTTTTAAAGAAGCTTTCTGCAACTGCATTATCCCAACAATTGCCCTTTCTGCTCATACTTTGAACTATATTATTTTTAAGTAATAAATCTCTATGACTATAAGATGCATATTGACTTCCTCTATCTGTATGCCATAATAATCCTTTTGCTGGATTACGGTGAGTTATAGCCATATTTAAAGCATCATTTACAAGTGATACTTTCATAGTATCATCCATAGACCAACCAACAACTTTTCTTGAATATAAATCAATTACAGTTGCTAAGTAAAGCCATCCTTCTCCTGTTTGTATATATGTTATATCACCCACCCATTTTTCATTAGCATTACTTGCATAAAAATCTCTATTTAGAATATTTGGAGCTATTGGCAAGTTATGATTAGAATTAGTTGTATTTTTAAATCTTCGTTTCATTTTTACTTTTAGATTTAAATCTTTCATAATATTAGATATTCTTTTTCTTGATACCACTAGACCATACAATTCTATTAGTTTATCTCGTATAGGTCTTGTACCATAAGTATTTCTTCCTTGAATAAATATTGCAAGTATAAGTTCATTTAATTGTTTATCAACTTTTTTAACAATCATACCAGCTTTAATCCAATGATAATATGAAGACCTTTTTACTTTTATTACTTTACACATTAATTTTATACTAAAACTCTTTTTATATTCATATATCCACGCATACCTTACAGAGTTTCTTTTGCAAAGTATGCTGTTGCCTTTTTTAATATATCACGTTCTTGTTTTGCAATCTTTAATTCACGACGAAGTCGTTTAACTTCCACATCTAATGGTTCATTTATAGAACTATATCTAGCATCTCTTGTTGGAATATTATGTGCTTTTTTATATGTTGTAACCCAATGATATAGTGTCTTTTCATTTAAATCTAAATCTTCTGCAACCTTAACTACACTTTCATTGTTATTTATAATTAACTGTACTGTTGAATCTTTAAACTCTTTGCTATATTTGCTTTTTCTCATTTGTAACCTTTATTAGTTTATTTTAACTCAGAATTGTTTAATTTCTGTGTCCTAATTTATGTTACCACTCCACTTATATATTATATATTATGTTTAGACATAAAAAAAGGCAAGGATAAAAATCCTTGCCTTTTTTTCTTTTTTAGTAATTACTAAACAGCTTCGCTACCAGTTTCACCAGTTCTTATTCTTATAACTTCCTCAACAGGAGAAACAAATATTTTACCATCTCCAATTTTTCCAGTTTTAGCAGAATCTGTAATTAATTTAATTACATTTTCTACTTCTTCATCATTAATAATAAGTTCTAATTTAGTTTTTGCTAAAAAATCAACAACATACTCAGCCCCTCTGTATAATTCAGAATGACCTTGCTGTCTACCGTAACCTTTTACATCAGTTACAGTCATACCAGTAATCCCAGCTTCAGCTAAAGCATCTTTTACATCTTCAAGTTTAAATGGTTTGATAACCGCTTCAATTTTTTTCATTTTATAATCCTTATAAATTTAATGCTTTTTCACCGTGGATTGATTCATCAAGTCCAACAGATTCACATTCTTCTTCTACTCTACCACCACCAGTTAAAAGTGAAGCAACATAATAAACAACTACAGTTCCAATTAATGTAAATAATCCAACAACAACTACAGATTCTAACTGAACCATAAATTGACCCATTCTATCTCCATGTTCTTTTAAAGGACCATCCCATAATAAATCATTATCTTTTACAGCTAAGAATGCAACAGCTAATGCTCCCCATAATCCAGCTAAGAAGTGAATACCAAATGCATCTAAAGAATCATCATAACCAAGTTTCTTTTTAAGACCAATAACACCATAGAATGCAACAACAGAACCAACAGCTCCAATTATAAATGCACCACTAACATCAACGAATCCAGCAGCAGGAGTAATAGCAACAAGACCTGCAACTATACCAGATACTGCTCCAAGAAGTGTGATTTTTTTATAAGTCATATACTCTAATAACATCCAAACAATTGCAGCAACTGAAGGAGCAAAAGCAGTAGTTAAGAATGCTAAACCAGCAATAGCGTTTGCACCAAATGCAGATCCACCATTAAATCCAAACCAACCAAACCATAGTAAAGAAGCACCAAGTGCAGTTAACATAATACTCATAGGTTTCATAGCAGTTTTATTTAATCCAGCTCTTTTACCAACTAAAATTGCAAGAACTAGTCCAGCTAAACCACCATTCATATGTACAACAGTACCACCAGCAAAGTCTAAAGCACCAGCATCAAATAATAATGCTCCATCTCCACCCCATACCATATGTGTAATAGGAGCATAAACAGCAACTACCCAGATAAATACAAATACTAACCAAGTTGAAAATTTCATTCTTTCAATAACAGAACCACTTGCAATTGCAACAGTAATAGCAGCAAAAGTACCTTGGAATACAATAAATACATATGTAGGGTAAGTTCCAGCTAAATCAGTCCATGAAATTCCAGATAAGAAGATATGATTAAATCCACCAACTACAGTTTGTAGTGATGCAGAATCATTTGTTCCAAATGCTATAGAATAACCAGCAAAAATCCATGCAACAAATGCAACAACAAATGCTCCAACAACCATTGCGTATGTGTTAAGAACATTTTTTGCTCTTGTCATTCCACCATAAAACAGTGCAAGCCCTGCTGGTGTCATAAGTAATACTACCGCTGTTGATACCATCATCCAAGCAGTATCTCCTGTATCTAGTTTATCTTCTGCAAATAACATTACAGGAGATAAAAGTAAAGCTAAAAGCCCTAATAATTTAGTTTTCATCTAAATTCCTTCAATTTTTTAATTTTTTCACTCATTATAAGTAAAGATAATAGAAGTATATCATTTCTAGTTATTTTTTAGTATTATGTATTGTATAAAAAGTATACAATTGTAAATATAAATTTAATACATTAAAAAAGGTTTGACTAAATAAGCCAAACCTTTTTATCAATATATTGTTAAATATTTATTTTAAAGACTTTATCGCATCATAAGCGACATCAAATACTTTTTTTAATTCATTTTCAGTTATAATATAAGGTGTCATAAAATATATTACATGAGCTAAAGGTCGTAAAAGAACACCTTTACTTAAAGCATATTTATATACTTCAAGCCCTATTCTATCTTCACTTTTATAACCTTTTAAATCTAAAGCAGCAACCATTCCTATTTGTCTTATATTAGTTACATTTGGTAAATCTTCAAATCTTTTTAGTTGAATTGAAATAAATTT
>Ga0256826_1001321_pt1 | contig 15427 bp, 9 predicted proteins | sample CV79metaG_FD_185975 | JGI IMG/M metagenome (GOLD analysis project Ga0256826, IMG submission 185975) | Hydrothermal vent microbial communities from East Pacific Rise, Pacific Ocean - CV79 | ecosystem: Environmental > Aquatic > Marine > Hydrothermal vents | place: Pacific Ocean: East Pacific Rise...
TCTTCTTATGGTAGTTTTACCACTCCATCTTTTTGTCATAGGTTTTTTTGTAGAGTTTAAAAGCTATGACAAAATCACTGTTTTAGACCAAGTTTCCCTCGTTTACGATAGAAGAGATGGTGTACCCTTTATGGGGGTATCGGATATCGCTTATGATGAGAAAAATCATAAACTTTATATGTTAAGTGACCGTTCTATACTTTATAACTTCTCAGCTGTCTTTGGGGATGATATTGAAAGTATCTCTTATGACTCTGTCCATAAACTACGTTCCCCATCGAACAAACATTATGACAGTGAGGGATTGACTCTGAACCATAACAATAAGCTTTTGATTTCGCATGAGAGGTCGGCAGGGGTTATTCAGATTACCAATAATGCTAAAGTTATTAAAAGCTATAGACTTCCTAAAAAATTACGGAAACGTTCCAACTATCGAGACAAAAATAAACTGCTTGAAAGTATTGTTGAACATCCAAAGTATGGCTTGTTGACGGCTGTTGAGTTTCCCCTACGAAAACAAAAGAGGTTAGTCTTACAAACCATATATTCGTTAAAAGGGAAAGAATGGCATTTTAAGATGCAAAATTATCCCAATACTGCCATTACCTCTATGGAGGTGATGGATGACGGTAACATCTTGGTGTTGGAACGCTCTTATCGAGGTTACTTTCATCCGATTATTGTGACGTTGAAAAAAGTTTATTTGAATGAGTGTGATAAACAAAAATTATGTAAATCGGAACGGTTGTTGTCTTTTCATTCTTACCGAGGTGATGGGTTCAATAACTTTGAAGGTTTAACAAAAGTTGCAAAAAATAAATATGTTATGGTATCAGATAACAATGGGAATCGTCTCTTGCCAACAAAACTCTTATATTTTGAAGTAGATTGAGGATGGGTTGGCTAAATTACAAGAAGAAATGTTAAAATAACCTCAATAATTTTTAAAAGGAATAGCCATCAAACCTCTCTATAAAGATACGATAGAAAAAACCATTAACTGTCCACAATGTGGTAATACCTTGGATATCTATTTTAAATGGACGAAGTTTGTTATGTGTGATTCTTGTAACTCTTCTATCTTTTTAGAAGATGAAGGGGCTAGGCTTATTGGTGAAGCTTCTGTTTTAAGCCCTGAACCCTCTTTGTTAAAACTACGTGACCCCATTGTGATTGATAATAAAAACTATATCCCTTTGGGGAAAGTTCGTTACGCTTATGGGCGTGGTTTTTGGGAAGAGTGGTTTTTAAAAGGGGAAGACAATCGTGAGTATTGGTTGAGCATAGATGAGGGTGATTTTGTTTTACAACATAAAACAGAGATGGCACTCCCTTTTGATAGCCCCTATGGAGTGCGTGTGGGTAGTAAATATGGTGCATACATGGTTTCTGAAAAAGGTGAGGGGACGTGTGTAGGGTTTGAAGGGGAATTGCCTGAAAAAATAGTAGAGGGTAAAAAACACTATTATCTACACCTTTCTAAAGGTGGAGGGAACTTGGTCACGGTTGAATATGGCACAGATATCGACAAAGTTTTTACAGGAAAATGGATAGACCCCATGGAGATAAAAAGGGTGTATGGTGAGTAAAAAATATAGCATTAAATGTACCAACTGTGCTGCACCTTTAACACTTTTAGGAGGTGGACGGATTGAGACGATTACCTGTGCTTATTGTAAATCGGTTTTAGATTTAAATGATAACTACAAAGTCCTTTCCAACTTTAAAAATGTCAAAGAGAAATATACTCTACCTTTTGATATAGGGATGAAAGGGGAGCTTAAAGGGGTGGAATATACCATCATAGGAAGGGTGACCTATAGAGAGATAGAAGCACCTTTTGAAGAATGGAGTGAGTTCTTACTTTTTTCCCCTTTGTATGGTTATGTTTGGCTGACGTATGAACAAGGGCATCTCCTTTTTTCTAAACGAAATAGAACCTTTCCCAGTTTGAGTTGGGATGATACCTATTTTGCTCGAAACATCGCTGTAGAGGGGCATGATTATAGTGCTTTTAACCATTATGATGCAAAAATTATTTATGTTGAGGGTGAATTGACATGGGTGGCTAAGAAAAATGATAAAGTCTCTTTTATAGATTTTATTGAACCACCTTACGGTTTAAGTGCTGAAAAAAGTAAAAATGAGATAGAGTATTACAGTACCGAGTATTTGGAGGGGGATGAGGTTTATACTGCTTTTTCTGTACCAAAAGAGAAACAAGAACCACCTAGTGGATTTAACCCTTTAAAACCTTTCTCCAAACCTTTTTTTCAAGCACTTTCAAAAGTAAGCATCTGGGTTTTGATAGTAAGTTTTTTTGTGATGATGGCTGTCTATTTTGATGGTCAAGGGGAGATGCTAACCCATTTTGAAGTGACCAATAAGAGCCAAACCAAAGAGAGTTTTGTTTTAAAAAATAGAACATATTTAACCACCATTGAGTTGTCAAGCCCCTCTTCTAAAGCGTTGGACAGTTTTAACATTAAGCTCTATAAAGATACAGCGTTGATTTTTTCTGCCAACAGCCATAATGCTTATATTTTTGAAAAAGGGACACAGAAAATAGAGAAGGTTTTGGAGAAATGGGAACAGAAAGCCACAAAGGTAAAAATTTATTTAAACCTAGAGGAGCTAGGGGCATATGAATTGCTGGTAGACCCTGTGACCAAAGAGGGTGATTTAAAGCTTAAAGTTACCGTCAAGCAGGGTGTTTCCCGTATAAACTACTTGGTTATTTTTTCTATTTTGGCGTTTGTTTTGACCCTCTTGTATTACTATTTCAGATGGAGTTATGATGCCAAAATAAGAAGTGAAAGTGAAGTGTATGGTGATTGAAAGTATGGAAAATAAAGGGATTTAATGGCAAAATTTATAATTATCTTCTTTGTAACATTGGGTTCAGGGGTTTCCTATATGACATACGAAGGGCTAGGGCAAGAGACGATAAAGACTTTAAAAAAAGAGGAAACCATCCGTTCAAGCAGTTACCATCGAAGCAGTTCAGGTGGTAGTTACAGTAGTGGTGGGTACAGTTATGGGAAGTAATAGAGAATAAAACAACATAGCCACTATCTATTTTTAATGCTTTATAGTATAAAATACTCTTATGAAGAAAAATACAACTATCTTATACGTAGAAGATAATCAGTTTATTCGAGAAGAGGCTGTTGAGTATCTTTCGCTTATTTATCGTAATGTTTTAGAGGCTTCTAATGGGGAAGAAGCATTGAAAATTTATAAAGAAATAAAGCCTGATATTATTATCACTGATATTAAAATGCCCATTATCAATGGTTTACAAATGGTTAAATCAATACGTAAAAAAGATAAAAAAACACCCATTATTGTTGTTACAGCATTTTTAGATACAGAGTATCTGTTAGAGGCGATTGAATTAAGGTTGGTTAAATATATTACTAAACCATTGACCAATTATAAACTTGATGTAGCACTGGAATTGGCCCATGAATATTTGGTAAATGAAGAAAAGAGATGTATCGTAACTCTGTCAAGCAACAGTTATTATGACCAATTAAACAGAACACTTGTTGTCAATAAGAAAATTGTCCCATTGACGCATAATGAGATGCTTCTTTTAAGTTTATTGATTAAAAATCTAAATAACCTCGTCCCTTATAGTGAGATAAAAAATAAAATATGGAATTATGAAGAGCATTATATGGATGCTTTACGTTCGTTGGTTCGGTCGCTACGTCATAAAATAGGTGAGGTTGTTATTAAAAATATTTCGGGGATGGGGTATCGTATAGAGATGGAAGAGAGTCTCTAAGATGATACTTAACGCTTCTCTTCACTTAGTTTTATCGGGCGTAATGATAGGTTTTATTTTTATGACAGTCTTTTATAATCTCTTTATCTATATTTATCTAAAAGAGAGAGTATTTCTTTATTATGCACTGATGCAAATCTTTATGACACCTATTCTTATCTATCATAGTAAAATCATCCCTTGGGATTGGACACTGTATGGATATTTAAGTATTTTTGCTTCTCTTTTTGCCATTTTATTTGCCCGTTCTTTTTTAGATACACAAAAATATTTGCCCATAATGGATAAAATTTTAAAGTTTTATCTTCTTCTCCTTTCCCTAGATTTTGTAAGTTTATTACTCACAAGTCACTCTTTTGCCCTCCATTATAATCTCTATAGTTCTTGTGGTGTTCTCTATCTTATTATGGGGTATTTACGCGTAAGGCAAGGTTCTATCCCTGCACGGTTTTTTCTAGTTGGATGGAGCTTTTTTATTGGAACACTCGCATATGTTGATATTTTTAAGACAACAAATGGAAGTCTTTTTCTCTTTGGACCACCTTTAGAGGCGTTGTTTCTCTCTATGGCATTGGCATATCATTGGAAAATTATGCATAAAGAGAAAGAGGAGCAGACACAATTACTTATTCACCAAACTAAACTTGCCTCTATGGGGGAGATGATTGGCAATATCTCCCACCAGTTAAAACAACCACTTACTTATTTATCTTTTAATTTTATGAATTTGAAAGAGGCATCGAAGCGTCATCTCCTTGATGATGAGTATCTCAATAAAAAATTAGACAAAGCAACACTACAGTTGGATTTTATGTCCCAAACCATTGACAACTTTAAAGACTTTTATCTCCCCAATAAAACAAAAGAAATATTTTCTGTAAAAGAGGCTTCTTTAGAAACATTAGAGATTATGCGTTGCCAGTTTCAAGAACAAAAGATTAAAGTATTTATAAATGTCAATAGCGATAGGGAGTTAAACTCCTATAAAAATGAGTATAAACAGGTGTTCCTAAATTTACTAAGTAATGCCAAAGATGTTTTTCAACAAAGAGAGATATCCCATCCCACCATTACCATAACGATAGATAAAAATTTTGTTTCACTTTTAGACAATGCAGGGGGGATTGATACCAACTGTATTAAAAAGATTTTTGACCCCTATTTTACCACGAAAGAGGGTAATTTTGGGATAGGATTGTATATGTCTAAGATGATTATAGAGAGAGATATGGATGGAAGGTTAGAGGCATCTAACCATGAAGAGGGGGCATTGTTTAAGATTGTATTTTAAGTTTTATTAAATAATTCTCATTTTCTCCTCATTTCTTCCTTCTTTTTTTCTCATTTTATTGTTATATAATAGTTTAAGTTATTAAAAAAGGTTTAAAAATGAAAAAGATTATTATATTCTTGCTTTTATTTATACTAACAGCTTGTAATGATAAAAGTACATCTAAAAGAGATATTTCTATAGAAAATAATTTATCAGAGAATAATATAACTGTAGAAGAAAGGACTCCTCAACATGAAGCTACAGCTACTCCCCATATTCAATCTAAAACTATTGGAAAATTTATAGACTCTATGGTCATAGGCTTAAACTATAGTTGTGATGGAGTGAATGCTTTAACCAATAAACAAGGAGAATTTTCGTGTAAAAAAGCTCCTATAGTTTTTAAAATTGGGAAGTTAATATTAGGTTCAATTGACAATTTCACTACAGACAACGTCGTCTATCCACAAGATATTTTAGGTTTAGAGAGAAGTGATTTTACAAGCACCAATTTAATTAAACTAACACGTTTTATACAATCTCTTGATGATGGAGATATCTCTGTTAGTATTGATATTCCCTCTTCTTTAGCATCGAAGTTTACTAAAGAGCAAACATTGAGTGATTTGTCTCTGGGGCAATTAGAAAGTTTATTAGGGAAAAGATTGGTTGACGAATCAACGGCTATTGGGCATTTAAAGGAGAGTATGGGGGTTAGTGTAGATGAAGTTGAACCAACTATTAATAATAATGCTATTGCATATACTACCGAAGCTGAATTTAATCAAACTGAATATGCAAAAAATCATCTTTCAGATGAAGAATCTCGTAAAATAATACGAATGCATAATTTAGTTGCAACAGCGATAGATCCTGAACCTGAATGGTTTATGACTCGTGTTGATAAGATGATTAGTGTCGTTCAAGCTGGAGATGATTATGTTGTTCATTTAAATAAAGTTGGGAAAGATAATAAAATAATTTCTCCTGTAGACAATGAAAAATTACGATTAGTAGTTAAAATTCAAAGAGGTAAAGATGATTTTGAATATGTTACCAATAATAATATCTCTCAATATGCTCAATGGACAGATAAAGGAGAACTGTCTATTCATATTCCTGATGATTTAGAGTATGGTCGCCTTTTGGTAGGAGTACGACCAAATTTTGATGATGTTGGTGTAACAGCTATTGCTGAACGTTGGTCAACGATGATTATTGGAGAAGTTTGGAAAATTAAAGATGAAGTAAAGGTTTTAGAAAAAGATGATGTATTATTTCCTGTTGTAGGAGAGGTAAAACTTTTAGATTCAAAGAGTAAGTTTAATAGTGAAGAGATAGCTTATAAACTAAAAAAGCAAATCAAATCTGAAAATCCATTTATGTTTCCGTTAGTACTTATAAATTTAGATGTAAAAAAAGGTGATTTACTTGCTTATGAACTTAATGGAAAACCTTATTCTGGACGAGTTTTTTCTATTGAAAAAAAAGATACTCAACAATTTGTATTTTTAACTCCAGAATTTTTTGAAGTTTATAATATTATGGATGGAGAGGAAGGTTTTTTAAGAAAAGAGGGGCTTTATCCAGAACATATGACATTTAGAGAAGGAAATCGTATTGTTTCTGATATAAATGAATCTGATCCCATACGATTTTCTAAACAAACTCATCGCTCATATAAACCTAGTTTCCTTAATTTTTTTAAAAAATCATGTACAAAAGGTGAGGCTTCACTAGTTTTTTCTCCTAGCTTTTCACTGAATCCTTTTTCTGCTTCGCTACAAACCTCTGTTAAGATGGGAACTCCTAAAGTATCATGTTCTTGGATTGTAGATGACAAGAACCCTAATACTCCTAGAGTTTCTATAGATGATTATATTCCTCCATTTTCCCCCTTATCAGTAGTATTAATTGTGTTAGGAGCAAAAACAGAAATTCTTCCTATAGGAGGATTAACTTTTGGTGCAACTTTAGGACAAGGTATGGGAGTATCTGTAGGAGTTCATAGTAACAAGAAAACGGATTTTAAATTTTTAGGTACGGATGATTCTATTTTTAGAATAGGTAGCCATAATCTTACTCATAAGACCAGTTATCAAACATTTGTTTTAGGACTATCTGGAGGTGCACAAGTAAACTTCAAAATTTTATCTTATACAGAGTATAAAGAGCTATATAATGAAAATATATTGAATCCTAAAGGAGCTGTCTTTAATGAGGAAGAATTAAGTTTTTTACCTTCTTTAGATATTTCAATGTCTTCAAGTTTAGAGGGATCTATAAAGTTAAATGTAGCGAATGCTAGTAGTATTTATAAAGATAATAAAAATTCTGAAATAGTGCTCAGTGTTGATTCAATACTTACTCTTAAGTATGCTAAGGATATAGCAAATCTACTAAAATTTTTTACTAGTCTTAAGCTAGCAGTACAGTCTAAAATTATCACTCCGATATTTAAGGTAGAATTTCCATTAACTTATGTATTTGATTCTGTTAAAGATGATGGTCAAGGTTCAGCACAAATTATTGGTCTTCGACCGAATGTACATCCAGTATTTGCAAGTCTTTTTTCCGAACCAAAAGGGGTTATTGCCGATAAAAATAAAAAAAGTTCGATTTTTAATGATGAAGTTAGTAATATATCTTATGATGTAAAAGATTGTAAAAATGCTTATATAGAATCTGATGTAATTGCCTGTAGTAGTTGGATATGTGGAAAGGTAGATAAAAAAGTAAAATTATGCCAAAGTATAACCAGTACACCAATTAATGAACTAGCAAAAGTAAATGAAACAGTTAGGGGAACTATAACAGTAAAAAATCATGGAGAACGAACGCATGTTGCTATTAATGATGATTTTTTTAATATAAAAGAGAGTGGTATTATTCTTTTAGAAAAAGAAGAAGAAAGAAAGTTGAACTTTTCACAAACATGTCCTTCTGAAGATGGTATATATAGAGGAGAAACAAGAATTTCAAATTTGTCCAATACAGACTTATTTACAATAGGTAGTCTATTGGTTTGTGAAAAAGGTGATGATACAAATAGTTCTTGTCCTGAAGGAGAAGAGTGTCCTCCACCACCACCTCCTCCATGTCCTAATCCTCCTTGTGGAGGAGGTGGAGGTTTTGGAGGAGGAGGTGGTGGTGGAGGAGGTGGTAACTCCTCTAGCCCCGATGATAGACTTGTCGGAGACCCACACATTATAACCTCTGATGGACTAGGTTATAACTTTTTTGCATCAGGAGATTATGTTCTTTCAAGAGTTGAAGAGATGCAAGATGAGTATGAAATTCAAGGACGGTTTTTACCTGGATTTGAAACCTCTTGGCCACAAGCTGTTGCTATAAAAGTGGGGAATGACATTGTTGAAGTACAAGGAATTGTTACTGATGGACATGGAGATGGTTCAGGTGCTAGAATTAATGCTTTAGCTATTTGGGTTAATGGGAAAAAAGGTTATCTTGGAAGTTATTCGCTTGGAGGAAACTTTTATAGTATTGATTCAATTAAAAAGAATTCTGTTCAGCTTCCATCAGGTGGGGCAATACTAGTTGGAAAAACTACTTCAAGTACTGTTTTAAAATTTCCTTCAAGTATTATTATTATTTGGCCAAAAAATTCTAAAGCAGAATCTATAGGGGTTAAATTAAATGTTGCCTTTAATGGAGAACCATTTATTGATGTAGATATTTTAAAACCATCTAGCACCTTTGCTGGACAACAGAGAGGACTACTTGGTAATGATGATGGAAACCCTAAAAATGACTTTGTACGTCGTAATGGTCAAGTTTTAGGAGAAGACCATAATCTAAGCTTTACAGAACTTTATGGACTTTTTGGAACAGATTGGTTGGTTCGTCCTTATGAGTCACTCTTTAGAAATCCTGAAGCTATTAAACCTGAGTTTCCTAGTAGTCCTGTTACTTTGACTCCTGAACAAAGGGCTTTGGGAGAAGAGGCTTGTATTGGGCTTATAGGTTTTTACTATGAATCTTGTGTTTTAGATGTAGGACTTACAGGCTCAACTACGCTTGTAGAAGAGTACTACTCTAATACCGAAGATTTAAATAGTTTTAGTGAACAGATTGTTGAACCTGATGTAAATCGTGCTTTTTATACCATGGATATGTTGAGAAAAGAGAAGTTTTTAGATTCAAATTTAACTCATGCTCATTATAAACAAAAAATTTCTATTGAAAAGAAAAGTGGAGAGGGTAAATTTATTTTATTGGTTCGACCTCCAAAAGGAGCAACGGCTAGTCTTGAAACTGGAAGAGGTAGTTATGTTGGTGAAGGTGAGTTTAATACTTCTGTTACAGTAAATTGTCAAGAGTTAAATGAGACAACCAATCGTGACATTTATCTTAAAGATGGAGCTGTTCAACTTTGGTCACAAGATGAACTTAGTGGAACAATAGGGCATCTATATAAAAGTGTTAAATTAAGTTGTTCTTCTGAACTTGAAGGACTGATTGCTCACTGGAGTTTTGATGACTGTACTGCAAAAGATAATAGTGGGCATGGTATAGATGGAGAGATACATGGTGACAATATGCACTGTGTTGATGGAATTCATGGTAAAGCTTTGAAGTTTGATGGAGCTACTGATTATGTATCTATGAACCTTCCTATTGATGGCACAAAAGATTGGTCTGTATGTACATGGTTTAATTTGGAGTATGGAACTACAGGGAGTGAATATCAAACCTTTATAAGCAATGATGATTTTGCTCTTGATTTTCATAGTTCTAATTTAGATTATAGCGTTTGGGCAAAAAAAATTTTATTAAATCTTGGTAAGGTTGAAGAGAATCGAGATACTTTTATTTGTTATAGTAAACGAAATAATAAATTGAACCTTTATGTAGATGCTCAAAAAATAGGCGAAACAAATAATGGGCTAGAAGTTAAGTTTTCTAAATTAACACAGATAGGTGGATGGAAAAGAAGAGAAATGTTCAAAGGTATTTTAGATGAGATGAAAGTTTATAATCGTTCTTTAGATAAAGAGGATATAGAATTTCTTTATAGATTGGGTGGCAGAAGAACTTTCGTTGAACTTGGACAAGATAGAACTTTTATAGATGGAGAGAATGTCTATATTAGTATAGATGATTCTACGGATAATATTATTAAGTATGAGTGGAGAGAAGGTGATACTGTTTTAGGTATAGAAAGTAACATAACGCTTAATAGCTTATCACGAGGTAGACACACTATTACCTTAATTGCTACCGATATAAATGGTAATATTGTAGAAGATTCAATTGAAATCTATCTAAAGCCTCTTTTTAATGCTGGTTCAGATAAAAATATTACTTTAGATATTGGCTTTTCTGTTCAAAATGCTACAACCAATTATCAAGGAGGTAGAGTTATTTACTATTCAAGTGATTATACAATAGCCTCTATGAAATCTAGTCAAGTCATTTTACATAAAGTTGGTCAAGTTACGATTAAAGCTATATTGTATGACAAAAATGGTTATAAATTAGAAGAAGACTCTTATCTTTTAACTATTTCATTAGGTAATATGACAATAGATGCAGGAGCTGATATAAACTTGACAAATAATATAAAAACATTTACACGCAAAGGTAACTCTTCGGTTAGAGATAGCAATAAAACTTATAGTTCGAGCAATGAAAATATTGCCTTGGTCGATGATAAAGGAGTTGTACATTTAACAGGTAACTTAGGCTCTACTGAAATTACAATTCATGCTACACATGAGAATTATTTAGATACCTATGATAGTTATATCATTGGTGTCAAACTTGCTCTTTTTTCAACAATAGATTCAAGAAATTCACTCTTATTAAATTGGAAAAAAGTTCCTGATGCAGAGAGCTATACTCTTTTTTATGCTAAAGAAAGTTTCTCATCTATTGATGATTTAAGTGATTATTTAACACTAAATGGAGGAATGAAAATAGAGGATATAGCTGATTCTAATAAGACAATAGATAACTTGGAAAAAAATGTAAAATACTATTTTGTATTGACTTCGATGGTTAACGGTGTAGAGTCTACTTCGTCAGATGAAAACATTGTCATTATTCCAATCTCCAATAAAGAATTTTATATCTTTTCAGGTAAAGGAAAAGACGACAATACATTATTTCCATGGGTTAGTGATGGTTCACTCTTGGGTACAAAAAAGATTTCAGTTGAGAACAATAGAGAAGTAAATGTTGATAATGTAACTAGATATATATCTTTTCTTGATAGTTACTACTATCTTGCACGAGATGAGAATTACAAAAAAACATTATGGAAAACTGATAAACTAGGATTGATTACAAATGAAGCAGTAAGTAGGGAGTTTAGTTCTCTACTGTTTTCAACCAAAAAATATTTATTTCCTTTAATTCTCCACAGTTATCCTACTCCAAGTGATATGTTTACTCTGAATTCTAATGGAGTTGTTTCACCTATTGGTCAAGTTATAAATGAAAATCATGCTGTTTTTGATGATACTCTATTGACTACTAAAATTATATTTTCAGCATTATCTGAAGATCGTAGTATACATCATACTTATTTATTTAAAGACAATAATATTACGTTGATAGAAAATATTAATAATCCATATTGGCTTACAAATAGTAATAATCAGCTTTTTTATTTTACAAAACAAGATAGTAATGTAACATTATGGAAAGCTACCAATCAAGGGTTATCTCCACTTTCTTTAGTAAGTTATAACTTTGGTTCTTATACTAACTATAGTAAATTATACAAATTTCTTCCCTCTAATAAAGTAAAATCATTAAATTTATATAATGATAAAAATCAAATGATAACGATGAAAAATAGATTATATTTTAATGCTTTTGATATTAATAGTGATAACTCTTTATGGGTTAGTGATGGAACAAAGATAGGTACAAAATTGATTAAAGATATAGACTCCAATAGAGACAGTGAGGCAGAAATAGTAGGGATGAGTGGTATAGATGAGAATAGATTTATTTTCTTAGTCTGCTTTAATTATAATAAGTCTCAACAAAACAATGATGCAGAAGGTCTATGGATAAGTGATGGTTCAACAGATGGTACAAAACAATTAAAATCTATTTCACTAAATAGCATTTATAATTATTTGAATAAAGCTCCTAAAGTATTAAATGGTAAGTATTATTTTGTTTCCGAAGAGAATAGCTTGTGGGTATCAGATGGTACAGAGATAGGGACAAAAATAGTAAAAGAGTTTACAGAGTCGATTATTCAATCGCTTGATGTAAAAAATGGTCTGCTCTTTTTTGAAGTAGAAGATGAAAGTAAATATAAATTATGGCGTTCAGATGGTACAGAAGAGGGTACTTTCTCATTAGATGTGGTAAGCAAAGAATATCATGAAATATAATTGATTTTGAAGAAGAGATAATTTGTTTAATTTTAGTTAAAGAATTCTCATTTTCTTCTCATTTCTTCCTTTGTTTTTTCTCATTTTTTGGTTGTATACTATTTTTAAATACTTAATAATATGTATAAATTCAATAAAGGATAAACAATGAAAGAAAAGTTTTTAACTATTACAATAGTTATAACAATGCTCTTTGCTCTAATTGGGTGTGGTGAAGGTAAAGGTGGTTCTAATAGATCTACGAACTCCTCTAAAATACAAACCAAATTAATCCTAGAGTTCAAGAGTTCTAAACAGGCTAAAGAGGGTTATCAAAAGGTGAACCGAGATGATGTGGCTACCGTAAGCATAACTATTTCGAAAGATGGAATAGCTTCTATTAAAAATGCTTCTATGATTAAAAATGCTGTGACTAACAAATGGGAAATTGGAATCAACTTAGATTTTTCTTTAGCTCCTTATGATGTATTGGTTATTGCAAAAGATAACAGTGGTAATATACTTTTTAAAACTAAAGTAGGTACTACGATTAGCAAAGATGAGTTAGTAACAGGTTCTATAGTATTACCATTAGAAGAGGTAACAGCTGTTATTAACTTATTACCTTTAGTCAAAAGTATAACACATGACAGTAATGGAAATGATATTAATATTCATTTTGTTATCAATAATGCTATAGATTACGAGTTAAGTTCATTCTCAGGTGGAACATTTAATACATCTACAGGAATACTATCCAGTACTGTTGAATCTACATTAGATACTATATATAGTAAATCAGTAACTGAAACAGATATATTGTTACAAATAAAAATTTCAAATGTTAATGGTGATACAAAAACAGTGAAATTTAATATTGGTGAGGATGCAAACTCAAATAGTTTAACTATTAACTTTCCACCAGCTATTCAAATAGATGTAGAAGAGCAATTAATCCCCTCAAACTCTTACAAAATCACAGCAATTGTAACTGATGATGACAGTAGTTTATGGAGTTATAATTGGAGTCATATTAGAGGGGCAAAGTTAATGCTTACCGATAATCCAACTTCTGATATTATTGAACTAGAGGGGTTAACCAAAGAACTTTATCCTATGTGTTTTAAGTTAACTGTAACTGATGATGAAGGAGCAAGTAGTTCAGTTGATTACTGTATTAAAAATGCAAATAATGGCTATATTGGTATTAAAAAAACTGGTCAAACCAAAAGCTATAAACAAAATGGAGATGAAACAACAGATAAAAGCATACATGATGATGGATTTTATCAAAAAGGATTAACTCCTGAATATACACGAGATGATACAACTCAAATGGTTATTGATCATGTAACAGGATTGGTTTGGCAAGATGATGAGGATGTAAAAACTTTATCTAAAACTTGGAGTGAAGCTAAAGATTATTGTGAAGCTAAAGGAGATGGATGGCGATTACCTACAATAAAAGAACTTATTGATATTTCAGAGATAAATCATAATGAAATTATGATAAATGAAAAGTTTAACAATATAAACGATAGTTCAGATTATAGTAGCAAATATTGGTCATCTGATAAATATTTAACTTCAGAGTCTTTGGCTTGGGTTATTAATTTCTCTAATGGAATTGTAAAAGCAGAAGGGAAAAGTCCTATTTCTGTTAATAAGATATATGTTCGATGTATTTTTGATAAATAAAAATATTAAATAATTTTAAAGGATAAATAATGAAAACAGCAATACTTTTAAGTATAGGTATACTATTACCTCTCTATTCAATTAATGGTACTATTCCTACATTTATAGATAATAAAACTCAATTAGAGTGGCAAATAACCCCTAGTTTTAATGAATATAATCAAATAGCAGAAATGAACTGGGAAGATGCAATTAAACAATGTGAAGCATTGATAATAAATAATCAAGAAGATTGGCGACTTCCCAATATTAATGAACTTGAATCAATTGTAGATAGAACAAAATTTCAACCTTCAGTAAAATCTCCATTTAATGATTCCATTCTATCAAATAAATATTGGAGTAGTTCATCATCAAGAACAGGAGTCTTTATATGGTATATGGATTTAGAAACAGGAGTAAGAGAAGGGTCGCAAAGGTATACGTCGATTAAGCTCAAATATACTTTATGTGTTAGAAGTAATAATGAAGAATAGCTTTAGTTATTCTTTTTATACATTAAAAAGGAAAAAATTATGAAAAATATAGATAAAAAAATAGTAACCCTAGCATTAGGTTTAATACTAGTTTGCTCTTTAAATGCAAAAGAGTGTAAAGTTAAAGTTGGTTTTGCCAATAATGCGTTAGATGGTTCAATTAGACACTACTCTAATTTTGTAATTCATGATAATTCTAGTTTGTCAACATTTCAGAACCATATGAGAAAAATTTCAAACAGAGGAAGTCATGATGTCAAAATTTATTATTGGGATGTAACAGGAAATCATACTAAAATTATTAGAAAAGGAAGAAGTGCCAAAGTTTCAGGAGATTTAAAAAAGACCACTTGTTTAACAACTCCTGCTCACTCTTATAGATTAAACTGTGTAGCAGGTAACAGTATGAAAACAACTTACTTTAAAAATCGTCTGACCATCAATTTTAAAAATGCAACTAACCATACAAAGTTAAAAAAAGGAGAGTGTGCTTGGCATGACCGTATATTAAGAAGAAATGAACCTAGAAGAATCTGTTATGGTATTACTGACTTTAAATTTGTAAAAACAAGTAGAGGCTATTCTATTACTTCTGCACATGCAACTTATTTGAAAAAGATGAAAACAGGAGGAAAATTTTCTGTAGAAGTGACCAATAGAGATAACTGTTTGAATGTTGTTCATGTTTTACGATAAAGGAGTCTGAAATGCTCAAACAGGTAATAATGCTACTAAGTGTACTCTTATTTATTGATTGTGGAGGAGGTTCATCCTCTTCTCCTGATACAAATGAATCAATCAAAAATAGCTTTAAAAACAAAGCCCTTTA
>Ga0256826_1001323_pt1 | contig 15411 bp, 11 predicted proteins | sample CV79metaG_FD_185975 | JGI IMG/M metagenome (GOLD analysis project Ga0256826, IMG submission 185975) | Hydrothermal vent microbial communities from East Pacific Rise, Pacific Ocean - CV79 | ecosystem: Environmental > Aquatic > Marine > Hydrothermal vents | place: Pacific Ocean: East Pacific Rise...
AGCGACGTCTTGATGATATTACTGTAAAATCACATTTTGTGCCCTCTAGTGAGGATAAACAGATTGTCTCTAAAAAGAGCGAAAGCGAACATGTTCTTGATGCTATGTACGTGGCTTTTGAAGATCGCTTCCGTGGTACACGGGAAGATATTACAGAGCGGCAGAAAGTTTATTTACCGTATGTTGAAAAGGTACAGAAAGTTACAGGGGAAGGCGAAATCCTGGATGTCGGATGTGGTCGGGGAGAGTGGCTGGAACTGCTTGTAACAAACGGTTATCCCGCTAAGGGGGTTGACCTCAATCAGATTATGGTTACCCAGTCCAGGGAACTGGGGCTTGATGTCGTCGAGGGTAATGTCTTTGATTATTTTACACATGTTGCATCGGATAGTTTGTCTGTTGTGACTGGTTTCCATATTGTTGAGCATCTTCCGCTTAAAACAATGATAACTTTATTTGACCAGGCGTACAGAGTGCTCAAGCCTGGTGGAATGGTTATATTTGAAACGCCGAACCCTGAAAACATATTAGTCGGGTCTTGTAACTTTTACTATGATCCAACTCACCGAAATCCAATTCCCCCGGAAGCTCTTAGCTTTTTACTTGAAACCCGTGGTTATGAGAATCTTGAGATTATACGATTGCATGAAAATGTTGAGTATATTGACTTGAAGGAAACTCCTTTTAGCAGGAAAATAACAGAACGTTTTTTTGGGCCGCAGGATTATTCAGTAATAGGGTATAAGGAATGAAGCCAATGAAAATCGCTGTCCTTGCTGTAGAAAATGCAAGTGGAGAACAGGGCGGTGCTGAAAAGTTTTACCGGGCTTTGACAAATGCCCTTTGTGACGCTGGTGCAGAGGCTGAACAACTGGATATAATGGGAGATGAGTCCACTTTTGAGGCTATTGAAGAAACATATCTACGTTTTTATGATCTGGATCTTTCAGCGTACGATGGTGTTATTTCGACTAAAGCTCCTGGCTATATTGTCAGGCATCCCAACCATATAACATATCTTCAGCATACAATCAGAGCTTTTTATGATATGTTTGATAATGTGTTTCCTTATGTAACACCCGAAATATTACAACAGAGAGAGCTGGTTCTTCAACTGGATGCAGGATCGCTTTCTTTTCCACGTACCAAAAAAGTATTCGTTATCGGCCACGAAGTTCGGAACAGGTTACTGGATTTTATAAATATAGATTCTGAAGTGCTTCATGAATCTCTTGTGGATGAAGTTTTCCAGTGCGGTCAATATGATGATTATCTTTTTATGCCCGGAAGGCTTCATCGTTGGAAAAGGGTCGATTTGATTATTGAGGCAATGCGGTATGTAAATGCTCCGATAAAGCTTAAAATAGCTGGTATTGGGCAGCATAGTGAAGAATACAAAGAACTGGCGGCAGATGACAGCAGAATTGAATTCCTCGGCAGGGTCTCCGGTGAAGAACTTGTTGGGTTGTACTCCAATGCTCTGGCTGTCCCTTTTGTTCCGCTTAGAGAGGATTTTGGTCTGGTAACGATCGAAGCTTTTCGTAGCGGGAAGCCAGTGTTAACCTGTAGCGATTCCGGCGAGCCTACTCACTTTGTTCATAATAACAAAAATGGCTTTATTTGTCCCCCTGATCCTCAAGCAATAGCAGCAAAATTTGATCTTTTTTACAATAATAAAAAGAGAACTCAGGATATGGGGATGAATGGAAAACGATCGGTGGAACACTTAACATGGAAGAACGTAAGTACAACCCTGCTTAATGCCTTAGGCAGAGCACACTGATTTTCTTATTTTTAAATAATTTCAATGAAAAAAAAGTCTCTTAAAGTAACAGTCTTCGATATGCAACCTATTGACCCTCCTGTAGGAGGAGGAAGAATCCGGTTACTGGGGTTGTATCATAATTTGCGATTATCAACAAAATATATCGGATCGTATGATTGGCCTGGGGAACAGTACAGAGACCAATATCTCAGTGAAACACTCAATGAAATATTGATACCACTCTCTGATATTCATTTTTGTGAATCTAACAAGTTAAATACCAATATTGATGGAAAGAATGTTATCGATTGCACTTTTCATCAGCTTGCCCACCTGTCCACAGCGTTTGTGAATAAGGTTCTTGCTGAAACAAAAACTGCTGATGTTCTGGTTTTTTCTCATCCATGGATATATCCCTTGGTAAGGGATATGATTAATAGGACTACTCAACTTGTTGTTTATGATGCGCAAAATGTTGAAGGATATTTAAGAACACAACTTCTTGATGATGATAATTATGGATCCGTGGTTGCCACAGAGGTTGCAAGAATTGAATATCTGATCTGTAACGAGTGTGATTTGGTTTTATCATGTTCCCATGAGGATCAAATTCTTTTTAACAGATTTTATGATATTGCCTTTGACAAAATGCGTCTTGCTCCAAATGGTGTTTTTACGCAAAATATTACGCCGGCTTCAGTGGTAGAAAAAGGTGATGCAAAAAGAAAATTAGGATTTGCTGTTCAGAAGGTGGCTTTATTTATAGGATCTTTGTATGAACCAAATCTGGATGCTGCGCGATTTATCTGCTTTGAGCTGGCACCTGAATTTCCTGATATTACTTTTGTTATTTGTGGTGGTGTTTGCGAAGATATTTCAGTTGATGAGATTGCGAAAAATGGAATAGGCAATGTGCACATTGCCGGATTTTTATCGGAAGAGGAAAAATATCTTTACTTAAAAGCTGCTGACTTTGCTGTCAATCCTATGAATGCAGGTTCAGGAACCAACATAAAAATGTTCGATTTTTTTGCTGCTGGTTTACCAACCTTGACAACACCTGTTGGTGGCAGAGGAATACATCCAAACCGTGCGAAAGTCTTTGTCGAGTCCAACTTAACTGAGTTCGCTGGGTCTTTGCAGAAAATGAATGATAGTTTGATGCTACAGGAGCAGTTGGGGACAAATGCACGACGTTTTGTTGAAGAAAAATTTTCGTGGGAACGAATATCGCCAGCTCTTGGAGATCTTTTTGATAAAACATATTGCGGGAGAAATAAACGGCCATATTTTTCTGTGATTATAGCAACGTATGAAAGGCATAAAAAACTCGCATCATTAATGAGGTTGCTGGCAAAACAGTCTTTCGTTGATTTCGAAGTTATTATTATTGACCAGAGTAAAACTCAGTGGGGACTCCAATTTGCCGATTTTGGTTTTGATGTTTTTTACCAGCATACAGATATTAAAGGTGCTGTAAAAGCCAGAAACACAGGTAGCATGTTTTCGACTGGAAGAGTTCTTGCCTTTACTGATGACGATTGTGAGCCTCAAATTGATTGGCTTGCTCGGGCGTATGAACACTTTGAAGAGAATGATATTATTGGAATTGAGGGGGTAGTTAAGTCCGATCATGCGCAAAACCCCGATTATCGAACAGTTTCAAACGAGGGTTTTGAGGGGGTAGGGTTTATGACGGCAAACCTTTTTATTACTTCTGAGGTATTTCGACGAATTAACGGGTTTGATGAAAGGTTTGATTTACCCCATTTTCGTGAGGATACAGATCTGGCCTGGCGTGCTCTTTTGTTGGGGAAAATACCATACGCAAAAGATGTTGCTGTCTACCATCCTCCCCACAAACGCAATGTCAAGCGGGAGTCGAAAGATGAGCGAAATAAGTTTTTTGCAAAAGATGCACTCCTCTTAAAGAAGCACCCAGTCAATTATCAGGAACTGTTCATGAAGGAAGCACATTACAATGACCCTGATTTTCGAAAATATTTTCGTCAGGGAGTTGACGCATATAATGTTGAGGTGCCTGATTGGTTACATGAGTGTTTCAGGCAGGCAGAAGATAGGGAATGATTTTTTAGTGTGTATAGTTATTTTTTAAGCTATTTTTCTTCTTATTATTTGGGGATTTACAAAAATGCGATTTATTTTATTCTTTTTATTTTGTTTGGTCTTTTTTCCTTTAACCGCCCAGGCTTATGTCGGACCAGGTTTGGGACTTGGTGCAGTTGGTGCAATAGCAGGTGTGATCTTTTCTGTCCTGCTGGCAATCATAGGAGTGTTTTGGTATCCGTTGAAACGGTTACTTGGTATCGGAAAGAAAAAAAAGAAGAACAATGAATAATTCCAGGGAAATTGTTACCGGGATGATAGCTGCATTTTCCGTCTTTCCCGTGGTTGAATTGTTCTTTTTTCTGCCAGTGATGTCTAAAATAAATCAACTTAACATGACAGCTCAAAAGGCTATCAGGGTGCTCTCTTCCAAAAGTATTTCTGATCACTGGAAAGAGAAAGTGATACAACGCTACTCGCTCCACATTTTGTCTGTGAGTTTATTGCTTCTGTTTTTTATTGTACTGCTCCTTGTTCTGTTTGTGTTTGTTTTTTGTAGCTTGTCTCTACTAGCAGGGGCTCCTTTCTCGTCTGCAATACAAAATATGATTTCTGTCAAAATTCAATTGATCGCGTTGGTTGCAGCGCTGGTTTATGGCGTTGTACGCAGGAGAATGATGGCAAATGTCTGATTATTCTCTGGCCGCAAAGGCTTTACACTATATGGCTCTTAGTAGCAATGTGGTAAAGAAAATGGCTTTTGACGTAGATTGTCTTATCAGTCGAACCCAAAAGTTTTCAGGACAGATGCTCCCCCCTGTGTTCATATCTGGTCTTGCCCGGGGGGGAACCACAATATTGCTTGAAGCCCTTTATTCTTCCAGACAGTTTAAAACCATAACCTACCGGAATATGCCTTTTATTACCGCTCCATTGGTTTGGAAACTCCTGACAGCAGGCCAGTATAAGAATGCTGATTTAAAAGAGAGAGCTCATGGAGACGGGTTACATGTTGGTTTTGACAGTCCAGAGGCTTTTGAGGAAGTCTTTTGGTTGACATTCACAGATCCTTCTTATGTCTTGAAAGATTGTTTGATTCCTCATGTACCTGATACCGATGTACTCGACCAATACAGACAGTTTGTTTCTCACGTTACAGCTGAAAAAGGTAGCAGGCAATTCGTTAGATACTTGGCAAAAAATAATAATAATATTCTGCGGATAGGGAGCCTGAAAAAAACTTTTCCAGATTCCTTTATTATTGTTCCTTTTCGTAACCCCCTTGATCAGGCTAAATCACTCTTAAATCAACACAACAAGTTTAAGCAGGTTCAAAGTGAAGATGGTTTTACTTTAAAATATATGACCTGGCTCGGGCATTTTGAGTTTGGGCTTAACTTTAAGCCTTTTAAGTTTAGCGAGAGCTCTCTCCCCCGGAATAGTTCTGAAACCTGCAGGTTATCCTATTGGATCAGATATTGGGAAAGCGTGTATCAGTATCTAATGCGACACCATGCAAAAGATGTAATATTTTTTGATTATGATAAATTTTGTGCAAGCCCCATGTCGGTTCTCACAACATTGAGTCGAAAACTGGATATTGAGGAACAAGCGTTAACTTCTTTTTGTGGCAAGGTACAATCAACAACCCAGTATCCCTTAGGGGCTGATGAGGAATTATTGCAGGAGTTAGTTCAGGATACATATTGTGAACTGCAATCCATGGCCATGTGAATTCTATTGGTAGATGATATATTGGAAAAAACAGTATCGTCCGGTCAGCTAACAGACACTCTACTCTCTGTACCACCAGCAAATCTGTAAATGATGCGGGGTGGAAAGTACGTCTATAATTGCTTTTCCAGGTGTGTCTGGGCAGAGTTCTAACTTTATTTAAAGGCAACTGTAATGGAACGTTTTATTAGTATTATTTCAGGGATTTTCCTTTTTGTATTAATCGGGTTTACCTGGGGGTGGCTTGCCCTCACGTTTAACATCTTTCCATATGCAGTTATAAACTCTACTGTGAATGATGTGGTAGCATTTCTTGAGGGTGGTGAGGGTGATAAAAAGCTTACTATTGTTGAAAAATTAAAAAGTGATATTGGTGGTACTCCGTTTCGTCAATTAGTGAATCCCATCTATACACTTTCATATAACGGATGCAACGGGTTGAGTAGTAAATTTAAAATTAATAAAGATTCCTGTGAGATATTCAGCCCAGGAAAGACAAATGAAACTGATTTTTCTACTAGTGCGTTAGTGTATGGCCCGTATGTAGAGTTAAGGGCTGGAAGCTATGAAGCTGTTTTTGATATATCAATTGATGCTCCTTTATCAGAAGTTGTGGGGTTTTTTGACGTAGTAAATACCAGCAATGGTGAAATTGAAGTGTTTAACGGTGGTTCGTTTTCAGGTACAGCCGGACACAAAAATGATCTGAAATTTAATTTTACGTTACCTCAGGATATGCGCCAGATTGAATTTAGGATATTCCTTGAGACTCCGGTACCATCAGTGGTTCGATCATTAAAAATATCAAAATCAAAGAAGCCTTATTGGTTATATGAGGATTTTTCTGCGATTCGCTTTGATAAAAAAAACACAAGACGCGCTGATCCACGAATAATAAAAAAACAAGAAACTTTATTTGATGATGGGTTATTGTTTATCTTTGGAGCAATAGATTCCGAAAAAAGTTTACATGGTGGTATCTTTCTGAATAAAGATGCAGAAATTGTGCATACAATTAATATTGATGATGGGGATATCGTAAAAAAAATTTACGAATACAATAAAGTACACGATGAACAATATAAATATCATCCTATGGAGACCAGGTTTCCTCATGGGGTGGCGGTACTTCCTGATGGCAGTATTATTTTTAATGATGGCGATCCAGGAAACGCTATTCGGAGGATTGACTGGTGTGGAAATGAAATCTGGTCACGTTTGGAGAGGGCTCATCACTCAATAACCATTCGTAATAACCTTGCCTGGCATTGGAGTTCCAGCAGTATTGTCGCAACAAATATAGAAACAGGTGCAATTGAGAAAAAAATAAGTCTTAGTGATATAATATATGCCAATTCTACTATGGGTGCTCTAAAAATACGTAAAATTATCAAGGAAAACAGATATTTGGAGGATGATTTTCATCCTAACGATGTAGAGCCGCTGCCATTTGACTTTGTTGACGATCATCCTGAATTTTCCGAGAATGACTTGCTCATAAGCTTACGCTCTCTGGATATGATTGCAATCATTGATCCTCTGACACTTAGAATTAAGTGGTGGCGTGTAGGGGAAACTTTGCGTCAACATGATCCTGATTGGCAACGTGATGGCTTGATAACAATATTTGATAATCATATGACAGAGCACGATATCAATGGAGTTTCAAGGATTGTTTCGATAAATCCTGATAATTTTATTACGAATACAATCTATTCAGGAGAGAAACATGATGTGTATACATGGATGCGTGGAAAGCATCAATTACTTGCAGATGGTAGTATTTTAATGACAGTACCACAGCAAGGTCGGGTCGTTTTGGTCAATGGTGACGGGACGTTGAGGTTCGATTTCCACAATAAGTTTGACGATAAATACAACCTTTTGGTATCAGAGGCGATTTATTTGCCAGCGGATTATTTTGATAGTGATGTAAGTAATAATACTTGTAGTGACAAAAAAAGACGAAAAGGGAGGAACGCAAATAGTACGATAAAAAATTAAAAGTGGCACCTGCGATCTTATCAAACCAAAAGTAATAGAAAAAGAAAGAATTAGTGAAACAGAGGCAGGAGGATGTTTTTTTTCTCAACACAGTGAGTGTTTTCAGGTCTGTGCTTAAATTCTCTTAACATCTTAATTTGAGCGAAAAGAATTGTTTCTGGACAAATGTTAACTATCGCTTTGTGACCACTGTTTCAGGAAAACAGAAATGGCTTCCTGGTCATAGAAGTGTTTTACCAGCTTTGTTGCATATATAGCTTTGCAGAGAGAAGCTGGAAGTTGCAGCGAAGCGGTCAGCTTTTTATAATCGTCACCATATCTTTTTTCCGATCCTATATTTGCGTAAGGTAATTGAATATCTTCTATACCTGTGAATTGCGCAAAGGCTTCAGTGAAACAGTCTTGAAGTTTCTCATATTGTATTAATAGAATATCGACATTTCCTTCCCTGATGATAGAATACCCTTTTTCTTTATTAAAGGGGTATTTATAAATATCAATTGCAAATACCTCTTTAATCTCATTGTCAAACCAATTGAGAAAATGACTTTTTCTGGTTTGAAAATCACTGAGGTACCGTTCTGTTAATTCCGTAGCTTTATCCAAGTTAACGCTGTCACGATTCTTATCAAGAATAGTTGAAAATGCTTCTGATAAATTTTGAAAAATAATAGAAGATTGCAGAGCGACAGGGTCTCTTGCAAGGGATATTATTTTCCATTGCACTGTATTTTTATTCCTCTTTAAGAAATCACCCATTGCTGTGGAAATAAGTAAATGGTCAGGGAGTCTGGGGAAGTTGTTTGCATTGTGCCAGGCAATAGATTCCTGAAGGCGCATTGGCTCCAGATAATGGAGTTGGTAGACTGGATCATTGGAAAATAGTCCATTGAGGGCTTTGTAAATGCTGGATGAACCAACTTTTCCCATCTGGTAGACAAGAAACACAGGATCATTTTCCTGTAGATGGTAATGTTCAAGTTCTATCTCTCCACTGATGCTGGTGCTGGAAGGAAGAGTTAAGGAAATATCTGTTTTGAAGAAGTTGCGTACTCTTTTTGTCACCTTTTGCAGCATTTTTTTAGGGAGTTGCAGCTTTTTTTCTTCCTGCACCGACGTTGGCGATGTTTGATACTCCTGGCGGTTCTGGTATCCAAGTCGACTCATTTTTTCGTAGAGATCCTGATATTCAGGTGACATTAAGGTAAGATATTTATCCACAAGACGAAAATTCTCCCGAGTCCAGTAGGATTCCTTTTTCTGGTCGGATCCGGTTTTGGTTTTTTCCAGATACCGGTATACACCGAGCAGGGCATTGATTTTTGTAAATTCGTAGAGTGAGGCCGATTCAAAGAGAAAATGCAGATCCATCATGCAATCCAGTTCCTCGTTGAACGGGACAGTCTCCTGTACTTCTCGTCGGTAGAAATAACCAACAGGGTTACTGGGAAAGGCATTTGTCTCCCAGTGGCGGATCATTTGAGATAACTCAACTGCAGGTGCATTGATAAAATAGTTATCCCGCATCTGGACAACCACATCACCAACCACAAATTTGCTTCCCTGGTTAAAGTGAGGAATGACTGTTGAGAATGCTCCAGCAAGGAAATAGTCGTCCGCATTCAGGTAAACAATTACTTCACCTGTTGACATGTGAAAACCCTTGTTCATTGCATGTGCCTGCCCCCTGTCTGGCTCGGAGATCCAGATAAGGTGCGGGTGTTTTTTGAGGATTTCAATTGTTGTGTCAGTGGAACCGCCATCAATTATGATATGTTCGAAATTGGTGTAATCCTGCTCAAGGACGCTGTAAATAGCCTTGTCAATGGAAGAACCGGTGTTAAAAGATGGTGTGATTATTGATATCTTGAAGTCCATTGCGTAGCTTGAGTTTGGTACTTCGTCCCTTGGGGCGCTCTTTTTATAGTTTGAGTGTTTTGCCAGGCTTTTATCAAAAGCATTAATACCCAGCTGCTTACTGCGGGAATCTTTATTTACTGGTGATTACATATGGTTGTGGAATGCACATTTAAAATTGTTTGAATATCTCAGCATTTTGAAAACTCTCAAGGAAATAGTCGCCCGTCAGCTTTTCTTTTATTGGAAGTTGTTTTAAATACTCGTGGGTTTTTCGAACAAGATCCAGGTCATTTGCCTTATATACGGCTTCTTCATGGTTTGAGAAATAGAAGGGGTAGTCTGGTCCAAGGTATTCGACCACCGGTTCCAGAGGGTTGACAAGGAGTGGTGTGTTTCTGACGATGCACTCAATGATCAGATTGTTTGCACTGGAATCGTAGAGCTCAACAAACATAATGTTTTCGGATAGAAGTTTGTCATATTCTGTGTCTGGCAGATAATCAACAGTGGCAGCTGAATTATACATTGATTCTCTGAATAGTCCCTTGGCCGTTCTTCTTTCCCTTTCCATGGCAAAAATTGTATTGAAGTATGGGTCGCTGCCAACATTTAAAAAAATTTTTTCATAGTCTGATTCGGGGAGTTCAAAAATAGCGTGGAGTTTTCGTAGCCACCAGCCAACCTGCACAATTTTTCGATTTGTATTCTGTTCAAATAATTCCCATTTCCAGGTAACAGGCGAAATTCCCGTGGGGAGCAGAAGGGCGTTAATTGGGATATCGAGTTTTTTCTGCAGATTTTTTTTATGATACTGAGACAGGGTGAATAAGCCTTTACAATACGGATAGCTTTTTTTCCAGGCATCAGTTGCGAAAATTTCATCATTTGTTTGATTCGAGTAAAACCAGTCAGGCATATTAGGGGGGATATGTATAAAACCGATCCAGGGTCTGAGGGTAGGCTTTATTTTTCCCGGTGTCCAGACAAAGGTTCTCTCAATAAAGGTATCGCAAAAAATCCCATCACTATGATTCAAGGGAGCCAGGTGCATGACTGCATAGCTCCAGCCGTGACGGTGTTTACCAAAGAAAGAAAGGAGCTGATCTTCTAAATTAATGATTACGCCTGAGGTTTGGGGCGATTCCTTTTTGCTCTTAGCGCTGTCAACAACTATCGCATTTTGTTCTGTCGCATTTTGTTCTGTTGCTGATACTGTGGAGATGTCGGGTGTCGGAGGGGGAGGATGGAGTAATCTTCTGCACAGTCTTAATGGATAGGTGACAGCTCTGCCGATTTTGAATGATTTGCTCTGTTCTATTGCGGTTATATGTTGTTCCAGGCTGCCAATGTGTTGATCTCTGTTCACAATGTCATGATCCTTTTTGGCTATCTCTTGATCCTTCTGCATGAGATCTTGCTTTTGTGTCGCGAGTAATGTCTGTAGTTTTGCTATGGTTCTGGTCTTCTGACTGATATCTGCGCTGTTCCACGAAATAGTTCTATCTCTAGCGCTCTGTTGCTCTTCAAGCTCTCCGATACGACTCTGTAGCTTTTTGAGTATGTCGTTGGTTTTCGTAAGGGAGGTACAACTGGATTCGTCGTCGATAGATTCAATGTTCTCTTTTTGAATTTGCTGTTTCATGAAGATGTCATTTTCAATGATAACGTGTTTTTTGGTGAGCACATAGGTTGAAGCATCATGAGCTCCATTTTTAGTGGAATATTTTTATTTAATAATATTCTATTCGATGCTATATGTAGTAACTTTTTCCATAAAAATCATTAGCAATAGTTCATGTGATACTATTTAATTCCGTTCTATTGATTGCTGCAAACAGTAAGGCTGTTAGCAGCTTCAGCGAATGGGCGCGAATGCCTAGTGATGTTCTAATGATGTCAATAAGATGGGGTGTTTCCTCAAGGGATAATTATGGGTAACTATAGTCGTAAACGTGTAATGGTGACCGGTGGCGCAGGGTTCTTGGGATCGCACTTGTGTGGCCGCCTGTTGCAAAATGATTGTGAAGTGCTTTGTGTAGATAATTATTTTACAGGAACCCGCAATAATATTCTTGCCTTACAGGAAAATCCCCATTTTGAAATGATAAGACACGATGTCACCTTTCCTCTGTATGTGGAAGTTGACGAGATCTATAATCTGGCCTGTCCGGCATCCCCCATACATTATCAGCATGATCCGGTGCAGACAACAAAAACGTCTGTCCATGGTGCCATAAACATGCTGGGTCTTGCTAAGCGTGTTGGAGCCAAAATATTTCAGGCATCTACCAGTGAAGTGTATGGCGACCCTGAGATGCATCCTCAAAGAGAAGAATACTGGGGGCATGTTAATCCTGTTGGCCCGCGCTCCTGCTATGATGAAGGGAAGCGTTGTGCTGAAACGCTGTTTTTTGATTATCATCGTCAGCATAATTTGAGGATCAAAGTCGGAAGGCTCTTTAACACGTATGGTCCACGCATGCATCCTGATGATGGACGTGTCGTTTCTAATTTTATCATGCAGGCTTTGCAGAATCAGCCCATCACAATATATGGGGATGGCTCTCAGACACGTTCGTTCTGTTACGTTGACGACTTAATTAACTTGTTTCTCCTTTTTATGGAATCCGACGATGCATTTACCGGGCCTATGAATATGGGGAATCCCGGTGAGTTTACCATTCTTGAACTTGCTGAAAAAGTGATCGAATTGACTGGTTCCAAATCGGAGATTATTTTCAAACCCCTTCCTGCGGATGACCCCAGACAGCGACAACCTGATATTACTCTCGCCAGAACAAAACTGGGGTGGGAACCTGAGGTTGTATTGCAGGATGGATTGCAGCAGACAATTCAATATTTTGAAGATTTGATCGCCGGTCGCTATTGATTGTTGTGAAGGATACCATGCGAATAGGAGTTAACTGCTTCCTGTTAACGGCAGAAATAGGTGGAATAAAACAATATTTCTTCTCTTTATTCCGAGAATTACTCGCCCGGTCAGATGGGAATAAATATGTCTTCTTTTATTTTGAACAAAATCTGTCAGCATTAACAGAACTGGACTATGCTCTTTGGAAGAAGGATGGTATACTGTTAACCTCCCAGAAAGAGATTTATAACCATTTGGATAAGATTGATATTTTCTTCTGTCCTTTTGGATCTCTTTCTCCACGCCCCCTGCCTATCCCCACGGTTGTGACGCTTGTGGATATTCAGGAAGTTTTTTTTCCTGAGTTTTTCACCACCCACAATCTCCTGGCCAGACAGTATCATTACCAGGGCTCTACAAGTCTGGCTGACCGAGTGGTGACCATTTCTGATTTTTCAAAACGAACCATTGTTAAACATCATCGCTTAAAAATGAATAAGGTGAAAGTGGCTCATCTCTGTGCTGACCCACGCTTTTATAAGGCAGAGGAAATAGGCCGGCGTCCGGATTGTAAACTTCCTGAGAAGTTTGTTTTTTATCCTGCTAATCATTGGCTGCATAAGAATCATGATATATTGTTACGTGCTCTTGTATGGATGAAAGAAGAGAAAGGATATCTGGTAAATGCAGTATTTACCGGATTTGATCAGGGAAGTGGTTACCAGATCGGTAAAAAGGCAAAGGAGTATGGACTTTCTGAGCAGGTATTTCAGCTGGGGTATATTTCTGTGGAGGAACTCGCCTACCTGTATACAAAAGCCCAATTGCTGGTATTTCCATCTCTTTTTGAAGGTTTTGGCATCCCCTTGGTTGAGGCAATGGCTGCCGGATGTCCTGTTCTGGCAGCGAACACGACGTCACTTCCTGAGGTCGGCCAGGAAAGTGTAGCATATTTTGATCCTTCTTCGGCTGGTGATCTTGGCGAATCAATTGTTGAATTGCTTGAAGATGAACAGCAGTACAATGCTTTGAGAAGTAAAGGTAGACTTCGTGCACGTGATTTCTCTGCCGCGAAGTTGGCCGACGATCATCTTCATGTCTTTAAGGATGCTCGTGATTCCTTTTCGTGGAGTCGGTATCTCGTCAATCGCTGGTGGTGGAAGTATCTTGATATTGTGAAATTTCTACTCAGGATATTCTTTATCAATTTGAAGCAAAAATGGAAGTCGTTTGGCTTTATTCCAAAGAAAGCGTAATAGAGTCAGGTGTCCTAAGCTGAAATGATATTCCCATCTGTTTCCTTTCTTTTCTTGTTCTTTCCTGTGTTTCTTCTGGCATACTTGCTTTTGCCCTGGAAAAATGGCGTAATCCTGCTAACGAGTCTGTTTTTTTATTTTTGGGGAGAGGGCTATTATCTGTTTTTGCTGTTGGGAACAGTTGTTTTTACTTACAGTTTCGGGCTGCTGGTTGCGCATAAAAATCAGAAATACTCGCGTCTAGGGTTGTTTCTAGGTGTTTCATTCAATCTGTTAATTCTCTTCTACTATAAATATTTCGGTTTTTTTGTCGTTTCTGTATTGCATATGCATGTTGAAACAGAAACTATTCCAGCGTTACCTCTGGGCATTTCCTTTTTTATCTTTCAGGCAATTTCATATCTTGTGGATGTGTATAGACGGGACGCAGAAAAAGCAGCATCTCTATTCGATTTATCTCTTTATATCACAATGTTTCCGCAACTGATTGCCGGACCAATAGTTAGATATAGCGCAATTGCAGTAAGTATCCGCTGTCGGACAGTCGACGTGCTCATGGTGCGGGATGGAGCGTTGTTGTTTATTGGAGGCATGTGTCAGAAAGTCCTGATAGCCAATGGTATGGGAGAGGTGGCTGATACTGTCTTTGCATATGACCTGTCACAGATAACTCCTTCGATTGCATGGCTCGGTTCCATTACGTACACATTGCAAATTTATTATGATTTTGCAGGCTACTCAAATATGGCAATTGGACTTGGCCTGATTATGGGGTTTCAATTCCCGGTGAACTTCAATTATCCATATATTTCAAAATCAATATCAGAATTCTGGCGCAGGTGGCATATTTCACTCTCGTCCTGGTTCCGGGATTATCTTTATATACCTCTGGGGGGGAATAAAAAGGGAGTTTTACGCACATATTATAACCTTTTTGTCGTTTTCCTCCTTTGTGGTCTTTGGCACGGTGCTTCCTGGACGTTTGTTGCCTGGGGAACATATCATGGATGTCTGCTGATTCTTGAACGGTCAGTTTTGAAAAATATCTTGTCCGCAATACCGGCAGGATTTTCCAATCTGTATGCATTGATTGTGATTATAGTTGGTTGGGTGCTTTTTCGCTCCGATACGTTTGAGCAGGCAATCGTTTTTATTCTGGCATTGTTTGGGGAGAGTAGTGCTACCCAGGCAAGCTCTTTTCAGGAGTTGCTCTCTCATAAAAATCTCACTGTTTTACTTGCAGGGATTGTTTTTTCCACACCTGTTATCCCTTTTTTACTGACAAAACTGAATATTATGCCCTCTCGCAGCAATCATCAGCAGTTCGGATGGCTTGGCAGTAAGACAATTATAGTTATGGCCTTGCTCGGCTTTATCCTCTGCTCTATCCAGATTCTTTCCGGAACCTATAATCCGTTTATTTATTTTCGGTTTTAAATAATGATAGAACCAGAAATACGAAAACAGGCGGTCACTGTCCGTATAGAAAGCAAGGCCAGATTTCTCTTGATGTTTATGGCATTGCTCTTGTCATTGCCACTGTTTTACGGAAAGTTTTTTACTGATCATACGGCACGTTCAAAACGGGAAAACAGAACTCTTGCTCCCGTTCCTCAAGTGAATCTGTTTGAGCGACCCAGAGAATATTTTTCTGCTCTGGACCTATATCTTGAAGATCATATGGGATGCATCTCTGAGGCAAGTCTGCTGCATCAGAAAATGCTGTTTTACGGTTTTCGTGATAGTCCTGCTTTGAATCTTACAGTGGGGAAAAATGGGTTTGTTTTTTTGAATGCTCATGATAGGCAGAAGAAATTTGCTAACTTTAAACGATTATGCGTGGAGAAAGGAAA
>Ga0256826_1001325_pt1 | contig 15390 bp, 16 predicted proteins | sample CV79metaG_FD_185975 | JGI IMG/M metagenome (GOLD analysis project Ga0256826, IMG submission 185975) | Hydrothermal vent microbial communities from East Pacific Rise, Pacific Ocean - CV79 | ecosystem: Environmental > Aquatic > Marine > Hydrothermal vents | place: Pacific Ocean: East Pacific Rise...
TGTAATCCATCTCAAACGCTATCTCTTCAAGACAAGCAACTTTAAGAGATTGACGATTTTCAATAGTCTGAATGAACATACTTGCTTCTAGGAGTGACTCATGAGTTCCAGTATCTAGCCATGCATAACCACGACCCATAAGTTCAACTTTTAATCTCTCTTCTGCTAAGTAGTCTTGATTAAGAGTAGTTATTTCTAACTCTCCCCTATCTGAAGGTTTCACATCTTTAGCTTTTTTTACTACATCATTAGGGTAAAAGTATAGACCTATCACTGCATAGTTAGATTTAGGATTAGATGGTTTTTCTTCGAGTGAAGTTACAATACCCTCTTCATTAAACTCAGCAACACCATAACGTTCTGGATCTTTTACATAGTAACCAAATACTGTAGCTTTATTTTCATCCTCTGCATTTTTAACACTTTTAGCTAAAAGCTCTGTAAGTCCATGACCATAAAATATATTGTCACCTAGGACTAAACAGACATCATCATTGCCGATGAACTCTTCACCAAGGATAAACGCTTGTGCAAGTCCATCTGGAGAGGGTTGTACTACATAAGAGAACTTCATACCTATGTCACTACCATCACCTAAAAGCTTTTCAAAATTAGGAAGATCATCTGGAGTAGATATAATAAGTACTTCTGTTATACCTGAAAGCATAAGAACTGAAAGTGGATAATATATCATAGGTTTATCATAGATTGGAACTAGTTGTTTACTTGTCCCTTTTGTGATGGGGTAGAGTCGTGTGCCTGACCCTCCTGCTAAAATTATTCCTTTCATTGTATCTCCTCGTTTATTTTTTTCAGACCATTTAAACAAACATAGTGTTCGTTTTTTATTTTAAGTTTCATTATCTTATCATTAGTTTCAGCGGCATCACCCCAATTTCTAGCATGATATAAATGAAATGTATTTGCTATATAGCGAATTGATTTATATGTAATTCCAAAATGATTAAATCTCCATGACAAATCAACATCTTCACCAACAGAAGGAGAAGTATAGTCTTCATCAAATCCATTGATTAATTCTAAATCTTTCTTATAACAAGAAAAATTACACCCAACCAACATCATTTTTTTCTTTTTTTTCTTATTTATTTTTTTTTCTAAATAGCTATCTTTTTTGAGATAAATCCCCTCTTCCATATGTCGTGCTTTATCCAAAGCAAGAAAAGGTAAAAGAAATAAATACAAATTTTCAATTATTCTATATGGAATGATTTTTTTCCGGATTAAGAGACTAAAAAAAGACCCCATTTCAACTCTTCTACCACTTAAAAATCTATTTTTTTCTGCTAATTTAATATGATTCTCTACAAAATTAGCATAAGGTATTATATCACCATCCAAAAATATTAAATACTCACCATCGCTCTTTCTTATTGCATTATTTAATGCAATATTTTTTTTCCAACCATCATCTAACTGATTTATATGTGTTAATTTTATTGGTAAATCATATTTAGTTAAATAATTTTTCATCTCTTCAGATTGACAATCTTCAGACACCAATATATCAAAAGTAGATATTGTTTGGGTATTAAGACTTTTTAATATCAAGTCTAATGCTTGAACATCTTTGTAGACAGATATAATAACAGTTACATCCATATATTATATTCCTCATAATTCAAATATTTTACATTTTATCAAAAAGAAATATAATATAAACTAAAACGATAAAGTTTTATCATTATCACTCTTTTTAAGTATCTTTATTCTATAATTAAGATACTAAATTTATAAAAAGAGTATATATTTGATTGAAATTCGAATTGACAAAAATAAAAATACAAAATTAACTTATTATTTATTAAATATTATCAGATTTTTAATACCTAGCTTTTTTTATAGAAATAAATTGTCAACTCTTTTTAGAAATATAAATAACCCAGAATATATTTATGACAGAGTAAATTATTATAACTGTGCAAACAATATATTTCCAATACAAGACTCTCTATTAGCAATTAATCAATATATAAAAAAAGAAGCTAAAAAAACATACTATTTTGATTTACTAAAATATTTAAAATATTTCAATCCTAGTCTAAAAATTTCATACTTATTTGGTGATGTAACACATGTACCAGAAACACCTACGATAGTAAAAAGTCGTCCTATCAATGGTAGTAATCAGAATTCAATTTTAATGAAACTGAATGAAGTAAGACACTTTATCTTTATTTCAGATAATCTTGCATTTGAAGAGAAAAAAAATCTACTTGTTTGGCGTGGAAAATGTTATAGACAACACCGTCAAGATTTTATACAAAAATTTTATAACAATAAGTATTGCAATGTGGGACAAACAAATACAAAAGCAGAAATAAATTCTCCTTGGCAAAAAGAAAAAATGCAAATTTCAGAGCAACTTCAGTATAAGTTCATTTTAGCAATTGAAGGTAATGATGTAGCTTCTAACCTTAAGTGGGTTATGTCTTCAAATTCTTTAGCGTTTATGGTAAAACCAAGCTATGAAACTTGGTTTATGGAGGGAACACTTATACCAAACTATCATTATGTTTTACTCAAAGACGATTACTCAAATCTTGAAGAAAAAATAGAATATTATTCTAATAATATTGAAGAAGCACTCTCTATCATTAAACATGCAAATGATTATACAAAGCAGTTTCAGAACAAACAACAAGAAGATATTATTTCACTACTTGTATTAGATAAATATTTTAAAAAATCACAACAAATTTAAAGGTCAACCTTGAATTATAAATATCAAATTAACAATAAATATCAAGATTTAGAAAAGGATTTAATTGAGATTGAATCTTCATTTAATCAAATAGACACAAATATTCATCAAGCAAGAAATGAATTAAAAATTATACCAATAAATAATCTTCAAACTATTGTAAAGTCTTTTAAAATCCCAAACTTTATAAATAAAATCGTCTATACATTTTTTAAAAAATCTAAAGCAAAAAAATCTTATGAAAATTCTCTAAAACTTGGAAATTTTACACCTGACCCCATAGGTTATATAGAATTTCATTCAAATTTTCTTCTTAATAAAAGTTATTTTATAAGTGAAAAATTTAATTATGATTTTACTATTAGAGAACCATTACTAGACTCCAGTTTTAAAAATAGAGACTCGATACTTAAATCCTTTGCCCGTTTTACATTAGAACTTCATGACAATGGAATATTTCATAATGACTACTCTCCTGGAAATATATTGATAAAACAGGAAAATAATACATTTATATTTAAAGTAGTTGACATAAATCGTATGCATTTCTTCAAACTTCAAGAAGATGATAGAGCAAAAAACTTCTCTAAACTTTGGGCAAATGATAAAGACTTAGAGCTTATTGCAGTTGAATACAAAAACCACTATCAATCAAGTGATACATTTACACAAAAAGTTTTAGATTATTCAAATCAAAATAAGAAAATAAAAAATTTCAAAAAAAGATTAAAAGGAAAAGAGATTAATGACTAAAATAGAGAATATATCTTGTGTAATTATTTCACAAAATTCACAAGAGACTATTACTGATACATTAGAATCTTTGAAATCTTTTAGCGATGTAGTTGTTTATAGTAATAACTCTACAGATAACACAGAAAATATAATAAAAGATTATGATAATGTCACTTTAATAAATGGCAATTTTCTAGGTTTTGGTCCAACTAAAAATAAAGCAAGTGAGTATGCTAAAAATGATTGGATACTTTCTCTTGACAGTGATGAAAAACTTCCTTTTGAGCTAATTGATGAATTGAAAAAACTTATGTTAGATAATAGTAAAGAAGTCTTCATTTTAAAGCGTGACAACTATTTTCTAAATAAAAAAATCAAATATAGTGGATGGGGAAAAGACTATTTAACAAGAATTTATAATAAATCTCAATACCAATTTAATAATAATATGGTTCATGAGTCTGTTCAAATTGCAAATGATACAAAACAGACACGATTAAAAAATAGTTTTCAACACAATGCAGTGCAAAATTTAAATCAGTTTTTACAAAAAATTATAAAATATTCTGATTTAGCTGCAAAAAATAAAAAAACTTGTTCACTAAGTGTAGTTATATTAAAAGCATTCTTCGCATTTTTCAAGACATATATAATGCAACTTGGATTTTTGGACGGCTGGAGAGGTTTAGTTATATCTATATCAAATTTTAATGGGAAATTTTTTAGATATATGAAAAGGTACTTAAATTGCAAAAAATAGTAGCACATGTAAACTTTGCTAAAGGATTTCGTGGAGGAGAACGTCAAACGCTACTCTTAATTGAAGAACTCGCAAAAACTGGTTTACATCAGAAGTTGATAGTACGAAAAAATTCTGAATTAACACCAAGGTTACTTAAAATAAAAAATCTGACTATTATTGAAATAAATAAGCCCTATTTTTTCTCACTAAAATATATAAAAGATGCCTCTTTAATTCATGCACATGAAACAAAAGCACTACAGTATGCATACACAGCACACCTTATACTAAATATCCCTTATATAGTAACAAGACGGGTTGATAATAAAATTAAGAATAACTTCTTAAATGTTAAACTTTATAAGAGTGCACAGAGAGTAGTTGCACTCTCAATGGCTATAAAAAAAGAGATACTCAAAGTCTCACCCTTTGCTAATATAGAGATAATACCTAGTGCATTTACAGATACTACACTCAATCATGCATCAATTTCTGATATAAAAAGTCATTTTCAAAATAAATTTATTGTTGGTCATGTTGGTGCATTAGATGACAAACATAAAGGTCAATCTTTTTTAATAGAAGCAGCCAGAATTCTAGAAACTAAGCAAGCTAATATACATTTCATTCTAGTAGGTGGAGGCGATGATGAGGCGATGTTAAAAACACAAGCAAAAGGATTGAAAAATATAACTTTTGTAGGTTTTGTCAATAATGTAAACGACTATATTAGCTGTTTTGATCTTTTTGTTTTTCCTTCTAGAAATGAAGGTTTAGGTTCTATACTTTTTGATGTTATGCAGCTTAATGTTCCAATTATTGCAAGTAATGTAGGTGGTATACCAGATATAATTCATAATAATAAAAATGGATTGTTAATTCCTAAATGTGATTCTATAGCTATAGAAGAAGCAATTTTTTCACTTTATAGCAATAAAGAGTTGAGAAACTCTCTTACAAAAACAGCAAAAGCTTCTATAGATAAATACTCTGCAGAAAAAATGAAAAAAAGATATTTAGAAATATATAAAATTTAATCTCATTATGAAAACATATTTTATAAAATACTGATATAATTTGCCTTATGAAAAAACCTTTTAAATGGGATATTTATTCCGACCAACCAGCACAACTTAAAGATAAAGCATTTAAAAAGCAGATGCGTTCTTCTCAAAAAAATTCTTTTATAAAAATGATATTTACTGCACTTTGTATACTTCCTATCTCTTTAGTCGCTATGCCTTTTGTAAAAAAGAAAGAGGTAAAATCAGAAGATTTTTTTTCTATTGGTATAGATTTTCAAAGAAATCCAGTAGAAACAAATGAATTACTCAAAGAGTTGGAGAGTACTAATATACTTCTACGATTTAAACTCTGGGAGATGGATAGCCTTACTGAACTTAAACATTTTTTAGAACCACACAAAGAAAAAAAAATTATATTAAAGATAATGCAAGATAGAGAAAATATTGAGGATTTAGAACTTTTAGAAAAGAATTTGAATCAAGTTTTTTCACAACTCAATACTATAGTTGATATTTTTGAGATTGGAACAACCATTAATCGTGCTAAATGGGGGTTTTTTTCTATTGATGAATACAATAGTTTTTATGAAGTAGCGTTTAACTTAAAAAAGAAATCCTACTCACATATAAAACTTATTGGAAGTGGTATTATAGATTTTGAATATCATTTTACAGCACAGACCCTTTTTAACTTTTTCAAATATAAGTATGATGGTATATCCTCTCTGCTTTATGTAGATCGCAGAGGTGCACCTGAGAATACACAATTGGGATTTACACTCTCTGATAAAATAGCTTGGTTAAATACTATGATTTGGCTCTCTCCTAAGGTAGCACAAAAATTATATATTACAGAAGTCAACTGGCCAATTACAGGAACATCTCCATATGCACCTACAAGTGAATATGAGTGTATAGATGAAGAGCTTTATGGAGATTATATGTTAAGATATTATCTTCTTTCACTTGCTTCTCAACAAGTTGATTCAGTCTCATGGCACCAACTCATTGCTCCTGGCTATGGACTCATAGATAACCGTAAAAATATCAACAAGCGTTCTGCATTTTATACATACAAATATATGTCTCAGACATTAAAATATGCACAATTCCTTCGTTTAGATATTAAACGGGATTATTATATACTACAATTTTTAGTAAATGAACAACTATTACAAATACATTGGTCATTAAAAAATACAACACTTAAAAATGAAGATTTTTTTGATGTTTTTGATAAAAATGGAAAAACTATGAAAGAAGAAATTTTATATATAGGTTCTTCACCTCTTTATATTTATATAACAAAAGAAGTAGGTCGTAAAATCAATGCAAGTGAGCGTGTCAAATGAAAATACTAATTATCCTTCCTAATTGGCTTGGTGATGCTATAATGACTACACCGGCTATTGAACTACTTTCAAAACATTATACAAACGCTAGGTTTACCTTTGTAGGAAGCTATGCTAGTATTGAAGCTTTAAAATATCATCCTCTATGTGAAAAAGCTATTGTGGATGAAACGAAAAAAACAACTTGGCGTTTATTTTCAACATATAAATTAGCAAAAGAATTAGGTGAATTTGATTTAGCAATAACCTTTAGAAATCAGATTCATTCATCTTTACTATTACGTTTTACAAAAACAGTCATCTGTTTAGCAAAAGCATCTTGGCATTCTAAACTTTTACTATCTCATACTCCTAAAATAAAAAACAATCAACATTTAGTAAAGCAATACAGTGAATTGTCTATGATTAACAGTGACTCTTTTAATGGTAAATCAGAAGAACTTAAATTATACATTAAACCTCAAAATTTCACTAAACTTACACTAGGTATAAATGCTGGAGCTACTTATGGAAGTGCTAAACGCTGGTATCCTAAAAAATTTGCTGAAGTAGGAGCCGAATTTAGTAAGGAGTATGAAATCTTGATATTTGGTGGTCCAAATGAAATTGAAATGGCACAGGACATAGAAAACAACCTTATCTCTTTAGGTGTTTCAAACTATAGAAATATTGCTGGAAAAACCTCTATAACTGAACTATGCTCCAATATTGCAGGATGCTCGCTCTTTGTTACAAATGATAGTGGCCCAATGCATATAGCAGCAGCCTATCAAGTTCCAACAGTAGCTATTTTTGGACCTACTCGATATAAAGAAACATCTCAATGGATGAATAAAAAAAGTATTATTGTTAGAAAAGAGATGAAATGTAGTCCATGTATGAAGCGTGAATGTCCTTTAGGACACCACGAATGTATGAAAAATATTCATGCAGATGAAGTAATAGAGGCTATTAAAACTTTACTTTAAATCCAAAGTACCACGAAGAGTTATAGTTTATACTTTCAGCATCTGAAATATCAGTATATGAAGCATTTTTACTTCTATAACCCAATGTAATCCCTGCATTTTTAATTAGTTCTACATCATAATGTATATCATACTCTAAATAATCATTACTATCAGATGAGAGGCATAAAACTTCAGGTGCATAGTAAAGTGACCCAGAAAGTGACATAGGAACTAAATTTGGAAATGGTAATGCATATGCAAAATTAATACCTAATGGAAGTGCTGAAAAAGATTCATCATTTATAGTTAAGTAATTCAATTTTACACCAAGTCCTACACTCATACCATTATCACCAATCTCTCTCATCATTAAAAAGTTTATCTCATAATACGGATCTATTGAGTTAAGTGAATCCGATGAATGTGTTACATCAGGATTAAGGAAACTAGCACCTACAAACATTGTATTTGGTTCAATACTATCATTAAATTGCCCCATATCAAATAAAGCACCTATCTTTAAATCTTTATCATTTATATTTAATTCAGCTGTGTGAAGAGCAAATGAAGAAATTGCACTAACCATTAGTAACGCTATTTTTTTTAACATGTTTTTCCTTGTATTTTTTGTATTGTTTTTGTTGTACTTTTGCCATCTACAAAATCAACTAATTTCAATTCACTAGCAAATTCTGTTCCGACAACACTTTTGCCTTTATAATCTCCACCTTTTACTAATATGTCAGGCTTAAGAAGTTTAATGAGCTCCAAAGGTGTATCATCAGAAAAAGGCACTACAAAATCAACTGCTTCAAGAGCAGCTAAAAGATAAGCTCTATCTTCAGCTATATTAACAGGACGTGTTGGTCCTTTTAAACGAGAAACTGATTCATCAGAGTTTAAACCAACAATCAGAATATCACCAAAACTTTTTGCAACTTGAAGATATTTGACATGTCCAACATGTAAAATATCAAAACAACCATTTGTAAAAACGATTTTTTTACCATTATTACGTGCATTTTTTACTAAATTTTCAATATCATCAAAACTTTTTATATGTGCATCAGATGTGCTTTTATGTAAAGATGCTTCATACTCTTCTATCTCTTCAATTGTAACTGTAGCACTACCTATTTTACCAACTACTACACCAGCTGCTAAATTTGAAAATGCAGCTGTTTCTTGAATAGATTTACCAACAGAAAGAGCAAAAGCAATAGATGCTATAACAGTATCTCCAGCACCTGTTACGTCAAATACCTCTTTAGCTACAGTTGGAAATATTTCTACTTTATTATCAAAAGTAGCAATACCATCTTCAGAAAGAGTTATTAAAGATATATCTAAGTCGCATTTATTTTTAAGAGCAAGAAGTGCTTTTTCTAAACTAGCATCATCTTTAATTTCTATGCCTGTTGCTAATACTGCTTCTTTTTTATTTGGTGTAAGAAGATATGATCCTTTATATTTTGAAAAATCACTTCCTTTTGGATCCACTAAGACTTTTACATTGTGTTTAGAAGCAAGTAAAATCACTTGTTTACATAACTTATCTGTTAAAACACCTTTTCCATAATCAGATAAAATAATAGTATCAAATATATTAATATTTAAGGTAATTGAATTGAGTATTGCATCTACAGATAATGCCATTATGTCATTTTTACTTTCTCTATCATATCTTAAGATTTGTTGACTTACTGCAATAATTCTGCTTTTTTTAGATGTTTTACGTCCATTTTGAATAATAATATTTTCACTATTCACACCTATCTCTGTTAACATTTTTAATAGCTCTTGACCATTTTCATCATCACCAAGAACACTACATACACTAACATTTGCACCTAAAGCATTAAGATTGTTGATAACATTACCAGCACCACCTAAAACAGTTGTTTCATTAGATATATCAACAACTTGAACAGGTGCTTCAGGACTTATACGCTCACATGAACCCCATAAATAATGATCAATCATTAAATCACCTATTACTAAGATATTAGGTTTTGATTTTTTTAATTCTTTCATTTATTTTACTTCTTCGTTATATATTTTTTTGATTTCAGTAATATATGCTTTAATACCCTCTTCCATTTCATAATTAGGTTCATATCCTAAAGCTTCTTTTGCAGTAGTAATATCAGCCTCTGTATGAAATTGGTATGAACCAATAAAAGGATTAGGTATATATTCACATTGCAAATTTGTATCAAGTTCTTTTTGCAAAATATCTACAATATCTTGAAAACTTCTTGCTTTACCTGTTCCCACATTATATATACCACTCTTTTTAGGTTCCATTGCCTTAATATTTGCTTGAATAATATCACCAATATAAATAAAATCACGAAGAATTTTATCACTATCTTCAAAAAGACGAGGATTCTTTCCTGATAAAATTTGATGTCCAAATTGTAACACCATTGAAGCAGTACTATTTTTAAAATATTCATGTTGCCCATAAACATTAAAATAACGAAGACCTACTATACTTATATCAGATTTATTCATATACTCTCTACTTAAATGATCCATACTGAGTTTAGAAAAACCATAAACATTTTGAGGAGCTTCTCTTCCCACTTTTTGAGGGGATAGTGCATTACCATATGTTGCCGCAGAAGAAGCATATATCATATTTGCATTATGTGAAATAGCTAAATCTAGTAAATCTCTATAGGCATTTACATTTGTTTTAATCATTAAGTCTTGCTCTTGGGCAGTAGTATCTGAAATAGCTGCCTCATGAAAAATATAATCAAATTTATAATTAACTTTTAAATCTAATAATAAATTTTTATCATTAATATCCCCACTAATTATTTCTCCTCTAAATCCAAGAAGATTCTTAAAATGACCAAAACTTTTTAAATTGCCATTACTTAAAGTTTCACCACTTCTGAAACAATCTACAATAACTACTTTAGCATCAGGATGATTTTCCTGAAAATAAAATGCTAAATTAGAGCCTATAAAACCTGCCCCTCCTGTAATTAGTATTGTTTTGTTAATTAAGTCATTATCTATGTATCTCATCTTCACATCCAAAGTAATTTATTTTATTAATATGATACCTTTAAAATCATTAACAAGCATTTAAGACACAAAAGATTATAATATATTTGAAACATTAAATTAAGGAATTAAAATGAAAAAAATCGTAATCGCTTCAATCGCAACTTTAGCTTTAGCAACTGCATCTATGGCAGCTGTACAAGGTGCTGCATGTGCAGGATGCCATGGTAAAACATTTGAAAAAGCTGCAATGGGTAAATCAAAAGTAGTTGCTAACATGAGTCATGCTGAAATCGAAAAATCTTTATTAGGTTACAAAAACACTGCAGGATTTGGACATTCACCAATGAAAGGTGTTATGGCTGGACAAGTTAAAAAATATTCAGATGCTGATCTTAAAGCATTTGCACAAACTATCGGTAAATAATTTAATTTACATTTCTCTTATCGACTTATTCTGGTCGATAAGATTCTTTCTTTAGCTCTTCTAACTTTTTTTCTTTCTCTATAGCAGCTTGTAAATCTTCAATATTATCAAATTTAGTAGCATTAAGATATTTTTCTTGATCATCAAATTGACCATTTTTTACACCCCACATAAAAGCAATTAATGCGATAGCACCTAAGAACAGAGATCCACTTAACATCATTACAATTACCCAATTATCCATATTACTTCCTATTTACTTTATATTTGATACGCATAGAATTTCCAACCACAAGTAATGAGCTAAAACTCATAGAAAGTGCTGCTATTAATGGGATAACATACCCTCCCATTGCTAAAGGTATTGTAATAGCATTATATATTAAAGATATTCCAAAGTTCTGTTTTATAAGTTTAAAAGTTGTATCAGAAATTTTAAATGCAGCAAGTAAAGAATGCAATGAGTTGTTTAAAAGTACTACATCACTAACATCTACTGCAATATCACTCCCACTCCCCATAACAATACCTATATCACTTCGACCTAATGCTAAAATATCATTAATTCCATCACCAACCATAACTATTATTTTCCCATCTTTTTGATATTTTTCAACTATATTAAGTTTATCTTCAGGAGAAAGTTCATAATGAATATTTTCAATACCAATTTTATTTGCAACATTTTTTGCACTTTGTTCGTGATCACCCGTTAACATTACTGTTTCTATATCTATTTTTCTAAGAGATGATACCAGTTCTTTTGCACCATCTTTAATACTATCAGAGAGTTCATAAACTGCTACTAGTTTTTTATTTATAGCAATATAAAAAAGAGAATGATTAGATATATATTTACACTCAACTCCATTTTCAAGCATCAGCTGAATATTCCCACCTATTACTTCTTCTTCTTTGCATATAGCAACTATTCCACGTCCAGACACTTGAGAAAATTCATCAAAAATAATCTCATTTAAGTTTTCACATGATTCTTCTAAATAGGTAGTAATTCCTATTGAAATAGGATGTTTTGAAGACTTAACAAGAGAATATAATTTATTAATATCAAATTCTCCAAATATTTTTTCTTTTATAACCTCAGGTTTTCCAACTGTAAGTGTCCCCGTTTTATCAACTAAAAGTACATCAATTTTTGCCATAGTTTCAAGTTGAGCTGCTTCTTTAAAGAGGATACCTTTTTTTGCTCCTAAATTAAGTCCCACTAAGGTAGCAACAGGTGTTGCCAATCCTAATGCACAAGGACAAGCTATAACAATCACAGAAATAGCAACCATTAGGGATTCTTCAAAACTATGAGGCCAAAGCCACCAAATAAAAAAAGTAACTATAGATAAGAAAAGAATAACAGTTGAAAAATGTTCTGAAAGTTTATTTGCTAACTTTTCGATATGAGGTTTTTTATTAATAGCTGTTTCTAAAAGAGAAACTAAATTAGATAGTGTTGAGTGCTCAAAATCTCTTGTTGCTTCAAAATAGATATCTGCATCAATACTAATAGTACCACTTATAACATTATCATAAGATTTCTTATAGATTGGTTTACTCTCCCCTGTAAGACTTGATTCATCAAAATAACCCTCTCCCTTTAGAATTAGGCCATCAAAAAGAACTTTTTCACCAGAGCAAACAACTATAATATCACCAATAGACACATCTTCAAGTTTCAAAGAAACTGTTTTTCCACCTTCTATAACATTTACTTCAGTTGGTAAATGTTTTCCAATTATATCTAATGTATCTGCTGCATTCTTTTTTGAAATAACTTCTAAAAATTTACCTATAAGTACAAATGTAATAATCATGCTTACAGAATCAAAATAAGCCTCTCCATTTTCAGAAATAGTAATAAAGATTGAATAAACATAAGTTAAACTAGCCCCAGTAGCAACTAGTAAATCCATATTAACAACTTTATTTTTAAGGCCAAAATAAGATCCTCTAAAAAATACCCAGCCACTATAGAATAAAACAGGAGTAGCTAATACACCTTCTGCAATATTTAAAATTGTTTTAACACCTTGATCCATTCCTGAAAAAAAACCAGCATATTGAGCTACAGCAATCCACATTATATTCATTGAAGCAAAAATAGCTACTGCCATTTTCAAATAATAGTCTTTCCTTTCTTTGTTTGCATGAACTTCCTGAAGTGATGCATCATAAGGATATGCATTGTAACCGATAGCACGTATCATATCAATAATTTTTGACAACTTCACATTAGAATCAGCCCATACAATATTTGCCTTGTTATTTGTAAAATTAATATTAGCTTCAACAACACCTTCCATTTTATCAAGAGCTTTTTCATTTAACCATATACATGCGGAACAGTGTATTCCTTCAATAATTAAAGAGACTTCACTAAACCCATCAGAATTTGTTTTAACAAACTTATCATAAAAAGCAGAAGAATTAAAATTAGACGAATCTTCATACTGTGCAATTTGAGGAGACAACTTTACATTTTCTGTTTTATCATAGAAACTTTCTAATCCCTCATCTGATAAAAGGTGAAAAACTCCCTTACATCCATTGCAACAAAAGTAATAAGAACCATCCTCAATCATAACATCTTCAGAAAATTCTAAATGGCAATGTGAACACTTAATATTATTCGACAATTTCAAATCTTCCTTTTAAATAGTTCTTTTCTAGTTGTGTATACTTTCTAATAAATCCATTCATCGATATATATACACCAGCTGTAAGATTCGATTGTGCAAAACCAAAAGCAATTCCAAGATTTAATGTTGCTTCAATTTTATCTATTTCAAATGGTTGCATTGATCCGACAAGTATAATAGTAATATTGCCAAATAATTCATCGAAGAATTCTGCAGTTAAATGCATAGTATCAGTCCCATGAATTACAATAAATATAGTCTCATTAGATTCTCTGATTATATCAGCCAACATTTTTCTATCTTCAAAATTCATTTCTAAACTATCTTTATACACAGCACCTGCTAGTGAATAATCAAATGAACATGTTCTTAGTATTTCAACAATTGCATTATTATCAAAGGCTACTTCAAGATTACCATTAATTTTGTTGTAGCGTTTGTTGAATGTACCACCACTATTTAAAATTAGCATTTATAATCTCCATATATCATAAAGATTACCTACTATCTTCGTTGCTTTTGAATCAATAACTGTTTTTGTTTCATCAAGGAGATATGATTCGTTCAATCCAGCATTTTTAGCAGCTTCAATATCCCTCTCTTTATCTCCTACCATAATTGAATTTTCAAGATCAATATTAAACTCTTTTTTAGCTAAGTATAACATTCCAGGAGAAGGTTTTCGACATTTGCATATACCTGATATAAATTCATGATGAGGACAATGATAAACTTTTTCAATTCTTATTCCATGATCAATAAAAATTTTTAACATCCATTCAGTTAAATTTTCAAAGTCATGCTCAGTATAATAATTTCGAGCTATTCCCGACTGATTTGTAACAATAAAAATCATATAACCTAAATTTATATAATGTTTACATAAGCTGAAAATACCGTCAATAAACTCAAAATCTTCTATTTTATATAAATAATTTATTTCTTTATTAATAACACCATCACGATCTAAGAATAAAGCTTTTTTCATAAAACTAGCTAATACCATCAGCAAAAATTTCTTTTTCAATAATATCACAAAGAATATGACCTATTAAAATATGAGCTTCTTGAATTCTTGGTGTTGAATTTGAAGGTATAATTAAAGAAATATCAGCTATTTTAGCCATATTTCCGCCATCTCTACCTGTTAGTGCAACGGTCATAATATTTTTTTTCTTTGCAGATTCAAATGCTTTTATAATATTAACAGAATTTCCTGAAGTAGAAATACCAATAAATATATCACCATTTTGCCCCATACCTTCTAATTGACGAGAAAAGACTTGGTCGTAGCCATAGTCATTTCCAATAGCTGTTAAATTTGAAGTATCTGTTGTCAAAGATAAAGAAGGGAGAGAAGGTCTATCAAAACCATAACGGCCAACTAATTCAGCAGCTATATGTTGGGCATCAGCAGCACTTCCTCCATTGCCAGCAAGTATAGTTTTTTTATCTCTTCGATAAACTAATATACACTGTTTAGCAACTTCAGCTATATTTTTTAATAAATTTTCATTTTTATAAATTTTTTGTTTTGTTTCATAAGATTTTCTTATTTGATTTTTAATATATTCTTTCATTTAATATCCTAAATAATATATGTAAGAATATCATATTAAAGATTAGATAAAACCAATAAAGATAAATAAAATACTAATTTAAAGTAAAGTAAATAAAGAAGAAGTAAATATTTGTAATTAGAAGAAAAATGACAACTAGGCAGCGACCTACATTTCCAATCCTGAAAGGACAAGTATTATCA
>Ga0256826_1001326_pt1 | contig 15390 bp, 16 predicted proteins | sample CV79metaG_FD_185975 | JGI IMG/M metagenome (GOLD analysis project Ga0256826, IMG submission 185975) | Hydrothermal vent microbial communities from East Pacific Rise, Pacific Ocean - CV79 | ecosystem: Environmental > Aquatic > Marine > Hydrothermal vents | place: Pacific Ocean: East Pacific Rise...
GTAAAGCAGTCAGTGCTTCAAAAAATGGCTTAGTTTTCGAACTTGTTTGAGATAACCACCAAGCGAGTGGCATACTTATAAAAAAAAGAATCAGTGTAGTAATTGAAGCTAATTTAAATGAGAGCAAAAAAGGCTCAAAATCCAATGCTAAAAGAGTATCAATCATCTAAAATCTCACCTATTGAGAGTTCACTCTCCTGTATAAACGCGGTTACTTTATCGCCAACTCTTAAATTCATCACATTTGACATCTCACGAGTCACAATAGACTCTAATTCACCCTCTTGTAAACCAAGTCTAAGAGTACTTAAAAGTTGACCATTCTCTACTGCAACTATATTAGCTTGAAGTCTATTTGCACAACTTACTGTAGAGTCCACATCCTTTGTTATAAAAACATGAGTTGGCTTTACAATCAGCTTTACTCTAACACCAATCTTAATATTTTCATTTAAATCCAAGCTCATCATAGAGAGACTTTTTCCATAAAAATCAAACAATACAATATTTAAACTCTCAACATTTTGAATATCTGAGACTCTCGCTATAAAACTATTCATGGCACTAAGTATCCAAAACTTTTAAATATTTTTTTAGCATTTGAACTCAAAATAAAGTTATAGAATGCTCTTGCCTCACTATTTTTCTCTGCACTCTTAAGTATAACGATACCTTGATTTATAGGAGTATAGAGTTCCTCCTCCACATCTAGCCAATTTTCACCCTCTTTATACATTAGCATCGTAGGGGAGTAGAGTGAAGACTTTGCTATAAAACCTAGGTCTGCAGCAGTCACTGCATAAGAGACGGTTTGAGCGATAGACTCACCATAAACAAACTTTCCTTTTACCTCATCATAAACATTAGCATTTTTAAGTGCCTCTAAAGTTGCCATACCATAAGGTGCTGTTTTTGGATTTGCCACTGCTATTTTTTTGATTTTCTCTTCTTTGATAAGTTCCATACAGCTAGTAAAATTCTGTTTTTTACCACTAAAGCAAGATAAACTTCCTTGAGCATAAACCACTGGTTTTTTCACTGTAAAACCCTCTTTATAGAGAGCATTGGGATAGTCCATATTTGCAGACATAAAGAGTTGGTAGGGTGCTCCATGTTTTATCTGTGCCGTCAGTTTTCCACTTCCACCTAGTGTCACCCTCACCTTTGTATCTGGGTGAGTTTTATTAAACTCATCTATAAGACTATTCATGGCATAACTAACATTTGCAGCAACTGCTACATTTATACTGCCCGCGTTTAAGTGCATAAAAATAATAAGCAAGAGCAAAAATATCTTTTTCAAACTATACTCTTAAAAAAGGTAGTTAACTTCAAAACGAGCATCTATATCGTTAAAAGTATCATCATTTATATACTCAACATAGCCAAGTCTTAAGCGCCACTGCATATCTACAAGAGCTGGAATATTTTGAACAAAACCTATGTAGTAGTACATCTCATCCTTATTACCCTTCTCTTCATCTGCATCTGTATATAAAATAGAAGTCTGAATAAATATATCTTTATATATCCCTTGTTTATTTGCATTTCTAACAAGTTCTAAACGATAACTCTGAGTATTAGCTTTCCAGTTGTATCGAGCCATAGACCTTGTATATCCAGCAGTTGGAAAGCCACGCCATGGAGTGATTAAATCTGCCTCATCCAGAATATTTGTATATGCTAGATTTATCTTATAGTTTTGTACTTTTGTTACTACACGAGCGGCTATCATCTGTGCTTCAAGGGAGTTAATATCACTGTACCCTATTGCATTTAAACCTTTTGAGTAAGATGCTCCACCAACTGCTCCCGCTCCATTGTCAAACTGTTTAATGTAGCGAGCGCCAGGAGTTATACTAAAACCATCAAAGTTAATTTTATAGTTTGCTTCAAGCATTATTTGTGAGAGTAGTTCAGGTACGACATAAAAAGAGAGGTCCGCGTTTAAGTTCTTTAGAGACTTGTTCTTAAAGTCACCCGTTATTAGTGGTGAGTCTGTCGGCTTTCCTGCAGCTTTTAAAGCAGTATAAGTCAAACCTTTATGCATCGGAGAGTCATCATTTTCACTCCAGTTTGGGTTTAAGTCTGAAGTTGAATTACTATCACCATACATCAACACAGAGTGGGCACTTGTATGATCGCGTAGCTTCTGTTCATATAGGTAGGCTAACTTCATTGATGTTTTAGGAATCGCTTTTGTTGTGATTACTAAACCATCAAAAGTATTTGGTATCATCTTTGTATCATTTGATTTTGCATAAAAAGTCTCTACTAACTGGCGACCAATAATTAACTCAGTTTTATCTATACTTCGATATCTCAAGTAAGCCTGTCCAACTACTGCCATATAGGTATCACCACTATTTACATAATCATATCGACTCATAACATCTTTACCCTTTTTGAGGTTGCCAACATTATCATCTGCTATGTCATAAAAAGCTTGAGAGAAGTAAACCCCTGCACCAAAGTCAAAACCATTTAACATGGCACTTTTTAAAATTAAAGATCCCCCTAAACCACTAGCAATATGGTTTGAGTGAGAAGCATCTTCACTCTTAAAAGCATTATAAAAAGTATTTGAGCGGATACGACCATAGTATTCACCATTAGAAAACATCTCACTAAAACTTTCAGCACTACTAGGGTTTATATAATAAACCTCTTGTCCGTTACTCTTTAAAGCTCGCTTCGTTTGCACTTCATCGGCATTTATATTTGTAAGTATAGTCAATGTAGTTATGAAGCCTATAACTACTCTTTTATAACTCATTTTAGTTCCTCGCATTTCGTTATATCTGAAATGATATAACGATTTAAATAAAAAAAAGCTTATTCTTGAAAAAAAGACCTAAAGCCCTATGATAATACTCTCTTTAGATATAGAAGCATAAGCACTTTGACCCTCTTTAAGTAAATCACTTTTTAAAAGTGGCATGACAGAAACTAAACTACTCCCTCCAGCCAAGAGAAAGGCCACTTCTGTACTATCTCCTTGTGATTCTATTTTTTCAACTCTACCTTTTAATATATTATATTTTGAACTCATAGGTGGCTCTTCACTTGATATAAATAGATCACTAGATTTAACAATAGCATAAGCATTCAAGCCCTTTTCTAAGCCCATACCTTGTATAGATTTTATAGTGATATCTGAGTAAAGTGTGTCTACTCCATCAAGTATCAACTTGATGGAACCTTTAATTCCATGCTCTTGAATTGACTCTATTTTACATAAAAGCTGGTTTCGAGCACTCGTTGTTAAAAATGTGCGGCCTAAAATTCTCGCTAAATATTCTGGGTTGTCTCCCGCTTCAGAAAATCGCTCAATAAACTGTCGGTGAAGTATCTCAAATTTTTCAAATGTTGCTATAAGTTCATGAGCATGCGGCGTTAATACAGTGCCCCCTCCCCCTTTGCCTCCAATCTCCTTCTTTATAATAGGAAAATCGGAGAGTAAGTTCATCTGGTTTACTCTCTCCCATGCAGCCTTATAGCTCATCTTCATAGCTTTAGCAGCCTTACTTATGGAGCCATTTTTTTCAATCTCTTTTAAAAGTTTGATACGACCATTTCCAAGAAAATTTTCACCCTCTTTTGTTAGCCAAAATCGTCCATCTATTTTCATCTACTTCAACCTAAAGTTCTTTCTTGATAACGGTTCCAACACCCTCACTTGTAAAGATTTCAAGCAGTAGTGCATGTTCAACTCTTCCATCAATAATATGTGACTTTGCAACACCACCATTTATAGCCTCTAAACATGCATCAACCTTCGGAATCATTCCACCATGAATAGTTCCATCATCTTTGAGATTTTGAATCTCTTGTGCACTCAATGTCTCTAAAAGGTTTTTCTCCTTATCAAGTACACCTGGTATATCTGTCATAAAAATAATTTTAGAAGCATTGAGTGAAGCAGCTATTCTACTTGCAGCAAGATCTGCATTTATGTTGTAACCGGGATGTCCTATTGTCTCACCCGATGCGATTGGTGCAATCACAGGAATAAACTTCTCATCAATAAGACGTTGAACTACTGAATTATCTATCTCAGTTATCTCGCCAACTAAACCATATTTTCCATTCTCTTTTGCTTTAGCTTTTAAAAACTGAGCATCTTTACCACTAATACCTAAGGCTTTAGCTCCATGCTCATTTATAAGTGAAGTTATCTCATTATTAATATTCCCACTAAGAACCATTTCAACTACTTCCATAGCCGCTTCATCAGTCACCCGCATCCCATCTATAAACTCTGAACCAATCTCTAATTTATCAAGCATTGAACTAATCTTATTTCCACCACCATGCACAATTACTGGTCTTATGCCAACAAGGTACATAAGTAAAATATCTTCTGCAAACTTATCTTTTAGTTTTGGATTTATCTGTGCAGAACCACCATACTTAATTACAAAGATTTCATTTTTATAATTTTTAATATATGGCAGTGCTTCTAAAAGTGTTTTTACCTGTTCTATTTTTTTAATCAATTTCTTTCCTCTTTATTTATGCAGACTCTTTTGTCGCTAAATTTTCATCAGTCTTTGCTTCGGAGACATCTGTTGATATCATATACCTATCTCTTCCACTATCTTTTGCTCTGTAAAGCATTTTATCTGCCTTACTTATAAGTATGTCTTCATTGAGAGCACTATCAGCTACACAGCAGACTACTCCTATAGATATAGTTAAATAATCATTTACTAGTGAGTTTTCATGTTTAATCTCGCGAGAGCGAATCGCATCACATATATCACGTGCAAGTTTTGCACTGTTAGTTTCATCAGTATGGGTTAGTAAAACTCCAAACTCTTCTCCACCAAGCCTAAAAACAAAATCAGTTGGACGTTTAAGGGTATCTGTCAGAACCTTGGCAACTGACTTAAGTGCAAAGTCCCCTTCTATATGTCCATAATTGTCGTTATACTGTTTAAAATAATCAATATCAAGCATCATAAAAGTTATATAACTATTTTCTCTCTTTGCTCTATTTAACTCTCGTTTATAGACAAGATTAAAGTACCTTCTATTATGGAGTGCTGTTAAAGCATCTGTATAAGAGACATTTTCAAGCCTTTTATTTGCATGACGAAGCTTTTTACTTGTCATCTCTAAGAGTGAATGATCATTTTGAATACTTCTAAACACATATAATGAAATCACCAATAATCCAATTACGACAAGAGATAAAGCGACAATTAATTGAGTCATAGAGCTATTATAGTTAGAGACAAAACTTCTTCTCTCATACTGAGCTACTTCAACTTCATAATTTATTAATTTTTGTAAAATATTTCCTATCTTAGATATGTGAGACTCTAAAGAGTGGAGAGAGACTAAACTCATATCTTGAGAATTTATGGCAGCCTTTGCAATTTTTATAAAATAGCTATTTATCGATTCTAACTCTAAATCAACATACTCAACATATTGCATCTCTTCATCGCGTTTAAAATGTGATTCATAGCTTACCCATATTCTTTTTACTTTAAATATAGCATTTTGAATTTGTGATGAAGTCTGGCTAGGACTTATCACATTATCTCGAACTTGATGTACAGTAGCTGATAATTCATTATGATATGTATTTAGGATTGAGTTGAGTTCGGTTACAGGAACAAGTGAACCAAAGTAGACAGAGTCTATATTCTTTTTCATTGAATTAATATTGATATAACCCATAATACCTATAGATATAAGGCCAATAGTTATAAGTATAAATAGAAAAAATAGTTTGCTTTTTAGTCTCAATGCTTCTATAAACTTCATATCTCTCCCTTATAGTGTCTAAACATTAAGCATTATGCATACCATTTATTTTTGTTTTATAAGAGTAAATAAACATAGAAAAATAGTTTAAAATATAAAAATAAACAAAATAAAAAAAATTAACTTTTCAAATTAAAAATATGTTACAAATATATACAAATAACTCAAGATAGCTAAATTCATCTCTTTTATTGATATTAATCATAAATAATATATATCAATTGGAGTAGTATTAAACCGTTAATGGACACCTTAACAAGATTAAAAATTATCTATATAGGAGAATATATGTCACTTTCAAGAAGAGAATTTCTGAAAAGCTCTGCAGCAGCATCTGCGGCAGCGGCAATTGGTATGTCTGTACCAGCTGAGCTAGAAGCATCAGCTAAAGCAGCTGAAAGCAGCTGGAGATGGGACAAGGCAGCTTGTCGTTTCTGTGGTACAGGTTGTGGTATTATGATGGCAACTAAAAACGGTAAAATCGTTGCTGTTAAAGGAGACCCTGCGGCTCCAGTAAACCGTGGTCTTAACTGTATTAAAGGTTACTTTAATGCGAAGATTATGTACGGTGCAGATAGACTTACTCAACCACTTTTAAGAGTTGGTGCAGATGGTAAGTTTGATAAACAAGGTAAATTTGCTCCAGTTAGCTGGGAAAGAGCTTTTGATGAGATGGAAGTAAATATCAGAAAAGCACTTAAGGCAAGTGGCCCTGAAGGTGTAGCAGTCTTTGCTTCTGGACAATACACTATTATGGAAGGTTATGCAGCTCAAAAGATGATGAAAGGTGGATTCCGATCAAATGCAATCGATCCAAATGCTCGTCACTGTATGGCATCTGCAGTTGTTGGTTTCTATCAAACATTTGGTATTGATGAGCCTTCTGGTTGTTATGATGATATCGAACTTACTGATACAGTTGTATCTTGGGGTTCAAATATGGCAGAAATGCACCCAATTCTTTGGTCACGTGTAACAGATAGAAAACTTTCTGATCCAGAGAGAGTTAAGGTTATCAATATGTCTACTTATAGACATAGAACTTCTGATTTAGCTGATATTGAGATTATCTTCTCACCATCAACTGACCTTGCTATGTGGAACTATATTGCTCGTGAAATTGTTTATAACAATCCTGAAGCAATCGACTGGGATTTCTTAAAGAAAAACATTGTATTTGCTGCTAGTCCAGTAAATATGGGTTATGGTATGAGAAGAGCTGGTGAAAAATCTATTACACCTGTAAGACCTGATGGTTCTGCTGGTAAATACTCTGCTAAAGAGATGGAAACTATCAACCAAGAGATGAAACATGTTGTTTCAGCAAAAGAAGCACCTGCACTTGAAGCTTATGGCTATAAAGAAGGTGATGTAATGGTTAATAAGCCAGCAGGCTTAAAACACTGGGAAATCTCTTTTGAAGAGTACAAAAAATTCCTTGAACCATATACTCTTGATTATGTAGCTAAAATTGCTAAAGGTGACCCAGATGAGTCTATCGATAGCTTTAAGAAAAAACTACAAACTTTAGCTGATTTATATATTGAAAAAGGAAGAAAAGTTGTATCTTTCTGGACTATGGGTATGAATCAACATACACGTGGTACTTGGGTAAATACTTTATCTTACAATGTTCACTTTATGCTAAATAAACAAGCACTTCCAGGTTCTGGTGCATTCTCACTAACTGGTCAACCATCAGCTTGTGGTACTGCACGTGAAGTTGGTACATTCTGTCACCGTTTACCGGCTGATATGATGGTTAAAAACCCTAAACACAGAGCAAAAACTGAAAAAAGATGGAAAATTCCAGCAGGAACTCTAAATCCAGTAGGTAATCAGCATATTATGAAAATCCACCGTGATATTGAAGATGGTGTTGTTAAGTTTGCATGGGTAAATGTATGTAATGCTTATCAAGATTCAGCTTCAGCTAAACACTGGGTTAAAGCAGCACGTACTATGGATAACTTCATTGTAACATCTGATGGTTACCCAGGTATTTCAGCGATGGTTTCAGATTTAGTTCTTCCATCTGCAATGATTTATGAGAAATGGGGAGCTTATGGTAATGCTGAGCGTCGTTCACAACACTGGAGACAACAAGTTCTTCCTGTAGGTGATGCGATGAGTGATACATGGCAGTGGATGGAACTTTCAAAAAGATTTACAGTTGGTGATCTTTGGGGTGCTGCACCACTTCGTGGCGGCAAATCTCTTCCAGATGTTAGAAAAGCAGCTTATGCAATGGGTTATAGCGACAACACAACTATGTATGAAATTCTTTATGCTAATAAAGAAGCGCAATCATATAAAATTGATTTAAATTCATTCCCTCAAAAAGGTTATGATAACTCAGACTGTAGCGGAGATAGCAGAAATGTTATTGGCGGTGACGGTAAAGTTGTTAAAGGTTGTGGATTTATGGTTCATGAGTATCTTTGGGAAGAATATGCTTCATTTGGTCGTGGTCATGGTCACGATTTAGCTGATTTTACTACTTATCATAAAGTTCGTGGACTTAAATGGCCAGTTGTTGATGGTAAAGAGACAGCATGGAGATTTAATGTTAAATATGATCCATATGCAGCTAAAGCAGTTGCTGAAAGTGGAAACGGTTCTACTCATGCATTCTATGGTCCACTTGCTAAAGCTCTAACTCAGGGTGATTTACGTGGTATCAAAGATAAAAAGAAAAAATCTCTGAAAAACAAAGCGAAAATCTTTGCTCGTCCATATATGGATCCTCCAGAAATGCCGGATGCTAACTATGACACTTGGTTATGTACAGGTCGTGTACTTGAACACTGGCACTCAGGAACAATGACTATGCGTGTACCTGAACTATTCCGTGCAGTTCCAGAAGCATTATGTTATATGAATCCTAAAACAGCAGAAGAGAAAGGCCTTAAACAAGGTGATCTTTGTTGGGTTGAATCTCGTCGTGGTAAAGTAAAAGCTCACGTTGAAACTCGTGGTAGAAACAGACCTCCTCGTGGACTTGTATTTGTACCATGGTTTGATGAAAAAGTATTTATAAACAAAGTTTGTTTAGATGCAACTTGTCCTCAGTCAAAACAGACTGATTACAAAAAATGTGCTGTAAAAATTTACAAAGCATAATTTAAAGTAAGATAGGTAAGGAAAGATTCGTTTTGAACGAAAATAGACCTGAAAAGAAAAAAAAACAGCCACTGAGCGATAGAAGAAAGTTTATTCTTGGAATGGCTCGCGGTGTTGGTATTGCAACACTGGGTGGGTTTGTATGGAGTGCATATGTTGATGAAGTTACCGCTTCTGAACTTCTCCTTAGACCACCGGGAGCCATCAGAGAAGATGATTTTCTTAAGACGTGTATCAAGTGTGGAATGTGTGTTGAAGCATGTCCATACGATACACTACTTCTTGCTAAGCCAGGTGATCACAAACCTTTAGGAACACCATATTTTGTTCCTAGGGAAATACCTTGTTATATGTGTCCAGATATTCCTTGTGTACCAGTATGTCCTACTGGTGCCTTGGATGAACCTAGTGTAACAACTAATGGTAAATTGGATATAAATATAGCTGATATGGGATTAGCTGTTGTTGATAAAGAGAGCTGTATAGCCTACTGGGGAATACAGTGCGATGCTTGTTATAGAGCATGCCCTATTTTGGGTGAAGCGATAACAATTGAGTATCAAAAAAATGAACGAACTGGAAAACATGCGTTTATGAAACCTATTGTACATGCAGATGCATGCACAGGATGTGGAATGTGTGAAAGAGCTTGTGTTACAGAAAAACCGGCTATTTTTATATTACCTAGAGAAAATGCGACAGGTAAAGCTGGTGACTACTACATAAAAGGTTGGGATAAAGAGGACGAAAAGCGTTTAGAAAATGCTGGAGAAATCAAAACAACAACTGAATTAAGTAAGCGACCAGCTTCAGAGAAGTTAAATAGTGACTTTTTAGAGGATTTATATTAATGAAAACTCTATGGAATAATTATCGTTATTTAATTTTAAGACGCTTTACACAGATTGGTATTTTAGTTCTTTATTTTGGTGCAAATGCTTGGGGATGGACTATTCTTATGGGTAACCTTAGTTCATCAACATTTTTGAATATTGTTCCAATGAGTGATCCTTATGCAGCCTTACAGATGTTGGTTGCAGGTGCTGTTATGGCGACTGATTTACTTATAGGGGTAGCAGTTGTATCTCTGTTTTATCTTTTAATTGGAGGTCGTGCATTTTGTAGTTGGGTTTGCCCAGTAAACATGATTACAGATTTGGCCAATTTTTTAAGAGATAAAATAGGACTCAATCAAGTCCAAGGTATAAAACAGCCAGCATCTAGAAATCTTAGATACTGGATATTAGCACTTAGTCTAATCATATCTGCTCTAATGGGTGTTACAGCCTTTGAGTTTATATCACCAATTTCTATGGTTCATAGAGGTTTGGTTTTTGGTTTAGGTTTTGGTTGGGCAGCAATGTTAATAATTTTTCTTTTCGATCTATTCGTTTTAAAAAATGGATGGTGTGGACATATTTGTCCTCTTGGTGGATTCTATTCACTACTTGGTAAGTTTAGTCTAATTCGAGTGCATCATAGCGAAGAAAACTGTACTCTATGCATGAAGTGTAAAGTCGTATGTCCTGAAAATCAGGTTCTCCATATGATAGGTAAGGAGAGCTTACCTGTACTATCTGGAGAGTGTACAAACTGTGCAAGGTGCATAGAAGTATGCGATGATGATGCTCTTGGTTTTAGCATAAAAAGCCTAATAAAAAATAAAACAACGGGAGAGTAAAATGAAAATAATAAATAAAATAACACTTGGTTTAGTTGCTGCAACACTACTGTTTGTTGGATGTAATGAGAATGCAACTCCAGCAAAAACAGAAGTTGCTAAGCCAACAATTAGTGAAGATTCATTAGGGTTAAGAAAATCAACTCTATATAATGAAAATATAAAACCACATGGTACTAAATACTCAGAGACTTATGCTGGAAGTGGACACAAAATACAAAGAGCATTTCAAGATGCCCCACCAATGATTCCACATGATGTAACTGGTCTTATTCCTATTAAAATAGGAGATAATCAATGTTTAGGTTGTCATATGCCAGAAGCAGCGGCAGGTGTAGGTGCGACACCAATTCCACCTTCACACTTTACAGATTTCAGACCAACTACATCTATTGCAGCTAATGGAGATATAGTTAAAAATGGTCATATCATGAAAAACACTTCAAGTGAAAAGTTGAAAAATGTATCAATTAAGCCTACTAAAAATGGTAAGCTTTATGGTGGACGTTACAACTGTACACAATGTCATGCTCCGCAAGATACTGGTGCTTTAGCAGTACCAAATACATTTGAAGCTAGTTATACAGATAAAGATGGTTCAAGTAAATCTACTTGGAATGGTACAAAACTAATGGAAGGTATCGATACTTCTAAAAGTGGTTGGTAATTAATGCAGAGAAGAGAGCTATTTAGCTTTCTCTCTTCATCTATAAAAGATGCAGTTAGAGAAAAACCAGAAAAACTACTAATAATAAGGCCTCCATATAACGGAGATATAAATGCTTTTGACATTGAGTGTCAGAACTGTGAAGGTTTGTGTGCCACTTCATGTCAAGAGCAAATTATAACCATAGGCAAGGATAAGACACCAAGACTTAATTTATTAAAGAGTGGTTGTACATATTGTGATGATTGTGCAACTGCTTGTGAGGCTGATGTTCTCAAAATTGAAGATAAAAAATTAATCAATGTAGGGATTCGAATAAATGAATCCAACTGTATGAGCTGGCAAGGTGTTATGTGTTTTTCCTGTAAAGATCCATGTCTTGAAGATGCCATTGAGTTTAAGGCAATGTTTATGCCTACTATTGATCAAGAAAAATGCACATCATGTGGATTTTGTATCAGTAGATGTCCATCTAATGCTATTGATATAAAGGCTTTAAAATGAGTAAAATAATTTTATTTTTTATGATAATAACTTCACTATTTAGTTCAAACATTATAAAACCTGATTTACAACTAGAAGCAGATGCTGCGGTTAGAGACATTGTCAATGATAAGGAGAAACTCTATGTATCTACTATTGGTGGTATTGTAAATATCTTTGACTTGAAAACCTATAAAAAAATAAAAACAATTGAACTACCAAAAATAAAAGACTTTATGGGTGATAGTGTTAAGGCTAAGGTATACTCTGTAGATATTTTAAATTCTAAATTATTGATACTTTCTCAAGCAGAACATGGATATAGAACTGTTTATCTATATGAGAAGAACAAACTCAGGCAAATCATCTCTATAGAGAAAAAGCTCTCAATCGCTAAAGCAAAGTTTATAGACTCAAATACAATTGTTTTAGCTCTTCTAAGTAATGATATCATCTCTTATGATATTCAAAAAGAGAAACAGAACTGGACTGCACAAGCTTCCCAGTCAAAGTTTTCCAACTTTGTTTTAAATAAAGACAAAACTCAAGTTGTTGTATGTGATGAGAGTGGTAATTTACATATATTAGATATTAATGATGGAAAAACACTCAAAACCTTAAGTGGGGAAAATCTTGATAATATCTTTCAGGTTGACTACAAAAACAACATTATAGCAACAGCAGGAAAAGATCGTAGAACTGTTATCTATGATATGAAATTTAATTCTGCTTACTATAAGACAGCAAAATTTTTCATCTATAGTGTAGGCTTATCTCCTAGTGGCAAAATCGCAGGATATGCTAGTGATGAAAATAATAATGTCACTCTGTTTAAAACAGCTACAAAATCAAAAATTGGAGTATTTGGTGGTAATGCAATGACTATTACAAATATTCTATTTTTAAATGAAAATGAATTTTTTATCTCAAGTGACAATAAAATAATTAATTTTTACAGACTTAAATAGGAGTTTTTGATGGAGTATAATGAAAGTGAATTTTTAATTGAAACGAAAGTACCTGAGGGTGAATTAATTATTTCAAGAACAGATTTAGAGGGAAATATTACATATGCAAATCATACATTTTGTGATATAAGTGGTTATCAAATGGATGAACTCATAGGAAAACCACATAATATTGTAAGACATCCAGATATGCCAACAACTATATTTAAAGAGCTTTGGCAAACACTACAAAATAAAAAACAGTGGATTGGTGTAGTTAAAAATCTTCGAAGGGATAAAGGATACTATTGGGTTCAAGCAATTATATCAGGTGTATACAAAAATGGAGCCTTAGTTGAATATAAATCTTTAAGAACACCAATTAGTTTTGATGAAAAATTGAAATATCAAAAATTATATGATAGAATGCGTAAAGAAAATAGTGAAAGAATAAGAAAAGTAATTTACGAATAAAACACAATAAAATTAAGGAAAAAAAATGAATGTATCAAGTATCGTTGTTCAATGTTTACCAAAATGGATAGACCAAGTTGTTGAGAATCTAAAAAATACACCTGAGTGTGATTATCATATGCATGATGAGAAAGGCCGTATTATTATTACAATTGAAGGTAATGGTGTATCAGAAGAGTTAACTAAACTAAAAGTTATTGAAGCAATTCCTCATGTTATTGCTGCTGATATGCAGATGGCTTACTCTGAAGATGAGTTAGATGAACACATGGAAGTTATAAATAATAGAGATGTTGTACCTAAGATTTTAAAAGATACTGAAAATGAAGATGTTGACAAAGTAATATATAATGGCGATATGAAAAAAAGAGAAGATATGGTTGCTTTTGCAAATCAATTTGATGCAGCTAAAGATAGAGAAAAATAGACATGGCAGTTATATTTCAAGCAACTATAAAAATGAATAGTAATCTAGAGTGGTATATTGAGCTAAAAGATACTGTTGATGGAAGAGTTGAAGAGTGTAAAGATATAGATGAATTTGCAAGCAAAGTTGAAGAGCTTGGTGATGATTATGGTGGCCGGGTAGATGAAGTTAAATGGCTAAAAGATGAGAATGTACCAGAACAAGTTATGGATGAATTGAGAGTTAAAATGGCTGAACATAGAGCTGAAATAGAAGAGAAAACTGGTGAAACTATTACTCCTCTCGCAGAAGAGGATAAATAGAGTTATAAATGATAGCAAATGCAATAGTTACAGATGAGTACTTCGACATAATAGAGATACAAAATCATCTTAAGAATGTAGAGTACATTATCATGGCAGCTCCTGCTCCAGAGCAGTTTACAGAAACACCTATCCAATTTAGTATATTTTTAAATACACAAGACAAACTTCCTCAAGATGTGCAAGAAGCCGTTTTTGGGAAATTCTTAGAAGAGAATGGCATAAGAAATCCTGATAAAATTATGAGTCAACTTATGCCAGTTGGTTTTTCAATGAGTCAACAAGATACGGCTATGCCTCTTCTTCTTATTAAACGCGAGGATCAGGCAAGTATTCCTAATGTTCCCATGCATGTATATGATTTTTTAGCAGACTCAGATAACTTTTTTGAAGCAAAACAAGAGAAGTTAATAGGGTGGAGTTATTGCTACAACGAGGAGTGAAGAGAGTGTAAAAATAACTGTGTAAACCCTAACAATTAGATTTATTTGATATGATAATCAAGTAGATTATTGATAAGGATTTACACATGAGTTTAATAAACCACGAAGAGTTAAAAAAACAACTTGCATCAGGAGAAATCACATCTCTAGATGATATTACAAATGAGTTTAAGAATATACTCAAAGAAGTAATTCAAACTGCATCACAAGAAGAGTTAACCTCCCATTTAGGCTACGATAAACATCAAGAGTCAAACACTTCCAATTCTCGTAATGGCTACAACGAAAAAACTATAAAATCTAAATATGGTCAGTTTGATGTCTCCATACCAAGAGATAGGGATTCAAGCTTTGAACCACAACTGGTGAAAAAGAGAGAAGTACTTTTAGATGGTAGTGAAGATTTAATTCTTTCACTCTATACCAAAGGTATGAGTGTAAGAGATATTCAACTTCATCTTGATGATTTATATGGTTACGAACTCTCAACTCAAACCATCTCAAATATCACTGAAAAAATTATGGAGAAAGCAAACGAGTGGCAGAGCCGTCCACTAGATAAAATCTATCCCATTATCTTTATGGATGCAACAGTGTTAAAAATCAGAGTTGATAGAGTAGTGAAAAATATAGCTGCATACATAATGCTAGGTATTACCCTTGAAGGTAAAAAAGAGATTATAGGTATTTGGATAGGCGAAAATGAAACTAGCAAGTACTGGCTTACAGTTTTAAATGATATTCAGAAACGAGGAGTGCAAGATGTCCTTATCTTTGCAATAGATGGTCTCAATGGCTTCAACGAAGCGATTAAAGCAGTTTATCCTAAGGCTGAGATACAAAGATGTATAGTTCACCAAATCAGAAGCTCTTTGAAGTTCGTATCTTGGAAAGATAGAAAAGCTGTTGCCAAAGATCTTAAATCTGTTTATTCAGCACATAATGAAGAAGATGCACAATTAGCACTTACAGACTTCAATGATATTTGGGGTAAAAAATATCCAAATATCACTGTTTCTTGGACAAATCACTGGGCTGAACTCTCAACTTTCTTTAAATATCCAG
>Ga0256826_1001327_pt1 | contig 15390 bp, 15 predicted proteins | sample CV79metaG_FD_185975 | JGI IMG/M metagenome (GOLD analysis project Ga0256826, IMG submission 185975) | Hydrothermal vent microbial communities from East Pacific Rise, Pacific Ocean - CV79 | ecosystem: Environmental > Aquatic > Marine > Hydrothermal vents | place: Pacific Ocean: East Pacific Rise...
TGCCTCTACTTGTCTATCACCAGCTTTATAAGTAGCAATCGCACTACTAAACCCACTTGCAAACTGATTTGGCTTGTTACTGTAGAGTGCAACAACACGTTCGTTTATATTTGGAAATCTTTCACGGTTAAGCTTTTGAGCATCTCTACTGTAAGTAAACTGCAATAGCTCTCTTAATGTGAGTGCATTTGGCAATATTGTTTGTACTCCAGCTAGTAAAGTATTAATAAATGCATTCGTAGTAGAATATTTTAACTCTCTAACGGTAGCTGTGTAGAGTAACTCAGACGCAACACTAACTGTAAAGTCATTGCTCTTAGCAAACGAACCAGAAACAATGGTTCTAATTGTTCCGTTGTTCTCTTGGTCATGCAATTGGTCAACACCACCTTTTACTTGAAAGAGGTAGAGTTTATTTGCATTTAACTCATTTAAGTGGGCATCGAAAGTACCATCACTATTGGTCGTCTCTGTTGCAAGTAAAATGTTTGAACTGTTGACATTTAGCTCAATAATCTGAACTGTTGCTTCTGCAAGGTTACCTTGTATCTCAGCTTTTGCAATGGTATCAAAAGTAATGTTTTCTCTCGTTCTTAAGGTTTCTTCAAAATGTTCTACTGCCACTACTGCTGAAACCAACTCTTTTTCACTATTGCTTAAAAGCTCAACAAGTTCCTCTTCGGTTGCTTCTTCCAAATCTAAAGTAACTGATTTTAATTCTTCTCTGGTATCAGCTGAAATACGTACCCCATCGTTAGCATTTGCATTTTCATTAAAGGACTGAAGAACTCTTAAGATTTTAAGTACCTTAGCATCAGTAGTAGCTTCCCTATGTACTCCAACTAAGTCTGTAATATAGAGTCTACTGTCTAAGGGAACATCTTTAGCATCAAGCTTACTTAACAGTACTCCACCTATGCTAAAAGTAATAACTCCACAATCTTCACTGTAATTAAACTCACCATCAATAGAGGTAATACCACTGTAGCCCTCACAATAGTAGTTTACACCACTTACCTCAGAGTCTATGAGCGTCCCTGTCAATGTTTTACTAACGGATGAGGGAGAAGAACTGGAGCCTCCACTTCCTCCACCACAAGCTGTAACAACAAATAACATAAATATAAACAGTAATTCCTTTTTGAAAGTCAATACAAACATTTTAATCCCTTTTTTTGTTTGTATAGATAATAACGTTTTTTTATCTATTTTTTTGTTAAAAAATAATATTAATTAATGTAGTTAACTTAGAAGATGGTTAAAAAGTGAAATATCTCCTCACAAAGAGGAGATTTTAAAGAAGTTTTTTAGAAGAAAAGTACAAAAGCAAAGACAATAAACAGTATGAAGTGCAAGAACCCTTCTAGTACATTGGTCTCACCATCGTTAAAGTTAACAATGCTTACAAGCAAGGTCAAGGCAAGTAACGCACCTTGCATCGGAGTAATGGCTAAGTTCAGTTCAAGTCCTGCTAAACTAGAAATAATAATGACAGCAGGAACTGTTAGTAAAATGGTTGCTAACGATGCACCTAACGCGATGTTAATAACCGTTTGCATATTGTTTTTTAAAGCTGCTCTAAAAGCGACAATAAGTTCTGGTGCAGCAGAAATGAGTGCTACTCCTACAGCTCCAAGGGCTAAAGGCAGACCTAAATGCTCTAAGTTATGTTCCATGAACACAGCAAGTATTTCTGACATAAACCCAATAAGCCCAATATAAATAACCAATAAAACAGTATGATACCAACCATTAATTCCTTCATGGTGGTGCGCTTCATCGGTACAAGCATCTTCTCCTTTGTACTCAAAGAAGTATCGGTGATTGTTTAACTGTACTTTTGTAAACACGACATAGAGAAGGACAAAAACAACGACAATAAACCACATAAACGCTGTTTGGTGTGAAGCATCAATAAGATTAGGAAGCACCATAGAAAGCCCAATGGCTACAAGTAACATGGAAAGGTACGAGTTGGAAGAGTCAACATTGTAAGGCTGTTCTCCATACTTTAAACCACCAATAATAGCTGCCACACCCAAAAGACCATTGATGTCTAACATAATTGCCGAGTAAATGGTGTCACGCGCTAAAACAGGGTTTTCTGAATGAAGCATCATAATGGCAATAATCATAACCTCAACCGTAACAGCTGCCATGGTCAAGATGAGTGTTCCGTAGGGTTCACCAAATTTCTCTGCTAACATTTCAGCATGATGGGCAACAGCCATTGAAGCGTAAATAATTACCGTAAATAAAACAAGAAAACCTACAATGTTTCCTGTATTTGTTTCACTAAAGGTATGTTCATAAACAGAGAATATACCTAAAGTAATAATGGAGATAAAGAGTGCATACTCTTTAAATAAAGCTTTCATTAAAAATCCTTGAAATTAATTAGTGAAGCATACCAAAAAGTTTATCTAAATCGTCTAAATTGCATGGTGTATCTTGAAGCTTGACGACTTAGATACTGAGGTTTTTTTGCAGAGTAAAATCGGTAAAGTACCGTTTGCGCTTGGGGGTGACCTTTTTTTGCTGCACGGGTAAACCATAATCGTGCCAATTCTGCATTTTGTCTAATCCCTTTACCATAGTGAAACATCAGCGCTAAACTGTACTGAGAATGGCTGTCACCTTTCAGTGCTGCTTTATGTACGTTGTTAAAACCACTTCGTACATTTTTCTGATAGCTTATATGATTGGACACACCATTGTGAATGTATCTTTTCTGATAATTATTGGCATTGAGTGTTGTAATTGTTAATAAAGTTATTAATATAATTGTTTTTTTCATTTTCTTAAACCAGTCTTAAAATTTTATTTTAATAATTATATTACAATTTAGTTTAAAATAGGTAACAATTATGAATTTTTTACTCTTTTTTTCTAAATTATTATAAACTTTTAAGATATTTTAGGAATGTACGGAGCAATTCTTTCGGTTCTGGAGGACATCCTGAAATATGATAAGAAGAAGAAAAGGAGTTAATACCTTGACTGTTTAGAGCAAAAGTATCAAGAAATGGTGCTTGTGCTAAAGGGCAGTCACCAATGGTCATAACCCTTTTAGGTTCTTTTAAATTTTTATAAATTTCCTTAAGTTCAACATACATATTTTCACTCATAAGCCCTGTAATCAATAACATATCTGCTTTTGCAACATCATAAACCACTTCCATACCCATTGAAGAGACATTATAGAGTGGACTAAAAAGTGCCTGAAATTCCAATTCACAAGCATTACAAGAGCCAGAATCTACAACATAAAGTTTTAAAGAAGAAGAGAACTTCTCTTTTATCTGTTCTGTTAATAATCGCTCCAAGCGTATTAACTCAGCATCTTTCTCTAAATTTTTACTCCAAGAATAAGCACTTGAATCATTTTTAAACAGTTTAAACATTTAATTCTCCCTTCCTATAAATCTACAGCTGAGATATTTAATGGTATGCTTTTAACAATAAGTCCCAAACTAGAAATCTCATTTTTTTTAAGCACAGAAGGGAGTACCTGTATGTTTAAAAAACTTGGATCTCGTAGAAAAAATCTATCAATGACACCCTCTTTTAAAAAGAGATACATCATGACTTCTCCAGCTGAACTCTCTACATAAGAGTAGTACTCCCCATCTATTGGCGTACCTAAGAAAAAAGGCAAAATATTATTTTTAACCAAATTTCGCATCATGCGTAGCGAAGTAAAAATTTCTGCTATGCGTAGGTTAAATCGGGAGAAGGTATCTCCTGCTTCCTCTAAATTTATATAAAAATCATTCTTTTCAAAAAAAGCATTTCCTTTTCGTCTGTCTAAGGTAATACCTGCAGAACGTGCCATAATCCCCACAAGACCATACTCTTTGACCATCTCTTGCGAAACTTGCCCTAAGAGCAGTAACTTTTCTAAAACTTCATCTTTTGTCTCTATCCACTTTTCAAATGCCAAAAGTTTTTTTTCTAATGACAGTAAAAAGGCATAAGCTTCATCCATATCTACAAAGTCACTATCAACCACTACAGAAGAGAAACCAAAACGGTGTCCTGTCAAATTTTTCATTACCTCTCTTCCCTCTTCAACAAAGCTTGTAAAAAAAGAAGCTCCATCATAAAACTCAACCAATTGACACAGAATTGATAGGTCATTTAAATGGTTTATTATTCTTTCTAATTCCAAAAGAAAAATATGACGTTTTTTAATCATTTCTGGCAAGCTTTTTTTTGAAGCCTGAAGCTGTAAATCTAAAAAAGCCATTTGATATGCAATGGATTGAGGTGCTGAAATACGTTCAATAATGGGTCTTGCCTCTTCAATGCTTAAACCTTCTACCATTTTCTCTATGCCTCTATATTTATAAAAAGCGTGCATTTCAAAATGTAAAATTGTATTGTTTCGGTCAAAAAGTTGAAGTTGAGAAGATTCTAAATGATAGGGATGTGTTGGACCTAAAATGACACCATGGTTTCCTTCAGTAAGAGAAGCTGGTTTTATGTGTTTAACATTTAATTTTGCATAATCTTTTCGCATGGGAAATACATTGCTGGGAAAATGTTCGTGCTTAACCAAAGGACGATTATCATTGCTGTAAAGAATCTCTATACCAAAATCATCTGAAATTTTTCGTTCAAACCAAACAGCTGCAGGATAATCTTCTGAAATAGAAATTAAAGCTGGCGTTTTTTTATTGAGCCGTTCTTTAATGATTCTTTCATCATAAACAGTAATAATTTCAAAGTACTTCTCTTGTTCTTGTGCGAACCGTGCTATCAGTCTCATTTAGCCTACTATTGTTAATTTATTCTACTGCTTCTTATTTAAAATATCTTCATAATAATGATAACAACTTAAAAGAATGGTGTCATCTTCCATTTTAATTCTTTCATCATTATTCATAAACGCTTTTCTAAGTCTTTTTACAACTTTTATTTTTCGCTTCTCTTTGGTAATTTTACAGCGATCAAAAAATTCATCTAGTGTTATCCAACACTCCTCTTCATCTTTTGATGTCTCTTTTAACGAAATGGCTTCTATAGGGGCTGAGTGATTTTCCAACTCTTTTTTCTTCTCTACAACCATATAATCTACCTGTTTAACGTAGAGGTTACGCATCTCTGTAAAGACTTGTTTAAGCAACTCAATCTCCCCACGTAAAGTGGTATTAATTTCAGTATTGGTCTGTTTTAAGTCAGCAATACTCTCTTTTAAAACAGAAATAGTCTGTTCTTTAGAGTTCAGTAACTCTTTTACATTAATCAAATGAGGAGCAACTTTCTCTCCTACTTGTTCTTTTGTTACTTCTTTCTTTTCTACTTCTTCTACTACAATATACATCTTTCCATCAACCGTCTTAGACTTTAAAGCACCCTTTTTAATCTTGGCATAAACAGCTTGACGAGAAATTCCTTGTGATGCAGCATATTCAATAGGCTTTACTAACTTGCTCATCTTTCTACCTTTTTTCCCATAATTATTAACAATAATAGCATAATATCATTACTTTGTAAATATTTAATAGAAAAGAACAATTTATTTTAGATGCTTTTACTTTACCTTAAGAGTTATTCTCTCTTTTATTTGTTATCTTTGTACGTTTTTAATTCATCCTCAACCATACTAAGTTGCGCTTGAATTCGATTAAATTCTTTCTCTAACTTCTCTTTGGTTTGTAAGTTCTCAGTCATTAATCCTCGAACTTTAGATTTCCACGCTACCTCTCGGGCTCTTAATGTTTTGTTTAACTGAAAATGTTCATTAAGTTCTAACTCTTTTGTTTTAAGAGCGTTTCTCTCTTCTGAAAGCTTTTGTGTTAACTCTAATACTCTATTTTCTAAACTCTGTGCTTCATCTTCAAACTCTTTGTAGCAGATGTCTCGAACTTGTTCTCGTTCAGACGTCAAATGCATATTTCGACTCTCTAACTCCTTATAGCGTGTCTCTAATGAGACGTATTTATTTGTCCCTTCTTCTAATGCATGTTTACTTCTCTTTTTATCATTTTCTTTTTCAGAGATAAGTGTTTGAACTTGTTTCTTCCATGTTCGCTCATTAGCATTCAGCTTCTCTTCCCAATCTTTACTTTTGTCTAGGAGTTTGGCTTTACACCCACCTCTCAATAACCATCCAATAACCAAACCAATTAAACCTGCTATTAGTAAACATACCAAAATTTGTATCAATAAATAATTCATTACTTCACTCCTTTTACATTAAATTCAATTCTTCTATTTTGTTTTTTTGCATCTCGTGTACTGTTTTCAACAAGAGGCTTTAACTCACCATAGCCCATTGACTCTAGTCTATTAGGTTCAATACCATGTTGTACCAAGTACTGCTTGACCGATTTTGCTCGTTTTTCACTCAAACGTTGATTGTATTTTTTAGAACCATCTGAGTCCGTGTGACCTTCAATCACAATCTTACTCTCTGGACAACTTTTTGCAATCTCTACCAATTGATTTAAAAGAGCATAACTGCTTTTACGAATAAGTGCTTTATTGTAAGAAAAGTTGATTTTTTCTTTTGCCAAATAATTGTGAAATTGCTCTTGACAACTTACTCCCTTATCTGAAACTTTTTCAAGTTCTGTTTTTGGCTTTTCCTTCTTTTTTGGAACTGCTTCATCTGGTGCTTTTATATCATACTCATCTTGATAATTTTTAGGGAGATTTTCTTTAAAACTTTTAAAAAGATTCATACTCTCTTCCATACTATTGGTATAGCCTTCAAATCTAAAAGTTTCATCTTTCATATTAATTTGACCATAATCAAGCTTCACTAAATTATTTAGACCCAAAAGTATGCTTTCATTCCAATCATTCGGTGCACCTTTTGCCTCTTCTAGCTTGTCAATGACATTCTCTTCACCATATATTGTTTGCGCTTTGTTCAATAGTTCAGTATGGCTATCTACACTAGGAACATACCCACTCAAAACAATTTTTCCACTCTTAAACTTTCTGACATTAATACTGTAAGGTTTTTGTACTTTCAAAACTTTCTTGACAACTACAGGAGTAGGCATTACAGTTTTTTTAACCACTTCTATTTTTGAAGGAATAATTTCAATCTCATTTTTAACATACTTTACACCGTCAACAGTATAAGCAATCTTCTCTGCCTCTTTTTTAGCAATTAAACTGCTTGTACTTCCTTTTAAAATTAAAGTTCGAGTTAACTTTAAATCTTGACCTTCTATCTCTGTTTTAACCCAATTCATGGATTTACTGTCATATCTGTTTTGTGCATCAGTTAACAAATCATTTTTTATACCTTCAGATTTATTCACATAGCAAAAATAGCTTAGTATAAAAATGAGTAATATACCCAATAGTAATAGTAATACCTTCCTCATGCTTGTCCTTTTTATCTTTTCATACAATAAAATATATGGTTTTTTTATGTTCTATTTTGTATCTCATCATAATATAACTTTAGACTTAGAACAATTTTAACTAATCTATAAAAAGAAAAATAAATAAGAGATATAGATAAAATGCTGCTTTGAAATGTTTGTAGCTTAAGATTTAAGAAGTGTTATTTTTGTAAGAATTTTTTTAATGAAAGATTTAAAAAAGAGAAATATCCAAATGCAGCAATGCATTTGGATAAAATGGGAGAAAATACGTGACTAGAGTCTTGCTTCTTCTCTTCGTTGTAGTAAGTCCCACTTAGCATCAATATCTTTTTGAACTTCTTCAATGATATGTCTGTACTGTGGTTTAAACAAGTGCTTATAACGCCCCTGAGCAGCCATATACTCCTCTACAGGAATAACATTTTTTGGTCTATAAAGAATGTTTAACTCATGAGAATCAATAATCTCATAAATTGGGAACATAAGTGAATCTGTTGCCAAATCTGTTAAACCAATGGTGTCTTTTGGATCAAATTTCCACTCTGTACAACAAGGAGAAACCGTGTTAATAAAACAAGGACCTTCAACTTCTAGTGCTTTTTGAAAACCTTTTGCCATTGACTTCCATTTGTTTGGAGACAATTGAGCAACATAAGGAGAACCATGAGCAGCCATAATAGATACAATATCTTTCTTCTTCTGCTTCTTACCATAAGAGTGCGTTCCAGCTTGTGCTGTTGATGTATGTGCTCCTACTGGTGTAGCTGATGAACGTTGTCCACCTGTATTGGCATAGTTTTCATTATCAAGACAAATATAAGTAAAGTCATGACCTCTCTCCATTGCTCCTGAAAGCCACTGGAAACCAATATCATAAGTAGAACCATCACCACCAAATGCTACAAATTTAACTGGAGCATCATTGTCTTTAAGTTTACCTTTTTTCTTTCTTACTTTATGCATAACCTGTGCTGCAGTAACAGAAGTAGCAGCATTTTCAAAACCGATGTGAATCCAAGATGTATCCCATGATGTAAACGGGTAAACAGCTGTAGAAACTTCTAAACAACCTGTGTTTGAAGAGATAACCAAGTTGTCATCTGTACAGTTCATTAGCTCTCTAACAATCATAGAGTGAGCACAACCAGGACAGAGAGTGTGTGCACCCTCAAATCTATCGTTATTTGTCGAAAACTCTTTTAAGTTTTTAATTGATGTAATAGCCATTATTTACCCCTTGCTGTTCTAAAGAATCCTAAGTGTGGTCCTCTAAGACCAGAAAACTGTTGGATATCTGTTGTAATATGTCCTGCATCTGCATGAGCTTGTTGCTCAGTATAAATTCTTTCTGCTTCTTCTATTGAGAAGTCACGTCCACCAAGTCCATAAATGAAACCTGTTACCAATGGTCTCTTTTCAGAAGTGTACATCGCTGCTGCTACTTCATTAAAGAACGCACCCATTGCTCCACCTGGAGATGAACGGTCAGTAACTGCAATAGATTTAGCATTTTTAAGTGCTTCTCTTACTTCATCATAAGGAAAAGGTCTGAAACATCTAATTGCAACAACACCTGCTTTAACACCTTTTTCTCTCATGTTTTTAGCAGCAACTCTTGCTGTTTCAACGGTAGTACCAAGACCAACAATAACAACGTCTGCATCTTCCATATCGTAAGATTCAACTCTTTTGTACTCTCTACCTGAAACTTTTTCAAACTCAGCAAATACTTCATCAATAACTGTTCTTGAATCCATAAGTGCTTTATGTTGTTTTGCTTTATGCTCAAAATGCCAATCTTCTTCAGTTTGTGCACCATAAGTAACGGGTCTAGAGAAATCAAGCATATCATCTACAGGATCAATTTCACCAACAAATGCTTTTGCTTTAACATCTGTTAATGGGTAAACATTTTGTGCTGTATGTGAAGTAATAAATCCATCTTGGTGAACCATTACTGGAAGTCTTACTGAATGGTTTTCAGCCACTTTAAATGCACATAGAGCAAGGTCATAAGCTTCTTGAGCATTAAATGCACCAAATTGGATCCAACCAGAGTCACGTCCAAGGTACATATCTGCATGGTCACCACGTACGTTAAGTGGAGAAGCCAACGCTCTGTTTACCACGTTAAGTACAATTGGAAGTCTCATACCAGATGCTTGGTAAAGAACCTCTGCCATTAGTGCAAAACCTTGAGATGAAGTTGCTGTTGAAACACGTCCACCAGCAGCTGAAGCACCAATACATCCTGACATTGCAGCATGTTCAGACTCAACCATTACGAACTCACCATCAATGTAACCGTTTCCTACGTAAGAACCATAGTTCTCAACAATTGGAGTTGACGGTGTAATAGGGTAAGCCACAACAACATCAACATCAGCTTGTCTTAAAGCTTGAGATGCTGCGTAGTTACCATCCCAAACTTCTCTTTCATTTAAATCAAATTCTACTGCCATAATGACCCCTTACTTTTTTTCTTTTTTCTTCTTCTCTGGCCAAGCAGCTAGAGACTCTTCTAAATCTGCATGTTCATTAAACATTAGAAGTGACTTTGGATTGGTAGGACATACCTCAACACAAACCTCACACCCTTTACAGTGATCATAATCAATTCCTAACATCTGCTTGTCTCTTGACAAGATAGATGAATCTGGACACCATACCCAACAGTTTTGACAATCAATACAGATGTCTCTATTAAATACAGGTTTATTAACTCTCCATGAAGCAACAGATGCTGTATATGAGTTAAAATCTGAATAGGTTCTATTTTCTGCTTTTGTATTAGCAATACCTGTAGCATCTCCTTCAAATGAAGTAAGAACCGTTCCCTGAGTTACTTCATCCCATCCAGCTAAATTAGCACCAGCTTCAAGCTGACTCTGTCCTCTTTTATCGTTCGCACATAAATTTAAATCTTGCATTCTAACCCCTCTCTAGTTAACTTCATTGTAAGCACGAGTAATTGCTCTCATATTTCCATCAATAATCTTTTGAGGGAATTTAGCCAATACTCTTTGCATACTTTCTAGGAAATAATCCAATTCAAACATACCTGAAATCTTAACAAAAGCTCCTAGCATAGGTGCATTTGGCATAGCACGTCCAATATCATCAAGAGAAATCTGAACACAATCAGCAACAAAAACTCTATCCTCTTTACCTTGAAGAGCAGGAATTCCAGCGATTAATTCCTCTTTACTCAGGTGTGTCGTAATAATGTATTGGGTAGACTCTTTTTCATTTTCTGTAATGTTGTCAGAAAATGCCAAAGCAGGATCAATTACCAATATAAAATCAGGGTTCATAAATTTTGCATGATTAAAAATCTGCTCATCTGAAATTCTGTTATAGGCTCTTAGAGCAGCCCCTCTTTTTGCTGAACCATATAGTGCAAAAGCTTGAACCTCTTTACCTGTAGTTGCAACAACGTCTCCTAAACCTTTAGCACCAGATACGGCACCTTGACCAGCTCGGCTGTGCCATCTAATTTCTGTCATGACTTCTCCTATATTTTTCTATTATGAAGTATTGTAATCATCCCTCTCTTAAAGGGTGTTCATACTCACAAAAAAAATTACAATAATTATAGAGATGTATACTTTCTATGCACTATTTATAATTTTTATCACTTTTTTTGATGTAGTCAATGGCTTCCAATACATTTTCACATATATGTGTAGCACATTTATTTAACATTGAATGTGTTGCATAGCCTGATGTAACAGCCACAGATTTCACACCTGCATTTTTAGCAGAATCTATATCCATACAGGTATCACCAATCATCCATGTTTTATTTCTATCATGTTCTAGCTTTGCCAAAGCTTTTAAAATTGGTTCTTCGTGGGGTTTTGGATTTTCCACATGTTCTCGTCCAATTAATACACTAAAGTAGTGCATGAGGTTCATGTGTTCTAATAAAATTGTAGAATATTCACCAGTCTTTGTAGTGACAACACCAAGGGTTGCAAATTTACTGGCTTTTACAATGGCTTCTCTAGCGCCATCTAAGAGTATGGTTTTTTGACAAGAGATAATTCTGTAGTGCATTTTGTAAGCATGCACATGTTCTGACACCATCTCTTTGTCAACACCAAGTGTTAAGAACATATTTTCTAAAGTATGTCCTATTTCATTTTTAATCGCTTCGTCAGAGGGGACTTCCCCTCCAAAAGTTTCAAAGGCAACTTTAAAACCTTCTAAAATTGCCTCTGTCGAATCAATAACCGTTCCATCTAAATCAAATAATACTACTGGCTTCATCCATCTCTTTCAGTGTTTGATAGCCTACTATACCATCAACAACCAAATTATCTCTTGTAGATTGAAACTCTCTAACCAGCCGTTCCATAGTCTCAGAAAAAATACCATCTTCTTTTAACTCATACCCAATGGTATTAAAAATCTTTTGAACAATGTAAACCATTGTTCCACTCTGACCAATACTTAAGTCTTGAAAATCTTGCATTTCATTGGCTCTTGTAACTTTACTCATTCGTATACTCCTTTGTACCTAACTATCCTGAATGAGTGTATCTTATAGCTAAATAGTTTACCATTTATTAAAATTTTATCTTTAATTTTTATTTCAATTTTTTCTAAAGTTTATTATTATTATTTCTTATATGAGAAGAAAATAAAATAAAATATTGATTGTTGGAGAATATTATAAAACCCCTTGGCTACAGGGGGTTTTTGAAGAAAAAAGGGGAATTAATCTATTTCTAATTTTTATATAAAAGATTATATAAAGGTTGTTTTTTTATAGGTATGTGTATAAAAGTAACATACTAATTGACTTTTTCTACCTAATCACTTCTTCTGCCTGTGATACGGAAAGGGGAGTTCCTGCACTATTTCTTATAGTTATTTTTGATTTTTGCGATATTGATACTTCTTTACCTATATTTACAGGAATAGAAAGAGACTTAATTCCTTTACCTTCTACTGAAAAAATCAAACTTATGTAATGAATACCATTTACTTCCGATAAAACTTGAAAATTAAGAGGAAAACTATTTGTACCTTGACTAAGTACAAATGTATACTCTTGGTTCTCTAAACCTTCTAAGCTATTTTTTAAATCTTTTACCTTTACTTTAAGTGACCCTTCACTTAAAGGGGAAGAGATTATAATATTTACATTACTAATTTCATTCACATCCACTTGTTCACTGGTATACTTAATATCAACTGGTAAGTTAGATTTCTTTAACATTTTTGTCGTATCTCCAGAAATTACCTTATATACTTTTTTAGTACCATTCTGATAATTCATAACAATAACCAATAAAACAACAGTGGCTAACGTCCATACAATTTTTAATTTTTTCATAATCTATTTTCCTTTTTAATTGTTAGCTAATGAGACGCTAATTGTTGTTCCAGCTTTGAGATTTGTATCAGTAACAAACATTCGATAGTCTCCAGCCGTTAACGCTGCTGTTCCATAGACAGCATTAGGGTTACCTGCAGTTGAACTGATTTCAATAAAACTTGTTCCTGCTTTAAATGCCATAAACTTTAGGTTAGTCCCCGATGCACTACTTGCATCTATACGATAATTACCATCTGAAGGAATTGTAAATCTAACAAAGTTGTACCTTCCTAACTTATTTCGTGTAAAAGAACTAGCTGATGCCGAATAATCTGTTACTATATCAACTGATTCACCAACAGCTAAACCACTATAAAGAGGAGAAGCATTCTCTGACCTATTAGTTCGCCCTGTTCCATTAATATCTGTAATGGGAGCAATACTCTCATTTTGAGTAATATTATCTATGGCTGTATCGTTCCCAGGATTAGCGTCTTTGAGTGCTTTTATAAAAGTAAAGATACTCGTAAATGCAGCTGTATCTTTTTCAGCATTTATAAGTACATTATTAATGGGAGCAAAACCTAAAGAGAGTGTGTCTCCTGTATCATCATCACTATCATAAATATCATACAAAATATTATAAATTGATGTTTCACTAAACCAACCTGGATTATTGGTTGAACCTCCAAGCTCCAAGTTACTGTTAGCTGACAAAGCAGCCTGAGCATTACCTAATGAATCTCGATAAAAAGGAGTATCAAGAATCATACAACCAAATGCTGTAGCAAAGCCTTCTCCAAAGGCAAGACGCATATCTAACATATCTGCATCGGTATGAAATCCACCTGTACTATCAGCACGTGAGAACTTATCTTCATAGAAATGACTCCACTCATGTGCAACTACAGCAACATCATACTCATCAGTGTCTTGATTCTCTGTGCCTAAAATATAAAACCCATTTGTATTTGAATCATAATGTGAGGTTATTATCTGACCTAAAGCTTTATCTCCATCTGCATCAATATTATTTTTTGACCAAAAAACATTTAAAGGAGGAAAAACAGCATCAGCTTGCGCTGTTGTAATCTTATCAACTGCCTGATAAACTACATCAAGTAGTGCAAATGGTCCTGCTACTCTAGTTGAGGTATATGAACTACCACCCCAACCTGATGGAGCATTTAGGTTACGTGAATTTTGACTTAGAGAGGCTAAACTACCCTCCATTACATAAAGAGCATTACTATTAGTATTGTCTTTAACTTGAAAATCCCAACTTGAGGCTCCCCCAGCAGGTGCTTTATATAACTTTGCTAAAACACGAACTTTAACCATTGTACCGTCCACTGTTACACTATATGCACCTGTATTATCAGTATCAACTTGAACTGTATTAAGTACATTACCTAAAACATCAACAATTTCTAAAACTGCACCTCTTACAGCTTTTTGTGTAGTAGAACCATAATCTAAACCACTAATGCTAACTGGGACAGAGTCATAAGTAATGGTTCCTGAAATAGTTGCAGTAATCGCTGAGGCAACTTCAATCGTGGTAGTTACACTATTTGTACCCAATGCATTAGTTGCTGTAAAAGTATAGAGAACTCCATTCTCATCTGTTGATACTGTTCCAGAAATACTACAATCATTATTGAGTGTCAATCCTGTAGGTAAATCAGGAGAAACCGTACAAGATGTAATTGCTGAACCCCTATTTTTAAGAATCTTAGAAAAGTTTGCATCTACATTCTTAGTAATTGTCAAATTGGTAGGTACAGACAAAATAGGTACAACACCTGAAGTGCTTGAGACACTATCAGAAGAACCTCCACCACCACAGCCAGTAAAAATCAAAACTCCAAAAAATAAAAAATAAAAACTCTTTTTCAACATAATAACCACTCTCTTTCAAATTAACTACTAACTCATAATAAAACACTTTAGCTTTAAACTAATATAATTATTTAATATTTTTTTAATATTTAGTAAATTATACTCGATTAATGCATTTATCTAAAGTCATATTAACATTATTTAGTAATTAATCGTGGAGCTGATGCTAGAAGTTTCTTAGTATATTCATGTTTAGGTCTCTGCATAACCTCTTCTACCAACCCTTGTTCAACAATTATTCCCTCTTTCATTACAGCTACCTCATCTGCAATGGTAGCAATAATTGACAAATCATGGGTAATAAACAAGTAAGACAAACCCTGCTCTTTTTGTAGCTTTTTTAGAAGTTTTAAAACTTGCGCTCTTACCGTTACATCTAAAGCAGAAGTAGGTTCATCACAAATAATCAGTTCAGGCTCAACAGCCAATGCACGTGCAATTCCAATACGTTGTCTTTGACCACCTGAAAACTCATGAGGGTAACGGTAAAAGTGTTCAAACTCTAAACCAACTTTGACCAACAAATCTTTAATGACCATATCTTGAATGCTTTTGTCTTCTAACCCAACTTTTAAACTGACCATTCCCTCACGAATAATCTCTCCAACCGTCATACGAGGATTGAGTGCTGAGTATGGGTCTTGAAAAACTATCTGGATTTTTCTTCGGTAAGGCAACAGCTCTTTTTGAGAAAGTTTTGTGAGGTCTACTCCTTTAAAGTTAATGCTCCCCTCAGTCGCGTCAATAAGTCGTAAAATTGCTGTTCCAATGGTACTCTTACCTGAACCTGACTCACCCACAAGTGCCAAAGTT
>Ga0256826_1001328_pt1 | contig 15389 bp, 11 predicted proteins | sample CV79metaG_FD_185975 | JGI IMG/M metagenome (GOLD analysis project Ga0256826, IMG submission 185975) | Hydrothermal vent microbial communities from East Pacific Rise, Pacific Ocean - CV79 | ecosystem: Environmental > Aquatic > Marine > Hydrothermal vents | place: Pacific Ocean: East Pacific Rise...
GTACATATGCTCATCTGACTCACAAGACTGAATGTCCCCATCAAGACTTATGCAAACGCCATGCATCTTAGACTCAAAAAAGAGATACTCCTGAAAAGGTGTCTTTCCCTTAGCTATGATCTTCTCAACTTGGCGTTCAACACTATCGGAGATGTTTGCATTTTGTCTGTAGTTTATCATATGTACTTCCCTGTTTTTATAGATGGATTATATACTATTCTCTATTTTATAGTTCTTTAACTCTACTTCATTCATCATAAAAGTTTTATATAGATGGGAGTATAATAGTTTCATAAGGAACTGAGATGTTTAAGTCAAAAATATTTTTCAAGGCTATGTTTGTTGTTGCCAGTGTAATCGCAGCTTACACAATCTCTATCTCTCTGTTTGTAATTCCTAAGATAAATGAGAGTATTCAAATAGCTGAACAAAAAAGCTCAAAAGAGATACTTAGTAAAGTAGTGACTATCTCCAAAAATGTATATAAAGATCTTCAAAGCTCAAAAAAGAGTGCTCTCTTAGCTCATAAACAAGAACTCAAAAATCTAACTGATAGTGTCTGGTCTATCGTAAAACTAAAGTATGAACAATCAAAACCTGAAAACCTTCATAATGTACTCCAGGAGAGGGGTGAGATGTTTAAAAAAAACCTCCTCCACTACTATAATCAAAACAAAAAGAACATGAGTGAAGAAGAGCTCAAAATCGCCATAAAGAACTATACAAACATCTACCGTCACAATAGTCTAAACACCGGCTATTTTTGGATAAACGATATGAGGGCAAATATGATAATGCACCCTATAAATAGTGAACTCAATGGTAAAAATCTATGGAATTATAAGGATCCTAAAGGAGTTCCACTTTTTCAAAATTTTGTAAAGACATGTACAGAGAGTGACTCAGGGATAGTCAAGTATCAGTGGTTAAATCCTGATACTAAAAAGATAGAGGATAAGATAAGTTATCTCTTTTTATTTAAACCTTTTAACTGGATCATTGGGACTGGTGAGTACTACAGTGTCTTAAAAGCAACCTTTAAAAACGAAGTAATAGATCTGGTAAGTCAAATTCGTTATGGAGATAATAACTACTTTTTTATCAGTGACTATAAGAGCCATCTACTTTCACACCCCTACCTTCAAGGAAAAAATATGTCACAAGTGCGAGGAGTAAATGGGAACCTCATAGTGCCTACTATCGTAAAGGTTGCATTAGAAAATGGGGAGGGGTTCTCAAACTACTGGTGGAAAAAGAACTCCAAAGATGAGACACCTTATGAAAAGCTCACTTATAGTCGAAACTTTCCAAACTGGAATATGGTTCTAGGTACCGGTGTTTATATTGATGACATAGACAAAGAGGTAAACAAACGAAAAGCACAGCTCATGCTTCAGCTCAAAGAGATTGTTAAAACAACAAAAATTGGTGAGACTGGATATCTTTACATCTTTGATGAGAAAGGAAATATGCTTATTCATCCAAATAGTAATATTGATGGAATCAACTTTGCAAAACTAAAAAATCCTACAAAAAATAGTTATATTTTTGATGATCTTCTTCGAGTCTATAAAAATGGTTCTAAAGTACTCTACTACAAATGGGACAGACCAACAGATAAGGGACACTATATCTATGACAAAGTTTCATGGATAGAGTATATACCGGAGTTAAAATGGTACATTGTCTCTTCTGCATATGTTGATGAGTTAGATGCTTCTTCAGAAAAATTACGAGATTTTATTCTTCTTGTAGCTCTTATTATTTTTATTCTCTCAACGATTTATAGTTATATCATTTTAAGAAATATTTTAAAACCTATCGCCAATTTATCAAAAATGGCACTTAAAGTCACTCATGGGGACTACAGTATACGAAGTGATATCAGCTCCAAAGATGAAGTAGGAGTTTTAGCAAGCAGCTTTAACACAATGGTAGATGCAATGCAAGACAACTTGCAAAATCTAGATAAAAAAGTAGAAGATAAAGTCCTTGAACTTCGTAAGAGTGAGCACTATGTTCAAGCGATTATGAACTCCCAAACAAATATGATCTTAACTACTGATGGTAGAGTTATGAAAACAGCGAATAAAGCATTCTTTGAGTTTTATAGACTTGAAACAATGGATGAGTTTATTGACACATATGGTGAATGTATCTGTGATACTTTTGAAGACAAAGCTGGATACATTCAAAAAGAGACAGAGGGTGAAAAATGGATAGTTTACATCTTAAATAGACAAAACCAACTCCATAAAGTGATCATAATACGAGATAATATTGAGTATATTTTTTCAATAAGTGTTCATGAGTTTAACTTTGATGGAGATATCCTTAAAACAGCTGTTTTTACTGACATAACAGAGGATGAGCACAAAACTAAAGAGTTAGAGTTGGCTAAAAACAGAGCACTTGAAGCGACTCGAAGTAAGTCCGAGTTTTTAGCAAATATGTCACATGAGATACGTACACCTATGAATGGTATCATAGGGATGAGCCACTTAGCACTACAGACACAACTGAGTGAAAAACAGAAAAACTACCTAGTAAAAATTGATAGCAGTGCGAAATCTCTTCTTGGAATCATTAACGATATCTTAGATTTTTCTAAAATAGAAGCAGGGAAACTAGAACTTGAAAAGATCAACTTTGATCTCTTCTCAGTTATAGAGAGTGTTATAAATATCTTAGACTTTAGGGCACATGACAAAGGTTTAGAACTTATTGTAGATTATGACCCTAAACTAGGTAAAGAGTTCTTTGGAGATGGTCTTAGAGTTGGTCAAGTCCTCACAAACCTTCTTACAAATGCCATCAAGTTCACAGAGATTGGACAGGTCTCAGTTATAGTAAAATTTGTATCACCAACAGAGGTTCTTTTTGAGGTTAAAGATACAGGTATAGGACTTACAAAAGAGCAACAAGAAAAACTTTTTAAATCCTTCTCTCAAGCTGATGGAAGCACAACTAGAAAGTATGGTGGAACAGGTCTAGGACTTGCAATCTCTAAAAATTTAGTTGAGATTATGAATGGTAAAATTTGGATAGAGAGTAGTTATAATGAAGGAAGTAGCTTTAAGTTTGAGATAGAACTAGAGCAGATTGTAACACAAGAAAATTTTGTGCTTCTTCCACAAAACTTAAGAGCTTTAGTGGTTGATGATAGTGATAGTTGGCAAGAGGTCCTAACTTATCTTCTCCATGAGTTTGGAATAAATGCACAGAGTGTAAGTAGTGGTAAAGAGGCTGCACAACTAGTCAAAGAGAACCGTTTCGATCTGATTTTGATGGACTGGAATATGCCTGACCTCAATGGTATAGAATCGACTAAACTTATAAACTCCATATGCAAAAATATAAAATGTCCAAAAATAGTTATGGTTAGTGCTTTTAAAGATGAAAATATCTTAAACAATGCTAAAAGTGTTGGTATTGAACACTTTGTATCTAAGCCAGTAAATCCTTACCTGTTAAATAGCACACTGAGCGATATACTCCTTGGAACACAGATGCTTATGCAAGAGAATAAAACTAAACATCAGAGTTTAAGAAGTGATATTACAGCACTCAGTGGTAGTAAAATACTACTTGTAGAGGATAATGAAACCAATCAAGAGATTATCTTAGGTCTACTTGAAAATAGTGGCATACTTATAGATGTAGCAAAAAATGGACAAGAGGGAGTCGATCTCTTTAAAAGATCTAACTATGAGTTTATATTGATGGATCTGCAGATGCCTATCATGGATGGGTATGAAGCAACAAGACTTATACGCCAAATAGATAAAGATATCCCAATAGTTGCACTCACAGCAAATGCCATGAAAGAGGATGTACAGAGAACAAAAGAAGTAGGGATGAACACTCACCTTAACAAACCAATAGAGGTGGAAAAACTCTACGAAGCACTTCTAAAATATATATCTAAAAAAACAGTCTCTCTTTCAGTTGAAGAAGAGAGTTTTGATGATATCGAGATGCCTACATTTGAGCATATAGATGTTAAGTATGGAGTAGAGATGCTTATGGGAAATAAAAAACTCTTTTTGAAAATCGTAAAAGGACTTCTTGAGTATAAAGATATAGATCTTGAGTCTAAAGAGGATGAAGAGTTTAAAAGAGTTACTCATACTATCAAAGGTATCAGTGCTTCTGCTGGAGCAATGAAGTTACATAAGATAGCAAAAGAGTTAGATGAGACACAAGACAGAACTCTTTTAGGAGTCTTTTATGAAGCACTCAGAGAGGTGACTCAAGAGATAGAAGAGAAACTTTCACGAGAAGTACAAGAAAAGAAAAAAGAGCTGGATACTGAACTCAGAGAGACTCTTTTTAAAGAACTCAAAGAAGCACTTCAAACAAAAAGAGCTAAAAATATCAAACCTATTATGTCTACTATAACAGGTTATGAACTAGAAGCAGAAGATAAGAAACTTTTTGATGCACTAGAAAAACTTATCAAAAAATTTAAATTTAAACAGGCATTGGAGTTATTATGAGTCAAGAAGAGACAATACTCATCGTAGATGATACCGAATTAAATATAGAGACCCTTATGGAGTTACTTGATGACAAGTATGACCTACTTGCTTCTACGGATGGAGAGGATGCTTTAGAGATAGTCAGTGATGAGCATATAGATCTAATCCTTTTAGACATAATGATGCCTGGAATTGATGGATACGAAGTGTGTCAAAGACTCAAAAGAGATCCTAAAACTGAAGATATTCCCATCATCTTTATCACAGCAAAAACAGATGAGGACTCTATAAAAAAAGCTTATGATGTTGGAGCTGTAGACTATATAACAAAACCATTTCGAGCTAAAGAAGTGCTCTCAAGAGTAGCAAATCATCTAGCCCTCTCACGACAACAGCACTACTTAGAAGCTATGGTAGCTCAGAAAACTCAAGAGCTTCAAGATATAAACAGTGAACTTGAAGATACACAAAGGGAGATAGTTTTCACTATGGGTGCTATAGGAGAACAGAGAAGTAAAGAGACAGGAAATCATGTACGACGTGTGGCACACTACTCTGAAGTTTTAGCTTTAGGATATGGACTTGATAAGAGAACAGCGAAACTTATTAAAGAAGCTAGTCCGATGCATGACATAGGAAAAGTTGCCATTCCTGATGAAATTTTAAATAAACCTGCACGATTTACAGATGATGAGTTTGAGATTATGAAAAAACATGCTGCACTAGGCTACGAGATGCTTAAGTACTCTCATAGAGAGCTTTTAAAGGCTTCTGCAATTGTTGCGTATGAACATCATGAAAAGTGGGATGGCACAGGTTATCCAAGAGGTATTTCTGGAGATGAGATTCACATTTATGGACGTATCACTGCTGTCGCCGATGTTTTTGATGCATTAGGAAGTGAGAGAGTGTACAAACATGCTTGGAGAGATGAAGAGATATTTACACTTTTTAAAGAGGAGAGAGGGAAACATTTTGAGCCAAAATTAGTAGATATATTTTTTGAAAATATCGATAAAATTCTGGCTATTAGAGATCAATTTAAAGATGAATAGGCTTTAATAACTTCATAAATAGCATCTGTTAAATGAGTCAATTCGCTCTCGCTTATAACAAAGGGAGGCATTATGTAGACAAGATTTAAAAATGGTCTTACCCAAACGCCATGCTTTATAAACGCCGGTGTCAAAAAAGCCAAGTCTACTTCTTTATGTAACTCAACTACCCCGATAGCTCCTAAAACACGAACCTCTTTTACTATTTCTAAACTTTCACATCTTCGGAGTTCTTCATTTAACTGCATCTCAATAGTTGCTATGTTTTTCTGCCAAGATGAGTTTAGTAGAAGCTCTAAGCTGGCATTTGCAACTGCACAAGCGAGAGGGTTTGCCATAAAGGTTGGTCCGTGCATCAAGACATTGCCACCCTCTTCAACTCCTTGCATCACCTTTTTACTTGTAAGTGTTGCAGCTAGAGACATATAACCACCAGTGAGTGCTTTTCCTACACAGAGTATATCGGGTGTTACATCTGCATGCTCATAAGCAAATAGTTTCCCTGTTCGCCCAAAACCTGTTGCTATCTCATCAAGTATGAGAAGAACATCGTACTCTCTACATAACTCTTCTACTCTCTTTAAAAGTAGTGGCGAGTAGATGCGCATGCCACCTGCCCCTTGGACTATTGGCTCTAAGATTACGGCTGCTATCTGTTCATGATTTTCATGGAGTTTTGTTTTAAAGTCTACTATATACTTTTCATCCCACTCATCCCCAAACATACACATAGGAGCCTCTGCAAAAATATTTTTATGAAGTACATCTTCAAATGCTGAGTGCATTCCTGTGACAGGATCGCAGACACTCATAGCCCCTAACGTGTCACCATGATACCCCTTAGAAAATGCCAAGATTTTACTCTTTTTCTTGTTTCCCTGAGAATTCCAGTGCTGAAATGCCATCTTCAGTGCCACCTCAACACTCACACTTCCGCTATCACTAAAGAAGATATGCTCTAAGCTTTCATCTGTAATCTCTAGTAGTGTTTTTGCAAGCTTTATTGCAGGCTCATGTGTAAGTCCACCAAACATCACATGACTCATTTTAGAGAGTTGCTCTCTTGCCGCGTCATTTAACTCAGGAACATTATAGCCGTGAATAACTGACCACCAAGAGCTCATACCATCTATAACTTTTCTACCATCTTCTAGCTCTAAGTAGACGCCAGATGCAGACTTCACAAGTTCCATATCGGCTTCTGGTGTTGAGGGTGCATAAGGGTGCAATATATGCTGTTTATCAAACTTTTTCATAGGCTTCTCCAACCCTTAAATATACTCAGCATCTCAGCATTTAAAGAGTCTATATATCTACTTTTATCACTAGCATTTAACTTCGTTTGAGGAGAGAAGTACTCATCTACTTTCATATCAGTTCGAAGAAGCTTCAACTGCCAGATATTATCGTTTTGCAAAATCAAATCTTTTGTTTTATAACTCTTCAAAATATCATCATTTATGTACTCTTTTATGGAGTTAAGATCATGATCCATGTAGATATGTCTACCCTGTGCATCACGAGTAAAACCACGAACAACATAATCTATAGTCACGATATCAGTATCAAAAAAGTCAAAGATGGCGTTTAGAGAGCTAAGAGGTGTTATCTCGCCACAAGTTGAAAGCTCTATATCTACACGAAAACTCAGTATGCCATTTTTATTATCAAAGTCGGGGTATGTATGTGCTGTTATATGACTCTTATCAAGGTGCATATCGACACCTGAACCTTTGATATCTCCAAGCAGAATCATAGAACTTGCTCCATAAGGCTCATAGTTTTGAAGTGAAACATTTAAAATTTCAGCTTCTATGATATGAACTATTTTTTTTAAGAGTTCACTGATCTTCTCTGCAGAGTAGTTTGCGTTTATATACTCTATATATGAGAGTTTCTCCTCTTCGCTTGGAGCGATAACGAAGTCATAAAAACTAAAGCTAAGTGCTTTTTTAAGATTGTTAAAGCCTTTGAGTTGCATGATACTCCTAGAGGTATTTTATGAGATGATTATACATACTCTTTACTTCAATGATGTTTTATTACTCTAATTATGATAATATATTTGAACTAATTTTTTAGGATTTATAATGAAATTCATCTTATCTTTTTTTATACTAGTATCTTCTCTTTTATCACTCTCCACCCTTCCCTATGCTAGTTTAAACAAGCAACTATTGGATGCACAAGAGAAACTGCAAGATCTATCACACAAACAGAAACTATTAGCAGTACAGAAACACTATATAGCTGAGTACAATAAACTCACTAGATATGAAAAAGTTATACTCAAAGACTCAAATATAGATAAACAGCAAGCCAAAACATATCTTAAAAAACTTCGTAAGCTAAGTGCTATGTACGAAGAGCTACTCTCAGCAACAAGAGCAAACACAAGTAAGATGATTAACGAAAGGAACTATATAAGTTTTTTAAACATTGTCGATGCAAATCTTCCTAAATTTTTTGAGAAGCCTTCATTTACAAAAAGTGCTATAGAGTACTATGAAAAAAACAAAAACCTCCAAGAGAGTACTGTTATGCAAAGAGAGATCACCTATGCAAAAGTAAAAAGAGAGTCTAAAGAGATAATTGCTGCTCAAAATATACAGCTTATAGAAACTAAACCTCGCTCTGTTTCATTTCAAGATAGATCACAACTCCAGACAGCTCCAGACACTAACATGCAACTACGTTATATGAAAACAGCATACCTTGACCCAAAACTATCAGCTAAACGCCAAAGAGCCTTTAGCCCTTGGATGAGTAAAAAAGAGTATCAATCTAGGTTTGACAATGGCTACTTCAAACGTAAAAATGTTTACCCTGCTTATATTGAGATGGATAAGAGTGGGAACAGAAGAGTACTTGAGATACCCTATGAACCAAGATTTTACTGGTCTTGTACTAGTGGAAGACTCTACAACAAGTTTAAAAAAATCCATGTTGGTCATACAGTTAATGGAAAGACTCTACTCTCTCTTCATATACAGAGGGTAGATGGCTTAGCAGTTTACACAGGGATCTGGTTAAGTAAAGAGTATCATAACCGTGAACTAGTTAAACTCAACTCTTATGGTATCTACCCTTAATCCCATACTTCTCTTCTCTTTGTAGTATCTCTTTTGCATAGGGAATCATAGTCGAAATCTCAGCCATCTCCCCCTTATGAGAAAATACTGCTTCCTTATGGCGTTTGATAATCTCTTGTGCTTTTTCTAACTCATCTTGTGTGACTCTATAAGCCTCATGTGCTAAACTTATCTGAGATGGATGGATGATAGTCTTAGAGAAGAGACCCTCTTTGAGGTCTCGTAAAACATCTTTTTTAAAGCCCTCTTCATCTTTAAAACATGGATAAACCCCACCACTTATAGCAAAACCACTACTTTTAAAAATAGAGATAAAAGAACCTAAAACATAAGAAGTAGAAGCGAAATCAAAAATAGACTCATCACATTTTCGCCAAATACTCAACTGTCTAAGCATGTCTTCAAGTCCAAAACGTACTAACAAAACCCTCTCTTTGTTTGTTAGTAATATATCACGAAGAGTAAGAAGTTTACTCTGCTCAAAAAGTTCACAACCCTCTATACTTGGCATGATAAGGAAGTTTGTATCTTTTAAAATCTCAAGATATGTAGTGGCATTTAAGAGAGAAAATTTTGCTAACACAAATCCTCTTATATATTCTATACCCTCAAATGCAAGTATAACTTCAAGCTGTTTTACACTTCTTGCTCTGATAAAAAGAAGGGGTGTTTTTCTTTTTATATTTGAAAGTACCTCTTCTACATTTTTTACAGCAAACTCTAGGTCCACACTACTAAGTCCATCTTCAAAATCAATAACAAGACTCTGTAACTCTGGATATTTTTGCTCATTTACGATGGCGTTTAAAGAGATAAAAGAAGCAGGTATAAATAGAGTGGCACCTAGTTCTATATGGCTTAGTTTCATCTATATCTCCTAAAACTTATAGTTGAGTATAAATCTCATGTTTGTGATCTCTACATCCTCATTTTCCATAGGTAGTTCTTCTGCTCTTTGATATATATACTGAAAACGAAGTACAAATGCATCTATATCTTTTCCTATTCCTGCTGCATAAGTTCTATCAAACTCCATAGCATGATGCTGAATTTTAAAACCATCATTCATAATGGCAAAAGCTCGTTTACCATAGTAAGCTCCAACACCTGCATGCCAAGTCCCATAGTGCATGTAGTTTTAGACCTGTTGTTAAGTAAGAACTCTGTGCATTTTTTGTAAAGATATTACTATTTATCTCATCTATTAAAATGTACTTTGTGATAGAACTAACTCTATAGCCTATGCCATTTATCTTTGACTTATAGTTAAGTTTCAAGTCACTCTGTGCTACATTGAAGTCATCATAAAGAGTATAAAACTGTGTAAAGTTAAGTGCTATCTTTTGAGTTGGCTTATAGGTCACACCAAGTCCAAAACTCTCTCCACCATCTGTTATGGCGATATTATCTTGAAGTATCTTTATATAGTTTATATTTAAAGTAAAAGAGTCACTCAAATTATAAGCATATCGTGCAAATATTTTTTGTGTCTCTAGATTTTCTTTAAGAGGTGGCTGCTTTGTTTTTGTCTCACCCATCTCATATGTTACTTTATATGCCGAAGATCCATAGTGAACATCGGCCCCTACTCCATAAACTTTTGCATCATATTTCTGTACAGAGTTACTAAACTCTTTACTCTCCCCATATACAGAGACACTAGAGTGGATGATCTCTGTTTGAGTAGCTTCAAGCAGACTTATACTAAACGCCATAAGTAATATATATCTTATCATCTATCTATCCTAAACCAGCCAGCTATTGAGTGGCGTTTCATTTTTGAGGGGAGTACTTCATGAGGAAACTTCTCACTTAAGAAGACGACTAAGGTACCTGCATTTGGTATGACTTTTTTTACTTTCTCATCCTCTTCATTATAGATGATCAGCTCTCCACCATCTCTCTCATTCCACTCTTCATTTAAGTAGAGAACTGTTGTTACTACACGGTTTTTACTTCCTCTAAAAGCATCTAGATGTTTCTCATAAAAGTCTCCCTCTTCATAACGAGCGAAATGAGCCTCATAGTAAGAGAGTCCTAGATAGAGTTCTCTATTTAGTAGCTCTTTTAAAGAGTTAGCAAACGCCAAATACTCACTCATTACTGAAGCATCTTCATCTAGCCAAGAGATTTTATCTCTACGTTTAGAAGCATCTAAGTGAAGATCACTAGCAGCAGATATACCAGCCTTTTTAAACGCCACTTCATCTTTTGCCATACCCTCAAGAGCTCTTACTAACTTCTCATCTAAAGCATTTTGTATAACAATGTAACCATCTTCCGCGATAGCATCTACTATCTTTATATAGAGTTCTTCATTCATGTTTTTATTTTACCAAATAATAATTATAAGTAAGATGAAATGGTGACATTTAAGGTACTTTTAAAAGCTAATTATGCTAGAATTAACTTATATTAACTATAAAGGCTGATAATATGTTTTTTTCAAAAAATACTGAATTAGAGTTGAAAATTTCAACTCAAGGTAAAGAAATTGAACTACTTACTCAACAAATAAATGATCTCTCTCAAAAAAATCTAGAATTAGAAAAACAAGCTAGATATGCAGATAGTAATAAAGTGATGAATGACCTGATAAAATCTCTTACACATGGTTTAACTGATGGCTGTGATAGAGATTTAAAATTAATTCAAAATGACTTAGAATCAAATCTCTCAGCACTAGAAGATATAGATGGAAGAAATCAGCAAAATAATGAACATACCGAAGCTTGTTCATCTGAGATAGATACACTAAGTGAAACTATGGGAACACTGCTTGAACATATCTCTAGTACATATGAACAAGTCGAAACCTTAAATGCCAATGTATCTAGTATTACTGATGTTATTTCACTTATTAAAGATATTTCAGATCAAACAAACTTGCTTGCTTTAAATGCCGCTATAGAAGCTGCTCGTGCAGGAGAACATGGTCGAGGCTTTGCTGTTGTAGCTGATGAAGTAAGAAAACTTGCAGAACGAACTCAAAAAGCCACAAGTGAGGTGGAGATGTCTGTCTCATCCCTAAAACAAAATACTCAAGAAGTACATGAACACTCACAGGCTATGGAAAAGCTTTCACAAAGTTCAAATGAACAGATGGATGTATTTCAAGAAAAAATGAGTGTACTAACAGAGAATTCTTCCATAATTTCTCAAGAAAATAAAGATATAACATATGCTGTCTTTATGGTTCTGTCTAAACTTGACCACCTACTTTTTAAAGCAAATGGCTATAAAACTGTCTTTACTGGTGAGGCAACAGGACATTTTGCTACAGATAATGAGTGTCGTTTAGGAAAATGGTACTTTGAGGGTGAGGGTAAAGAGAAGTTTGGAAAGTGTCCAAGTTACTCAAACATGGCAACTCCTCATAAAGCAGTTCATGATAGTATCAAAAAAGCTGTAGATTGTGTTCAAAAGGGAACATGTACCCAAGAGTCTCAAAATGTCATGACTTATTTCCAAGATGCAGAAGAAGCATCGAAAAAAATCATGTTGGTACTTAACAGCATGCTTAATGAAGAGAAAGAGATTAGACACAATGGCTAAATATACGCTATGAAACAGGTTCTAAAATGAAAGAAGTAATACATTGGATAGATCAACTCACAAATAGTTCCCATATTGGAATCTTAGTTGTAGATAAGGAGAGAAATAATCTCTTTGTAAATGATAGAATATCTGAGATGTTTGGCTACACGAAAGAAGAACTTCTAGAGACTAATGCTGAAATATTTCATACTAACCATGACACTTTTTTAAGATTTGCAGATATAGCTTTTGAGGCTGTTCTCGCAGGAAACCCTCTGGGTGTTGACTACGAGTTTAAACGTAAAGATGGCTCTCTTTTTTGGATACATATAGCAGGTGATCCCATACAGGGTAAAGAAGAAGTCTTATGGACAATGGTTGACATAACACTCAGAATAGAAGCAAAAAAAAAAGAAAATGAGCTTAAAGAGAGGCTCACACTAGCACTTTTAGGAAATAGTGATGCAATTTGGGACTTTGATCTCCTAAGTGGAGAGGTTTACTACTCTACTCGATGGAGAGAGATGCTTGGCTATACCAAAGATGAACTAATAAATGAGACACAGATATGGAATGAAAGTGTTCATGTAGAAGATAAAGAGAAAGTTCTTCAAGAGATTGAGCATCATATAGAGGGGAAGAGTAATTTTATAGATATAGAACATCGTATCAAACATAAAAATGGACACTGGGTTTGGCTACATATAAGAGCAAAGGCTATCTTTGATAAAAAGGGAACAGCTACTCGTCTTATAGGGACAAACACTGATATAACAGAGCATAAAAATATACAACTTAAGACAAGTCACTTAGCTCAGATGATAGAGCAGACTCATGACTCTGTAATTTCAACAGACTTAGAGGGAAATATCTTAACATGGAACAGAGGATCCCAAAAACTTTTTGGATACACACAAGAAGAGGCATTATCTCAAAATGTATCTTTTCTCTATCCCCCTGAAAAATTTGATGTTTTTTTACAAAATGTAGAGATATTAATGAAAAATGGTGAATTCTTTTCTGATGCTGAAGTAATCACTAAAGACAGAGAGTATCGTACGACCTCTCTCTCCCTATCTCTTCTTTATGCTGAAGATGGAAGTCCATCAGGTATGGTCGGCTACTCTAAAGATATCACCGAAAAGAAAGAGGCACAAAAGAGACTAGAGGAGTCAAACTACAACCTCCAAGTTTACCTTGACGCTATCGATAAGATAGGGATAGGTCTCTTTGTTGTTAATGAGGACTTCACTGTTCGTTATATGAACCAAACACTCAAAGGATGGTTTGGTGATCAAACAGGTAAGACTTGCTACTCCTCAGTTGCAGGATTAAATGACCCCTGCCCTTACTGTAAACTTCATGAAGTCATCCATGAGAACAAAAAAGTTATTTATGAACCTACAACAGATAAGGGTAACTCCTTTGAGATCGTTGCAACTTCGATCAAAAATTCTGATGGAACAACAAGTAAAATGGAGTTTATTCGAGATATAACTGATCAGAAAAAAGCCCAAGAAAATCTCCTTCAAGAGAAAGAAAAACTTGCCTATCAAGCGCATCATGACTCACTTACTGGACTTCCAAATAGAATTCTTTTTAATGATAGACTTACTATTGCCCTTCAAAATGCTAAACGAAGTAAAACAAAAATAGCTCTTCTGTTTATAGATCTAGATCATTTTAAAGAGATTAATGATTCTCTTGGTCATGATGTAGGAGATAAGATCTTAAAGACTGTGACAAAAAGACTTCAAGAGACACTTCGAAATAAAGATACACTTGCAAGACTTGGTGGTGATGAGTTTACCATCATCTTAGAAGATTTAATAGAAGTACAAGATGCATCGATTATCTCCTCAAAGATTTTAGAAATTCTTTCAGAAGTAATAGAGATAGATGAGAATAGACTCTATGTCTCTAGTAGTATTGGTATCAGTATCTACCCTGATGATGGTCACTCTACACAAAACCTTCTCAAGTTCGCAGATTCTGCAATGTATAAAGCGAAAGATGAGGGACGAAATAACTACCAGTACTACAATGCGAAAATGACAGAAATAGCATTTGAAAGAGTTGTGATGGAAGCAAGCCTCAGAGAAGCCCTTAAAAAAGAGGAATTTGTAGTCTACTACCAACCTCAGGTAGATGGTTTAACAGACAAACTCATAGGAATGGAAGCTCTAGTTAGGTGGAATCACCCTACCATGGGACTTGTCTCTCCAGCAAAATTTATCTCTTTGGCAGAGACTACAGGGCTTATTATAGAGTTAGATAGATTTGTTATGAGGACAGCGATGACACAGTTAGCCCAGTGGTATAAGAGAGGTTATAAACCTGGTGTTTTAGCACTTAACCTTGCTATTAAACAGCTTCAACAAAAAGATTTTACAAAGATGATACATTCTCTTTTAGAGAGTACAGGATGTAAACCAGAGTGGGTAGAACTTGAAGTAACTGAGAGCCAGATCATGAGAGATCCTGAACAGGCTATTTCACAACTACAATATATAAGTGACTTAGGCATAAAACTTGCAGTTGATGACTTTGGAACAGGTTACTCCTCTTTAGCCTATCTCAAAAGACTCCCTATTGATAAGCTCAAAATAGATCAGGCATTTATACAAAATATTCCAGATGATGAAGAGGATGTTGCGATCGCTAGAGCTGTTATAGCCCTTGCATCAAGTCTAAACCTTAACATTATAGCTGAGGGTGTTGAGACACAAAAACAGAAAGATTTTATAGTTAATAACGGCTGTCGAAATATTCAAGGCTATTTTTACTCTAAGCCAATTCCAGCAGAGGATATAGAAAAAATTTTAAAAACGGGAGATCTAAAATAGAGGTATAAAATGTTTAAGTAGGATTAAGCCTACTTAAAACTAGATAGGTAAAACGCGGATATTTCCAGAGAGTTTCTCTTTAAGAGTAGACTCAATCGCATATAGTGTACCAGTTGCAGATGAAGCACAACCGTTACAAGCACCTAAGTAACGAATATAGATGTCGATATACTCATCATTTTTCTTAATATCGATTATCTCCATATCTCCACCATCCATGATTAAGAACTGACGAACATTCTCATCGATGATAGCATCAACTGCTTTAATCTGCTGTACTAAAGTCATCTCTTCAAACTTACCACCACCTGCAGCTTGTGCATCAGCAGCAGCTTTCATCTTCTCTTCATCCATCTCTTTACGAGTGTCTGCTAAGAT
>Ga0256826_1001329_pt1 | contig 15377 bp, 14 predicted proteins | sample CV79metaG_FD_185975 | JGI IMG/M metagenome (GOLD analysis project Ga0256826, IMG submission 185975) | Hydrothermal vent microbial communities from East Pacific Rise, Pacific Ocean - CV79 | ecosystem: Environmental > Aquatic > Marine > Hydrothermal vents | place: Pacific Ocean: East Pacific Rise...
TCAATCTTTCCTACATTTACAGTTGTCTCTTGCTCTAAATTGGTTAATTTAATTAGCTCTAATAGTTTATATGAAGCCTCTGCATTTGCATCATAACCATCAATATAGTGATTTCCTGCATGAGAAGCTTTACCTTGAATATCTACAAAAAAAGTTCCCACACCCTTTCTAGCTTCAACCACCTCATAATCTGCTCCAGCTGCCTCAAAAACCATACAGTAATCATAATCTTTTGCCAATTTAGCAGTTAAGTATTTACTATCATCACTTCCTGTCTCTTCATCACTAACCATTAATAAATCAATATTATAAATCTCTCTATTCTTATCAAAGATATTTTTTAATGCTTGATATGCAACAAAATTCCCACCCTTCATATCACAAACTCCAGGACCATAAATCCACTCTTTATCCTCTTTGAACTCCTCAAATGTATTGGGTGGAAAAACAGTATCAAGATGACCTAGTAAAAGAAGTTTTTTACCATCTTTATGTTTTGATTTAAGATGAATATGGTCTCCTATATCATCTCTTTTATATTTAGTTAATTCAAATCCAATTTCAACTAACCAATTAGAGAAGATATTACCATTAATATCAACACCTTTTTTGTTTTTTGTCCAAGAGTTTATCTCTATAATCTCTTTTAGTTTTGATAAATTTAGTTCTTGCATAATAAAAATCACCTTTTATAGAATTTATTGATTTAAAACAACTGATATTTTATAAAAAAATAGTAAAATATTACATTAAATTTAGGAGTGTTCTATGTCTCGTAAGATTGGTATGTGGTTATATTCAAATGGTGGTGGAGATAAGATTCAAAAGAAGATTATCAAAAAACTCAAAGAGCGTGATATTGAGACAGTTAATAATCTTAATTTACGAAATGCAATTGCAAAAAATGGTCATATTTTGCATGATGATTTAAAACTTGACAAGCTAGATTTGTTTTTCTCTTATAATGCTGGTGAACAGTCAAAATATCAAATGTATCTATATCAAGCACTAAATCGTGTAATACCTATGATAAACTCTTATGAATCATTTGCCTTAACAGAAGATAAGTTTCATACATCTTTTGTTTTAAGAAATAGTGGAATTCAAACTGCTGATTATAAGTTATGTCATAGAGATGATGGTCACCACTTGAAAAAGATTATTAAACAGTGGGATAAAATGGTTTATAAACCAACTGATGGTTGGGGTGGTGTTGGTCTTACAAAAATTGAGAGTGAAGCAAATCTTGATATGCTAATGCCATTTTTAAATCAGATGGATTTAAGATATTTTTATGTTGAAAAGTTTATTAATTATGATAATACAGACTTTAGAGTTGATATTGTTGATGGTAAATTTGTAAGTTGTTATGGAAGAAAAGCAAGTGGTACTGATTGGCGAACAAATGTAACTAGTGGTGGGAGTGTCTTTATGAGAGAGGCAAATGATGCTATTATTAATGTTGCAATAGATGCTTGTAACGCTTGTGGTGTTGATATTGGTGGTGTGGATATAATTTATGATAGAGATAAAGAGGAGTATATTGTTCTTGAAGTAAATGGAATTCCTGCATTCGCTACACCAGAACAAGAGAAGATGGGATTAAATTTTAACAAGAAAAAGATAGATTTAATTGTAGATATGATTGATAAAAAAACATCAAAAAAAAATAACTAAAAGGAAAAAACTATGGCAAAAAGTAAAAAGAGTAAACTACCAAAATTAGGTCTATTATATATGGATTATGTGTTAAGATTTTTTGATAAATCAAATTTTAAAGGTTGGCCTGATAAGATTGAAATTGTAACATATCACTGGAAAAATGATAAAGCTAGATTTATTAGAGAAGTTAAAAGAAAAAAGATAGATGTTTTAGTAGGAAATATTCCTGCAACTGCTTATGAGACATTTAGAGAGATTGCAAGAGAGTTACCAAATGTAAGATTTGTTCCATCTATGGATACTCAATTTTCTAACAAATCAAAAGAGAATGTTACAAGATTTGCATGGAAATATAATCTCCCTATTCCAAAAACATATATTTACTATAAAAAAGAGAATGCAAAAAAGTTTTTAAAAAAGTGTGAATATCCAAAAATTGTTAAAAAATCTTATGGTCCATCAAACTATGGTGGATATTTTGTGCATAAAGTAGACTCTACAAAAGAGGCATTAGCTCTATTTAAAGAGAAAAAATATTATCCTATGTATTTTCAAGATTTTGTTCCAATGGAAGCTGACATTAGAGTTATGCTTATTGGTCATAAACCAGTTTGTGCATTTTGGAGAAGAGCTCCAGAGGGTGAATGGCTTACAAACACTTCTCAGGGTGGAAGTATGGACTATATGGATGTTCCAAAGAATGTTCTTGACCTTGCTGTAAAAACTTCTAAAGCAGCTAAAGCTGAATATTGGGCTTGTGATATTGCTTATGGTAAAGATGGTAAGGTAAGAATTTTAGAGTGTGCAACTGCATTTGCTGCTTTCCCATATATTAGAGATTGGATTGGTCAATACATCATGTGGAGTCTAAGTGAAGGTAGATTTAAGATGCCTAATATGCCAATGTTTAACTGGGAAGAGCTAGGTAAAATTAATCCAGACCTACTTAGAACAATGAGAAATATTACATTTGGAAAATATAATCCAAGTTATGATGGTGCATATTTTGGAAACAAAAAAAGAGTATATGGTTCTGGAGAAAAATATATTCATGAACTAGATGAAGAGTATAAAATTTATAATGTATATGACAGAGATTCTGAAGAGTGGCCAAGTGAAAAATATAACTATCAAGATAACTATAAGACTACTAAATTAAAAGATATTCCAAGTCAAAATATGATTTCTGATGATGAATCGGCTGATAGTATTAATCCTAAAACAATTGAATTAGATAAAAAAGAGATGGGTAAAATCTTAAAATCTGTAAAAGGAATTGGAAATAAAAAATCTGAAGAGATTTTAAAGAGATTTGCTATGGTAGAACTTGTTGAAATATTAGAGAATAAATCTAAGAAATTAATAGATGAAATTAAATGGTTTAATAAAGAGTTATCTAAAAAGTTAAACTCAGAATGGGAAACTTTTAAAAGTAAAATATAGTTTTTTAATAATTGACTTCCTTTTAAGGAAGTCACTCTCTACTCTACTCTTATAAAATTAGATAAATAATCAAGATTTTAATTAAACGATGATACAATATCTTAAAGAACTTCAAAATATGGTAGTTTTATAAAGGAATAGTATGAGATTTTTAGTAATCTTTATCTTTTCATTCTATCTTTTTGCTGATGTGGATGCAACAATTAGAATTGAAAAAGATGTAGAGAGTAGAAGTAGAGTAGCAATAATAGACGATAGTGTGGGAGTATCTCCAAATATTAATAGTAAGTTTTTTGATATACTTTTGGCAGATTTAAAAATTAGTGGTCATTTTTTAGCTGATAAGACTCACTATATGGCTAAAGGTTCTGATTTTGGTAATAAAGATTACATCATTAAATATAGGTTTTCTATAGAAGATAGTGCTTCTTTGAATATTCAACTTATAGAGGTAAGCTCTAATAAACAGATAATGAGTAAAAATTATAATATTCCCTCATTCTCTAAATATCCATTTTTGGCTCATCAAGCAGTCAGTGATATTTATCAATTTTTAAAATATCCATCTATATCATGGATTAATAGATATATTGTATTCTCCAGATATACATCAAAAAAACAGAGTGAAATAATCTTGAGTGATTATACTATGAACTATAGAAAAGTTATTATTAGTGGTGGATTAAATCTCTTTCCTAAATGGGCAGACAAAGAGCAAAGAAACCTATACTATACATCATATAACTCACTTATTCCAACACTATATAAGCTGAATATATATAATGGTTCAAAAAGCAAGATAGTATCTTCTGAGGGAATGCTTGTATGTTCTGATGTTAAGGGAAGCAAAATTCTTGTGACAATGGCTCCAAATGGACAACCTGATATTTATGAGATAGATACACAAAGTGGTGTAAAAAATAGATTGACCTCTTTTTCTGGAATTGATGTTAAAGGTAGATATGTTGATGATGGAGATAGTATGATATTTGTATCTAATCCATTAGGAAGTGCAAATATATATAAAAAGTCTCTTTATGGTTCATCTATATCTCAGCTAGTCTATCATGGTAAAAATAATAACTCTTGTGATGCCTATGGAAATAAAATAGTATACTCTAGTAGAGAGACTAAAAGTGGTTATTCACAAAATAGATTTAATATATATCTAGCATCTTCAAATGGATATAATACAAAACCATTAACATCAACTGGTTCAAATCAACTTCCAACATTTTCATCAGATGGTTCGGTTGTTTTATATGTTAAAAGTAGAGCCAATTCAAGCTCTATAGGATATATTAATTTAAAAGATTTAAAAACTGTACAGTTTCCAATAAGTGGAAGAAAAATTCAATCATTAGATTGGTAAATAAAGTTAAAAGGTAAAATTATGAAATTAAAAATATTTATAATTGCTATTTCAATATTTTTTATAGGTTGTAGTGATAAAAAAAAGGTAAAACCATCAAATGTAACTAACTCTAGTGAAACAATTACTATTGATGGAGGAGTTAGTAGCGAAAATACTGGTAGTAGTGCTGCAGGATATAACAACTCTTACGGTGGACTTGATGGAAGTAGTGGAGGTTTAAAGAGTATCTATTTTGAATTTGGACAATACTCAATTAGCTCTGATATGCAAGAGAGAATAGACCAAAATAGTAATATTATTAAAAATAAAAATAAGATAAAACTAGAGGGAAATTGTGATGAATTTGGAACAGATGAGTATAATTTTGCCCTAGGATTAAAAAGAGCAAAAGCTATAAAAGATGATTTAATTGCAAAAGGTGTAAATGAGAGTAAAATTATCATGATAAGCTTAGGAGAGAGTACACCATTATGTAGAGATACAACAGATGAGTGTTATGCAAAAAATCGTAGAGTCGATTTTCATATAGTAAATTAGGTTTAAATAATGAAAAATACTGTTAAAATATTATCAATCTTTATCATTGTAATATCTGGATTAAATGCGTATGATGAATCTATAGAGTCATTAAAATATAAGATAGCTCAACAAAAAGAGAGAATGGATGGCTTGACTCAAATAGTAGAAGGTCTAGGAAGAACTATTAATGAGCTTAGACAAAATAGAAGTGGAGGCAGGGGAAGCCGTTATTCAGATGAAGAGTTAGTAACCGAGCTTGGTCGTATAGTTGATAATATTAATGAAAACTATGTAAGTAAATCTGAGTTAAGAAGAGCTATAAGCAGACTAAAAAATAGATATGCTGATGATATACAAAAAAAAGAGCAAAAAAGAGATAAGCCTCAAGAGAGAATATATACTCAAAGAGAAGAGAATATAGATAATACACCACAACAAGAGGTAGTTATTATTCCTAGAGTATTTGATAATGAAAATACAGAAGAGACTCCTATTTCATCAACAGATAATAGAGATAATACTCAAAGTAATCTACAATTATATACAAAAGCAGTGAAGTCTTTTAATAAAAAGAATTATAATGAAGCTAAATCTATCTTTAAAACTTTAAATAAAAAAGCATACAAAAACTCTTCTACAAATTATTATCTTGGAGAGATTTCATATTATACAAAAAATTATGAAGATGCGATATTTTACTTTAAAAAGAGTGCTGGATTTTCTACAGAATCTTCTTATATGCATGTTCTACTTCTTCACACAGCAATCTCATTAGAAAAAGAGGGAAATAAAAAAGAGGCTATTATATTTTATCAAAATATCCTAGATAATTACCCTAATGATAGTAGTGTTGCAATTGCTAAAATCAGATTAAAAGAGTTAAAATAGAACTAAATATTATCTATATATAAGTTATAATAGATACAATAAGCCAAAAAATTAAATGGAGATAAATATATGTCAGTTACAGCAGAAAATAGTGTAGTATCAATAGAATATGAAGTAAAAGAGAATGGAACAACAGAAGTTCTTGATTCAAATATAGGTCAAACAGGTTTAGACTTTATAACAGGAAAAGGTCAAGTTATTATAGGTTTAGAAGAGGCTATGGTTGGAATGAATATCGGAGACCATAAAGAGGTTGTTATTCCACCAGAAAAAGCTTATGGACAAAAAGACCCAGAGGGTGTTCAATCACTTCCAATAGAGCAATTTGCTGATGTTGAACTTCAAGAAGGTATGGCTTTATATGGTCAAGGTGAGCATGGAGAGACTATTCAAGTAGTTGTAAAATCTTTTGATGATAATATGGTTGAATTAGATTTTAATCACCCATTAGCAGGTAAAGAGTTACTATTTAGTGTAAAAGTTTTGGAGTGTAGAGAAGCAACTGCTGAAGAGATTGCAGAGGGTCATGCTGGTGGAGCTTGTGAGTCTGGTGAGGGTAGTTGTGGCTGTGGTCATTAATTAACTTTTAGTAAATTTATTTTATAAATTTTTTGTTCCTATAATAATGTGGGAACAGAAAATATAATTAAGCTTCTTTATCAGATTTTTATCTATTCTTCTATTAATTTTTTGTTATATTTATTATAAAATGTTCCTTTTCTACTTGATTATAAAAGATTATATTATAAATATATTAACTATTTATAAATTATGGTTCTATTAATTTTAATTATTAAATTAGTATGTTATAATTTCTTTAAGCAATTATATATTATGCTAAAAATATTTTCTCAAAGGATACACAATGATTATAGATGAAAGTTTATTAGAAGATTTAAGTAGAATAAATGGTTACCGAGCTTCTGCAATTACAACAAATACAGGAGAAGTTATAATCTCTGATACACAAAAATTAAAAACAGACCTTACAGAAGTTACTGCAACTTTTAATGACATCTTTAAAAATGCACATGTTGTTTCAAAATCTATCGGTTTGGGTCAAGCAGAATTAATGGAGATTCATACAGACGGTGCTGTTGCATTAATGGTTTGTTCTGGAGAAGATGCAAGAATTCACCTGCATGGATTTGCTATTTTTACAAAAGATGGTAATATTACACTTGCTAAGTTAATGTTGAATAAAATTTTACCAAAAGCAGTTAATGCACTATCATAAATTATCAATTAAGGTTTTGATGGTTTAATAGCCATTAAAACTTTAAAATCTTAAACTCTATGGATAAATAAATGGTCTCATTTAAAAAACAATTAACGGCAAAAGAGAAAAGTGATGCAATATTATCATCTATAAAAACTCTTAATAATGAAAGTAATAATAAAAATATTATTCATATAATAGAAGAGTTAGTTAAAGCTCTATTAACAGCATCTTATGCTAGATTATGGATATTAAATAAGGATAAATCTGTTTTATATTCAAAAACAATTGATGAATTAGAAGATATAGAGATACCAATATATCAAGGTCTTCTAGGTAAAATGGCAAGAAGTAGTGAACCATTTTTTATTAATGATGTAACAAATAGTCAAGATTATATAAAATCTAGTGATAATTTTGAAGAAAACAGTATTAAAGATATGATTCTTATGCCTATTATTAAAGAGACAAATGTTATTTATGTGGTTCAAGCTATGACATCAACTTCTGATATTCAGCAGTTTACAAACAGTGATATTCAAACATTTAAGATGATAACACCTTATATTCAAAGTCTTGACCTATCTTCTGCTCAAAAAATAGAAGAAGATATTAAGATAAATCATAATAATGATAAAAGTATCTTAGAAGAGACGATAAATGATACTCTCTTATCAAAAGTTTTTGCTTTATTTAAGTAGAAGATAAGATTATTTCCATAATATCATCATAAGTTTTAGATTGACACACTATCTCTAATTTTGATATAGGAATCTCTTTTACAACCAAAATAGCACCTAAATCATAATGTGTAATACCTAGTTGCTCTCTCACTTTTAACTCTTTTTTAAATTCTGGAGGATTAAAAATCAACTCTAATACAGAACTGTAATTACTGTTAGAGAGTATATTATACTTATCTAGTGTAATAAATCTAACCTCATCACGATTTAGATAAAAAATATCATTAATTTCAACATCAATTTTACCTCGGCTATACTCTCCTCTTATTGTGGAATATGGCAAAAAATGAGCATCAACTACTCTGTTTTTAATCTTCAGATAACCATAAAGAAGACGATAATTTAAAAATCTCTGTTTTATTATCTTATAGTCTGTCAAAGCCTCTTCTAATTTTAATCTTTTTTCGTACAACTCTATTCTCTGCTCAATAGATTCAGGTTGAATCTGTTTTGAAATTGGAGAAAATAGCTCATCTGCCAACTTATCTTGATGTTCTCGTTGTTTTGTTAAACCATAAATGCAACCACAATAATCTTGACGATATAATTTATCTTTTTTTGCCAAAATATTCTGTTCTTGTGTTCCTGATGCTTTTCTAAAGTCTGGTGCTTCAAAACTTATATTATATTTTTTTGCAAGTCTATCACCTGATAGTTTAAGTTGAGTAAGGGATTTTTTAGGGCTTGTCAATAAGGTTGAGGTAAAAGAGTCAAGACCTAGAGTCTCTGCTTTTTGTGCTGTAACTTCAAATCTTTTATCAAAACATACTTCACATCTAGCACCCTTCTCAGGTTCATTTTCTAATCCTTTAACACTTTTTAACCAACTATCAACATCATAATCACCCTCAATAAGTTTAATATCTAACATCCTACAACTTCGTTTTACATCAAGAAGCCTCAAATAATATTCACTATATGGATGGATATTTGGGTCATAAAAAAATCCTATTAGCTCCTTGTGAGGAAACTCTTTTTGAAGCTTTTGTAAAAAATAGTGACTATCAACAGAACAACATATATGAACTAACATAAAGAACCTTTTTATTTTTTTAATTATATCTAAAATTTGATATAGTTTAAGAAAACAATATAATCTAACTTTGTTATGGTTAATTAATATTTTAAGTTATTACTAATGTTTATATCTTATAATTAGTGCTTAAATATTATTTTGTTAAGGTGAGAAGTAAATGGAAAAAGAGTTGAACAAAGAGTTAGAGAAAGTATATGTGAAGAAGCTAAAGAGTGAAGATACAAAGAAGACTACTAATGATAAGGTAGAGTTAAATCAAGAACCTGAATCTATTGAGAAGATAGATACAAATCAAGAACCTGAATCTGTTGATAAAGTGGAGATAACTCAAGAAGCTGAGTCTATTGACAAAATAGCAAGACTTAAAGATGCAAATCAAATTGTTACAAACCATATGTTATTTGCTGTTGGATTTGGTAGTGTACCAGTACCAATGCTAGACCTATTAGGATTAACAGCAACTCAATTAAATATGCTTAAAAAGTTATCAGAGTTATATGGTGAGAATTTTATTGATGATATGGCAAAAAAATCAATTGCATCTTTAATTGGTGGTAGTCTATCTATTCCAGTTGCGATGGGTGTTTCTAGTATTATTAAATTTATACCTGTAATTGGTCAGAGTGCTGGAGCTTTATCAATTGCCTCTATTGGTTCTGCCTCAACTTATGGAGTGGGTAAGGTATTTATTGAACATTTTGAATCAGGTGGTACACTATTAGATTTTGATGCTAACAAGACAAAAGAGTACTTTAAAAAAGAGTTTGAAAAAGGTAAATCTTTAGTTAAAAATTTAAAAAAAGAGAATATTACAATTAAAGACGAAAAAGTCTCTGAATAATGTTTTTTGAATTAGTATGGTTTTTTAGAAGAGAGGGAGACTTCTCTTTTTGGAAAAATATATTTATAATCGCTACAGTTGCAGGTATAGCAAATGCTGGATTATTGGCTATAATAAATTTTGCCTCTCAGATTTATCAAGATGAGAGTATGAATTATCAATATTTTGCAATATATATTGTTGTTTTTTTGATATTTTTTATTGCCAAAAAATACTCTATCTTAGAATCTTCCATAGAGGTAGAGAGAGTTATCAAAGATGTTAGAGAGAGAATATCTAACAAAATTAAAAATAGTGAACTCTTGACCATCGAGAATATGGATACATCAAAAATCTTTACACGACTTACAAGAGATACAAGTCTAATCTCACAATCTGCAAGTGAAATATTATCAACTGCACAATCTTTAATTATGGTATTTTTCGCTCTTATATATATTTTTATAATATCTGCACCTATGTTTTTTATTATTATAATAGCTCTAAGTGTTACTATTGCTATATATACTGTTTTTAGTAAAGAGGTTCAAAAAGATTTAAATACAAATAGTAAAGTAGAAGACCAATTTTATAACTCTCTTGATTCGGCACTTGTTGGATTTAAAGAGTTAAAAATAAACTCAAAAAAAAGAGATGATTTATATGCTCATCAAAATCAGGTACTAAATAGATTATATAATTTAAAAATAGATTTAAGTGAAAAATTTATAGCAGTTATAATGTTTACAGAAACTTTTCTTTATATTCTTTTGGGTGCTATCGTTTTTGTTGTGCCTCATATAATTGTAGAAGATAGTACAACTATTATACAGATAACAGCATCTTTACTTTTTATTATTGGTCCTATTGATAATGCTATTTATATATTTCCTTTGGCTTCAAAAACAAGAAGGTCTATTAAAAATATACATAAACTAGAAGATTTGATTGATAAGAATATGATAAAAATGCCCTATGAAATGGCAGATGATTTTGAAAACTTTAAAACTATACAGCTTAAAGGTATGGAGTTTGAATATATAAATAGTGAGAATGAGAGACTTTTTGCAATTGAACCAATTAATATGACAATCAATAGAGGAGAGCTTATCTTTATTATTGGTGGAAATGGTAGTGGAAAATCTACTTTTATAAAGACTATGTTAAATCTATACTATCCAACAAATGGTGATATATTTGTGGATGATACACCTATTGATGAATATAATAGTTCATCTTATAGAGATATTTTTAGTATAATCTTAAGTGATTTTTATCTATCTAAAGAGATATATGGAGTGGATAATATTAATTATAGATTAATAAATAACTTACTTAAAGAGATGCAACTAGATAAAAAAACAAAATTTATTGATGGAGCATTTACAAATATTGATTTGTCTACAGGGCAAAAAAAGAGATTAGCATTAATTGTTGCACTATTAGAAGATAAGCAAATATATGTATTTGATGAGTGGGCGGCAGACCAAGACCCAGAGTTTAGAAAATATTTTTATGAGAAGATATTAACAAGACTAAAAGCTGAAGGTAAAACGGTAATAGCAGTAACTCATGATGATGCCTATTTTAATTTTGCAGATAAAATATATAAAATGCAAGATGGAAAAATGCTAAAATATAATAAAGGTGATAATTAGTATGAAATTTATATCTATGATTTTGACTCTGTTAATGACGGTATTGATTGTTTTAATGCTTTGGAATAGAGTTGTTATAACAATTCACGCAGGTGAAGCAGGAGTTTTATTTAAAAGATACTCTGGTACAGTGATTGATAAAGTTTATCCAGAGGGGCTTTATGTAATCCCACCATGGGATATTATGACAAAATATAATATTAGAGTTCAAGAGATAAAACATACAATACCTATTCTCTCTAATCAAGGACTAGAGATTGATGTTGAATTATCTATTAGATTTAGACCAGATGTTTCAATGCTAGGAGTTTTACATCAAAGAGTTGGAACAGATTATATAAGAACTGTAGTTATACCAGAGATTGAAGCAGTTGTTAGAAAACAGTTTGGACAACTTAATGATGAAGAGATTTATACCTCAAAAAAGGGTATATTAGAGACAATAACAAATCTATCTGCAAAAGAGTTAGCCTCAAAATTTATAACTCTTGATAATCTTATTGTAAGAAAATTACATTTTCCTCCAAAAATTATGGAGTCTATTGAACAAAAGATAAATGAGTATCATAGGTTTAAAGAGTATGAGTATAAAATTGCAAGAGAGAGATTAGAGGTAGATAGAAAGGTTATAGAGGCTAAGGGTATACGACAATATATAGATATTGTATCAAAAGATTTAACACCAGAATATTTGGCATGGAAAGGTGTTCAAGCTACTGTAGAGTTATCAAAATCTACTAATAGCAAGATTATTGTTATAGGTTCTGGCAAAAATGGTCTTCCTATAATTTTAAATGCTGATTCTCAAAATGGAAAAGAATAGATGTATAAAAATAGATTAGGTTTTTTATCTTTAACTACTATTATACTCTTAATGTTAATAGGTTTTATATCTCTTGAAATTTATTTTTATAAGTCTACAGATTTTAAAACAATGAAAGAGCAGAGAAAAAATAATTTTAAAGAGTATCCTAAAGATGCTACTATTAAAATAGGGGTTATTTGGCCATTTTTTTTAGAAGAGGGAGATAACTATTTTAAAGAGGGAATACTTTTAGCACAAGAGGAGATAAATAAAAAAAAAGTATTAGGTAGAGAGATAGAACTTATCTTTAAAGATGACCAATGGGATAAAGATGAAGCTTTTGATATTGCTTATGATTTTGCTAATAATAAAGATATTATAGCTGTTATTGCTCATGATGATTCAGAATTAGCAATTCCTACTTCTCTTATTTATGAATACTCTAATATTATTATGCTCTCTCCAGCAGTATCTGACCCTATGTTTACAAGAACTAACTTTGATTATATATTTAGAAATACACCTAGTGATTTTGATATAGGTAATCGCTTAGCAAGTCTATCTGCTCAAATGAGTATCAAAAAAGTTATTATTCTAAATAGTACAAATAGCTACTCAAGACAGTTAAGTCAAATATATAAAAAAGAGATTATAAATCTTGGTTCAAAAGTGGTATATACTGCTGAGTTTAAAGATGAACAGCATGACTTTAAAAAAATACTTACAGATATATCACCAAAAATTAATATGAATATAGATTATGATGCTATTTTTATAGCAGGATATGAAGATAATCTACTTGATTTAATTAGAGGAATTAGAGAGTATGGAATATCCTCACCTATTCTAACTGGAGATACATTAGATGGAATGGCTGTATTAACTGGCGAAGAGGCTATGGATGGGGTAATTGTGGCTAGTATATATAATAGCAAATTGCTTAATGAGAAAGAGCAAGATTTTATTGATAGATTTCAGGCTAAATATAATATTTTACCAGATACTTGGGCAGGGCAAGGTTATGATGCTTTATATCTTTTGGCAGAGGCTATTGAAAATACAAAAGAGTTAAATAGTCTTAAAATAGCACATTATATTAAATATCTTAAAGATTATAGTAGTATTTTTGGCAAATACTCTTTTAATACTAAAGGTGATATTGAAGGAAGAGAGATATTTTTTAAAATTGTTAAAAATGGACATTTTGAATATCTTTATTTTAAATAGTAGGAGTTAAATTGATTAAAAAAATTATTTTTATATATATTTTAGTATCATCATGGGTTTTATCAGATATAGATATTTATAGTGTAGCAAATTATAAACCTTATTCATATATAGAAAATGGTGTTTTAAAAGGGATACAGATTGATATATTAAAATCTATTTTTGATAAAATCAAACATCATAAAGTTAATATTAAAGAGGTCTCTTCAGATGATATTATAAGTAAATTACAAGAAAGGGATATATTAATATTAAATAACTCCTCTCCAAATTCTAAAGAGAGTGAATATATTGATTATTATAGTGAGCCATTCTTTTTTGAAGATATATCTATATTTTGTAACAGAGATTTAAATATTTTTAAGAAAAAGGATTTAAAATGGCCAAATGATTTTGGTAAATTAAGAATTATAAATGATGGTGTTCATATTGTTGATAAATCATATAATATAACTATAAAAGAGTCATTAAATTTTGAAGATGGAATCTTATCTATAGTAAAAGAAGAGTCAGATTGTGTGATAGGTGATGAGCTTAGATTTGACTCTTCTATCTTAAATATAATTAATCAAGATATTAATAATAGTGAACTTTTTCAGAATTTAGATAAAATTATAAAAATACAGACTATCTATAAAAAACCTATTCATATTGGATTCTCAAAAAAATATTTTCCTCAAAAGAAAGATTTACTTAAGAATATAAACCTAGCTATTAGAGTTATGAATGATTATAATGATACAGAGGAGATTATAGATAAATATAAGAAAAAGTCTCTAGCTGTAAAAGAGAAAACAATCTTAGCAGTTATTTATCCTTGGGGCTTTTTAGTATCTAAAAAAATAGATGGATATGGAATTTTACCAGAGATTGTAAGTAGTGCTTTTAAGGAGAGAGGTATTAAAGTAAAGTATAAATTTAGAAATTCAAATTATGCTTATCTTTTAAATAAATGGGGGAGTGATTGTTTAAGTTTTCCATGGACAAAAAAGAGAGATACGGATATTTATAGCTATATTTCAAATCCCTTAATTATCTCTGAAATTAGTTTCTTTTATATAAAAAATAGATTTATAAATGGAATAAAATATAATGATTTTTATGATATAAAAGATTATAGATTAGGTGGATTAAAAGGTGCTTTTTACGAAAATATTTTTGGAACAATGAGTTTTAATTATACAGTTTTTGATACAGTAGAAGATATGCTAACTGCTTTAGTTTTAGATAAAATAGATATTATACCAATAAATGAGTATCTTTTTAGAGATGCTGTGTTAAAATATATGCCACATAAAATAGATGATTTTTCTATGATTAAAAAACCAATGGTAAAAAAAGCAAATTATATTTTATTTTCTAAAAAATGTGAAAATGCCTCTTTTTTTAGGAATGAATTTAATGAAGGTTTTAAAACTATTCAAGGCAATAGTGTTTTAGATAAAATCTTAGAAAAACACTCAATGACAAAAGAGGATAGAGTGGAGTTTGAAAGTTTTTTTGCTGATATGAAAAAGATAGAGAGTGAAGAGTCATCAAATATGTTTGATATAAATAGTAGTAGTGATAATAATGGTTCTATTGATATAAATGACTCTAACCTAACAATTTAGCTTAGGATAGAGTTATCTCTTATAGTTTGAACTGGTGCTTGAGCTTCCTGCTTTTAGTGAGGCTGAAGCTGTCACTTCCGATGAGTTTTGCAAGAAATCTATTAAAAATTAGGGCAATATTTTGTAATTGGGCATATATCACAAGATGGATTTCTTGGTTTACATATAGTTTGACCAAAACTAACAATTGTAAAATTCAATTGATTCCAATACTCTTTTGGCACTACTCTACAAAGCTCTAAGGTTGTCTCTTTATCATTTTTTGTCTCTATTAATCCTAGCATATTTGTAATTCTATGAACATGTGTATCAACTGCGATAGTTGGAATATTAAAAGCATTATTTAAAACTATATTAGCTGTTTTCTCT
>Ga0256826_1001331_pt1 | contig 15369 bp, 13 predicted proteins | sample CV79metaG_FD_185975 | JGI IMG/M metagenome (GOLD analysis project Ga0256826, IMG submission 185975) | Hydrothermal vent microbial communities from East Pacific Rise, Pacific Ocean - CV79 | ecosystem: Environmental > Aquatic > Marine > Hydrothermal vents | place: Pacific Ocean: East Pacific Rise...
TAACGTGTTCATACACGCCATCCGTCATAAAAATAAATATATCTTCTTTTTCCACTTGAAAGTTCTCATAGTCGGTGTTTAAAACGGAGTCCATTCCTAAGGCGCGACCAAGATAAGACTTATCACGAGAGACCCAAACTCTATGGTCTTCGGTGAGTTGTTCTAACTTGTTTTCTCTCAGTCTATACACACGGGCATCACCCGCATGAAAAAGGTGCGCAGTAGTAGAACGAATGACCATGGCGGTAAAGGTACAGACATAACCACGATTCATGTCGTAGTGGTATTTACTTTTAGAACTTTGAGAGTGTAACCAGGCATTAATGGAGCCTAAAACACGTTCAGCGGACTTTTGAACAGACCATGATTCTGGTGTTGAGAAGTAGTCATTTAAAAAAGAGGTGACAGAAACCTTACTAGCCGTTTGGCTAACATCACTGCTACTGATACCATCAGCTAAGGCAATGACAATACCCTTACTGGTGAGTTGAGGCTCTTGTGGAGTGCGGATGTCGTGAAAATCTTGGTTGAGCTCTTTACGCCCTTTGTCAGAATACTCACCGATAGATATGCTTAATTGATTTTTCATAATAGACCTCTTAAAAAGACACTATGTGTGAGTTTTAAAGAACACTAAACAAAGTCAGTCCGAAGACCTTCTTTGCATTATAACTTATCTTAAGTTTCTCTTTGCACCTGTTTTAATGTGAGTGGCATAAAGGGTTAAGCCTGTAAAGGCAAGACCACCAACAAAGTTTCCAAGAACTGTAGGAATTTCGTTCCATAAAATGTAATCAGAAAGGGTAAAGTTTGCACCCATAATCATAGAAAATGGAAATAAAAACATATTAACAATAGAGTGCTCAAAACCCATATAGAAGAAAAGCATAATTGGCATCCACATTGCGATGGCTTTACCACTTACCGTAGTAGAAATCATGGCACCAACAACACCCATAGATACCATCCAGTTACATAACATTCCACGAATGAAAATGGTAATCCAACCGGCAAGACCATACTCTTTGTACCCTAAGGTACGCGCTTCACCAATACTTGCAATTTTTTGTCCAACAACACCGGGGTCAATTGAGTACCCGTAAGTTAGAATAAACGAAATCATAAATGCAACCGTTAAGGCACCACCTAAGTTACCTGTAAACACTAAAGCAAAACTTCTGAGTACTTGAACAACAGTTACGCCAGGACGCTTGTCAATAAGGGCTAAAGGAACTAACATAAACACACCTGTTAACAGGTCAAAACTCATAAGGTAAAGCATAATAAAACCAACAGGAAATAAAATAGCACCTGCTAGAGCAGAACCTGTTTTAACCGCAACGGTAATGGCAAAAACAGCAGCAAGGGCTAAAATAGCACCTGCCATAAAACTTCTAATTAATGTGTCTTTGGTAGACATGTAAACCTTTGATTCACCTGCGTCAACCATTTTCGTAACAAACTCAGTAGGGACTAAATACGACATTCACGATTCCTTCATAGTATAAAATTTAATGATTCAGGATTGTACAGTTATAATATTAATTTATATTCAGTGTATTGTATAAAATTTAAGCAAATTAGAATAAAGGAGGTGAAAGGGAAGGGTAAAGAGAGCATCTTAAATGTTCTCTTTAAGGGTCTATTAGCGAATATAAGGTTTTAAAACTTCAGGAATATCAATGCTTCCATCTTCATTCTGGTAGTTTTCCATAATCGCAACCATAGTACGACCTACGGCTAAAGAAGAACCATTTAAGGTATGTACTAAAAGGTTTTTCTTTCCATCTTTGTAACGGATTTTTGCACGTCGTGCTTGGAACTCTCTTGTGTTAGAGATAGAAGAAATTTCACGGTACGTTGCTTGACCCGGTAACCACACCTCAAGGTCAATGGTACGTGCTGCTGAAAAGCCCATGTCTCCAGTACATAGTTGCATTTGACGGTAAGGAAGACCCAGTGCTTCTAACATATCTGAAGCACACGCTACCATCTCTTCAAAGACCTTATCTGACTGCTCTGCTGAAGTGATAGAAACGAGTTCAACCTTTGGAAACTGGTGTTGACGGATAATTCCACGGGTATCACGTCCTGCTGAACCGGCCTCTTTTCTAAAACATTGTGTAAAGGCAGTCATCTTAATAGGGAGTTCTGCCAGAGGAATAATCTCATCTTGAAAAAGGTTAGTAACGGGAACTTCACCTGTAGGAATAAGGTATAAATCTTCCCCCTCAATTTTGTAAAGGTCTTCTTCAAATTTTGGTAGTTGACCTGTTCCCATTAAAGAAGGTCTGTTTGTAATTACAGGAACCGAAACCTCACCAAAACCACGTTCAGCATTAAAGTCAAGCATAAAGTTAACTAAAGCCCGTTCAATCTTTGCACCCATGCCTTTAATAACAGAGAAACGGCTCTTCGCGACTTTAACACCACGTTCAAAGTCAATCCAACCATTTTCGGCTAACTCCCAATGCTCTTTGGGTGTAAATGAAAAAGTTTTAGGTTCAAGAACCTTTTTAAGTTCAACATTCTCATCTTCATCTTCACCCACAGGAACATCTTCATCAGGAATGTTGGGAATAGCGGTTAAAATCGTGTTTAACTTCTCTTCTTCAATGCGAGTAAGCTCTTGTTTTTCAGCAATGAGTACTTTATTCGCTTCAACTTCAATTTTAAGTTCAGTAATGTCTTTTTTCTCTCTCATATACTGACCAAAAAGTTTTGATTTCTCATTTTGTGTGGCTTGAGCACTCTCAAGCTCTTGTTTTACGGCCTTGAAAACTTGGTGAACTGAACGTAGCTCTTCTAAAAGTTTAGTGTCTACATTACGGCGTTGAAGCATTGCTGTAACCCCGTCAAAATCTCTGTTTAAAAGTTTAATATCAATCATAAGTTTCCTAAGTAAAAAAGTGCGCAATTATAACAAAACTTGTTACACTTAAGCCTAAAGATAAAAATATTTTTATATGTTATAATTAATAAAATTTTATTATTAAGTAGATATGATGAGAAGTGTCTCGATAAAGTACAAAAATATAAGCCAACTTAAAAGCTTCGCCCTCCCTTTTGCTGATGAGAAAAACTGTCTAGTGCAAATTTTTTCAGGTGTTATTGACAAAGCCTTTTTATTAGAACTGGGGACACTTCTTTCAGACACACTTCCTTTGGCTCATATTATTGGTGCTACAACGGATGGTGAAATTAATGACAGAGACGTAACCGTTCAAGAGAGTGTGGTTTCAATCTCATGTTTTGATGATGTAAAACTGATGTCATCTTTCGCAAGGGGCGGAAACTCATACGAAAACGCGACTGCCTTATATGAAAAAGTAGGTTCGGACAAGACGCGCTTAATGATTGTTTTTGGTGATGGCATGCACTGTAATGGAGATGAGATTTTAAAATCTTTAGACCATGCTAAAAAAGAGATGATAGTAGCAGGTGGTCTTGCTGGAGATAATGGTGCCTTAAAACAGACCTTTGTGTTACATAATAAAACTGTTTTGGAAAAAGGCTTAGTGGGGGTTGCTTTTGAGGGTGAATCTCTACATATCAACACGCACCATAGTTTCGATTGGGTACCTATTGGAAATGAGATGCACATTACCTCTTCTGAGAAAAATCGTGTTTACACCATTAATGGCATTCCTGCAAAAGAGATTTATAAAAAGTACTTAGGGGAGTCTGCTGCCTTAAAGCTACCAAGTATTGGGGTTGAGTTTCCTCTGATTATTGAAGAGACTGGTGTCAATATCGCCCGAGCAATTGTTCAAGTACATGAGGATGACTCCCTAACATTCTCGGGAAATATAGACGAAGGAACGAGGGTTCGTTTTGGTGTAGGTAACCCCACATTGATTTTGAAAAATGGAAGAAAAAGTGCTAAGATTATTGAAAAGTATCCTATAGAAGCAGCCTTTATCTACTCTTGTATGGCACGACGCCGTTTCTTACAAAAACATATCACAACAGAACTAGAAAATTATCCTATTGGTGTGCCTTTAACGGGTTTTTTTACTTATGGTGAGTTCTACAGTACCAAAGAGTCAAAATCTTTACTGAACCAGTCGGTTACTATTTTAATGCTTTCGGAAAAAGAACATCCTAAGATTGAGTATGTTCCGCCTGTAGAAAAAGATGAGAGTACGCCTAAAGAGTATTCTCAAACCTTAGAAGCTATGGCACATCTTGTTAATGAAACCTCACGAGATGTAAAAGAACTGAATGAGACTCTTGAGCAACGTGTGATTGATAAGGTTAATGAACTTGAAAAATCAACACGTTTCTTTCAAAAAATCTTTGAAACAGCCAACGAAGGTATCTGGGTAATTAACAAAGACAAAGACACCATCATGGCAAACAACGCCTTGTGCAATATGTTGGGGTATGAAGAGAACATTTTTATTGGAAAGCCCATTAGTGATTTTGTTGATGAGAAGAATCGAGATGAATTTTTAAGTAATGCGTCTGAAACTCAAGGGGGCCAAGGGGGTAAAAACTATGAGATGGATCTTGTTCACAAAAATGGAAAGATTGTGCATGCCCTGTTTAGTACGGAAGTCTTGTGCGATGAAAACAGTGAAGTAATTGGTTCATTTGCGATGGTGACAAACATTACCAAACGTAAACAGGCGGAAGACGAACTCGTCTCTTTTAATTACCTTTTAGAAGAAAAAATAGCCGAAGAAGTGTTGAAAAATCACTCTAAAGATGAGTTGATGACCAAACAGATGCGTATGGCACAGATGGGTGAAATGATTTCAATGATTGCGCATCAATGGAGACAACCACTTTCAACCATTTCTGCCATTGTCGCTTCGACACAGATGGGATTGAGTCTTAATGATGATGAAGATAATCCCATCTATGAAGACCTTGAACATGTAAATGAGCATATTCAGTTTCTCTCTAATACCATTGATGATTTTAGAAACTTTTTCAGTCCCAATAAGTTGAAGAGCAGCGTACGTTTATGCGATCTTTTAGACAATGCCTTAGGGATAATTAACCAGTCTTTAATTCAAGCCAATGTTGACATTATTAATGACTATGAGCATATGCAACGACCGATGAAACTTTACTCTAGTGAACTCGTTCAAGTCTTTTTAAATCTTATTAAAAACTCTATGGATGTGTTGAGTGAACAAGAGTTAGACAGGGCCTATATCTGTATACGTGGAAGTGAGTATGATAATAAAAGTGTTCTTGTTTTTGAAGACAATGGCGGAGGAATTTCTACAGAAATTATGCAGAAAATATTTGAGCCTTATTTCACTACTAAAAATGAAAAAAATGGAACAGGTTTAGGCTTGTATATGTCTAAAATGATTATAGAAGAGCACTGTGATGGGCATTTGATTGTTGAAAATACAGATGTTGGTGCACGCTTTACCATTGCCTTACCCCATGTAAAAGAGGAACAAGGTCTAAATCAAATCTTAGAAAAAGAGGAAGTCTCAATTTGAATGCTTTAAATATCATGTATATTTAGAGAGTTCAATTAGTTTTACCTTCTTTTTAGTCCACCTTTGGCATAATCGCGTCTTATTACAAGACAAATGGATTAAAAATGCTAGATTTTGAAAAATATATAAAATATTCTAAACCCGGACCGAGATACACTTCGTACCCAACAGCCCTTGAATTTTCTGAAGCATACGAGTATGATGTGTACATCAACAAGCTTAAAAACCAAGACTCATCTCGTCCTCTTTCTCTTTACTTTCATGTTCCATTTTGTCGTTCAGCGTGTTACTTCTGTGGGTGTAATGTAATCTTTACCTCAAAAGAGGATAAAAAAGAGTCTTACATCAAGTATCTTGAGCGTGAGATGGACATTATGAAAGAGCATCTTGATACTTCTCGCGAGGTAATGCAACTTCACTTTGGAGGCGGTACACCGACCTTTCTTTCAGCTGAACAGATGAGTCGTGTCATTGCTAAGATTAAAGATACGTTTCCAAACTTTCGTGAAGATGCTGAGGTTTCATGTGAGATTGATCCTCGTTTCTTAGATGAAGAACAGATGAAACTTATGGTTGACAATGGCTTCAATCGTGTAAGTTTTGGTCAGCAAGATTTTGATCCAAAAGTTCAACAAGCTGTGCATAGAATTCAGCCTTATGACATTACAAAAACAGCGGTGGATTTAGCCCGTAAGTATGGAATTGATAGTATTAATGTTGACCTTATTTATGGACTTCCATTTCAGACTTTTGAGACTTTCAAGAAAACACTTGACATGACACTTACCCTTAATCCTGACCGTCTTGCTGTCTTTAACTACGCTCACGTACCTTGGTTAAAAAAGACGATGCGTAAGATTGATGAGACCACACTTCCAACTCCAGATGTAAAACTAAATATCTTGAAATATACTATTGATTTCTTTGAAAGCAATGGTTATAAGATGATTGGTATGGATCACTTCGCAAAACCTGATGATGAGCTTTTCTTAGCCATTGATAAGGGTGAGTTACATAGAAACTTCCAAGGTTACACGACTAAAGGTGGAGCCGACTTAATTGGAATAGGGGTAACTTCTATTGGTGAAGGTGTAGACCATTACGCACAGAATTTTAAAGACCTACCTTCATACGAAGCAGCGATTGATGCCGGAAAACTTCCTTTTGAACGCGGTGTAGTTTTAAATGATGATGATATGATTCGTCAAGAGGTAATCATGGAGTTAATGTCGAACTTCAAACTTGATATTAAACGTTTTGAGCAGAGTTCAGGGATTAATTTTAAAGAGTACTTTGGTCCTGAGCTTGAAGCGCTTAAAGAGTTTGAAGAGGCAGAACTCCTTACGGTAACGGATGAAAAAATTGATATTACCGCAACAGGAACGATGTTAGTTAGAAACATTGTAATGCCATTTGATGCTTATATGAAAGCACACTCAGGCAGTAAAAAAACCTTCTCTAAAACGGTTTAAGGGCTGACTTGAAAACTCCTGAAGATATTTTTAACTTTGCCGAGTTCACAGACCCCTGTGTTAAGTGTGCAAAGTGTGTACCTGTATGTACCATTCATAATGTTAATGCTGATGAGGTAACGAGTCCTCGTGGTTTCTTAGACCTTCTAGGAGCGTACCAAAGAGGGCAACTTGAACTTGATGCTAATGCCAAAGATATCTTTGAGAGCTGTTTCTTATGTACGGCCTGTGTTGAGGTCTGTCCTAAGTCACTTCCAACAGATATGGTGATTGAACAAGTCCGTTCTGACATCGCTAAAAAGTTTGGAATTGCTTGGTATAAAAGAGCCTTCTTTTTACTTCTACGTCACCGTTGGTTAAATGACTTAGCCTTTAAGATGGGCTGGGTATTTCAGACCTGTGGGTTTAAGATCAAAGCGGACATCGACTCAATGCATTCACGTTTTTCTATTCCGATGTTAAAAGCTGACCGTCTTTTACCGAGTCTTAAAAAGACCTCATTCTTAAATTCCCATCCTGAAAACATTAACAATGGTGGGAAAAGAAAAGTGGCGGTGTTCATTGGTTGTTTAGGAAACTACAACTACAAAAATGTAGGTGATAGTCTGCTTAACATCTTAGAACACTTAGAAATTGATGCCTTTTTAGCAAAGTCTCAAAAATGTTGTTCAGCACCGGCGTATTTTACAGGTGACTTTGATACGGTAGACTACAATGCGAAGTTTAACATCGAGTACTTTGAAGGTTTTTCAAAAGATGTTGAAGCCATCATCGTTCCTGAAGCGACCTGTTCGGCGATGTTAAAGATTGATTATGAACACTACTTCCATGACCAACCTGAATGGAAAGCAAGAGCGATTGCCGTAAAAGATAAAATCTTTATGGCAACAGAGTGGTTAGAAAAACATACGCACCTGAATGAACTTTTAGAAGCCAAAGAGCAAGACAGTCAAGTAGTGACTTATCATGACCCTTGTCATGCTAAAAAAATGCAAGGTATTTATGAAGAACCACGAAGTCTCATTAGTAAAAATTATGAGATTGTTGAAATGAGTGACCCTAACAGCTGTTGTGGTTTTGGTGGTGTGACAATGCAGAGTGAAAAATACCATTTTGCAAAAGCTGCGGGTGTACCCAAAGCGGCAATGATTAAAAAGACTAAGGCAGATGTCGTTAGTGCTGAGTGTAGTGCCTGTCGTATGCAGATTACTAGTGCCATGGGTATTGAGTCAGAAACGGTCTTTAAAAACCCAATAGAGCTTATCGCAGATGCTTTAAACAGTAAGGATAAGATTTAATAATGGATACTTGGAAAACAAGCCGTGGCGGTCGCGGAGCGATGTTTCAGGCGAAGCCGCATCTTCAAGGAGAAATGTAATGGATACTTGGAACCATATATATGCGAATTTCGACCCCGTAGCCTTTTCTATTTTTGGACTTAAAGTTCATTGGTACGGAATGATGTACGTATTAGCTCTTCTGTTTGCTCTTTTTGTAGCTAAATGGTTGGTTAAGAAAGATAACATTGACTTAAAAGGTGCCGTACTTGATGACTTTTTTATCTGGGTTGAAGTCGGTGTCATCTTAGGTGCTCGTTTAGGATACATTCTCTTTTATGATCCAAACACTTGGGAGTACCTCACTCACCCATGGAATATTTTTAACCCTTTTGTTAATGGTGAATTTGTAGGTATTCGTGGTATGAGTTATCATGGTGCCTTAATGGGCTTTATGTTGGGTGCGTATCTGTATGCTCGTAAAGTGGGCGTTGACTTCTGGTTCTTAATGGATAGAGTAGGCATTGCTGTTCCTATCGGTTACTTCTTCGGACGTGTGGGTAACTTTTTAAACCAAGAGCTTGTAGGACGTGAAACAACACTAACAGATACGCCTTGGGGTATTTATGTGGATGGCGTCTTACGTCATCCTTCTCAACTTTATGAAGCATTTCTAGAGGGTATTTTAATCTTTGTAGTTCTGTATATGGTGAGAAAGAAGATGACCTTTACGGGCGCAATTGCCTTAACGTATGGCGCGATGTATGGTTTAGGTCGTTTTATTGCAGAGTTCTGGCGCGCACCAGATGTTCAGATTGGTTATGTTTTTGGAACAGACTGGTTAACTCAAGGTCAGGTTATGTCTCTGTCTATGGCGATTTTAGCAGTATTTTGGTTATTTACTCTGTACCTTTTAGATAAGAAAAATATCACTTACTTCTCTTGTTCCAAATAGGCACTAATTAGACTCTTTCTCTGAAGAGAAGTAGTCATCACCCTTTGTCTCAAAGAGCTTAAGAAGCGCCATGAAAAAGGCGGTGATTGCAGGCCCAAGAACCATTCCCCAAAAACCAAATGCGGTTAATCCTGCTAAGATTGAAAAGAAGATAAGCAGTTCATTAATCTTCGTACTTGATTTAATAAAATTCAGATCAATATACTTAATAATCATCGGTTTAATAAAAGTATCTGCAATTATTGAGATAATAATGATTGAGTATAAAGCGATGAAAATAGCGTTACCGGTATGTCCTAATGAAAGCTCATGAATCAAAAATGGTATCCACATTAAGGCCCCACCCACAATAGGGATTAACGAAGCAATCCCGTACATAATTCCAAAGAGCAGACCGTTATAACCGATGATACTAATCATCACACCAAAGAGGGCACCTTCTAGGGTCGCTGTAGCAATGATAGAGTAGAAAACAACGGACATCACATTAGAGATTTCAAGGCTTAATAGTGTTGTGTCTTGCTGAGGAAGGCGGATGATTTTAATGAGATAATGCATAATAGTCTTCCCGTAGTACTGAGCAAAAAAGTAGAAGATAATAATTAAAAATGCATCTTTTAAAAATGAAGCTGAGTATTTACCGACATTAGCAGCAATACTTAGAGAGTTTCCTGCAACGCTGGCTAAGTTGTCATAGTCTACAAAATCATTAATTTGAACTTTTAAAAATGCAAGTGAATCAGGTAGGTTCTCTACCCAAATATTCATTTTATTATACACGGCAGAAAAAGAGTTTACATCCAGACCATGGAGTTTAATGGTTAAGGTGGTGAGGAAGTATCCTAAAGGGGCGAATAAAAGCATTGCTAGTAGTAAACTAGATAAAAGCGATGCAAAAAAATTATTGTTGAAAACGGTGACAAGCTTTTTATGAATGTTTGCTGTTGAAATGGCTAATAAAGAGCCTATTAGAATAGGCATCCAGTACGCGTGATAAAGCAGGTACATCCAGTACAAGGCTGCGGCAAAAAGCATGATTAAAAAATGTTGTGGTTTCATTAATAGTTCCCTAGATTATAGTTTAAAAAAGTGTTTCATTTTGTGGTGGATTAAATTTTAGAACTTCATAAGTTTTAGCCGTTGCAATACGCCCACGAGCCGTTCTTTCAAGATATCCATTAGCAAGTAAATAAGGCTCAAAAACATCTTCTATAGTGCCTTCATCCTCACTTAGTGCTGCCGCGAGTGTACTCAATCCCATCGCTTTTCCTTTAGCATCAATAAGCAGTTTTAAAAGACGTAGATCCATCTCATCAAAACCATTATCGTTAATGCCTAACTCATTGAGCGCGTACTGTGTTCGTTCAAAAAAGATAGAGGTTTCATCAGCCACTTCTGCAAAGTCACGAACACGACGTAAAAGACGCAGAGCAATCCGCGGTGTTCCACGACTCCGGCGAGAAATTTCTAAGGCAGAACTCTCTTCTATAGGTTTTTCTAATTTTTCAGAAGCTTTAACTAAGATAGTAGCTAACTCATTTGGATTATAAAACTGAAGTCTAAAATTCATTCCAAAACGGTCACGAAGAGGATTGGAAAGCATACCGGCACGAGTAGTTGCCCCGATAAGGGTAAAACGAGGAAGGTCAATTTTAACCGTTTGCGCCGCAGGACCTGAACCAATGATGATATCAAGTCTAAAGTCTTCCATTGCTGGGTACAAAATCTCTTCAACCGCAGGTGAAAGACGGTGAATCTCATCAATAAAAAGAATGTCACCCTCATCAAGGTTGGTTAAAATTGCGGCTAAATCACCTGACTTTTCAATCATTGGTGCGGCAGTCACTTTAATGTTAGTGTTCATCTCTGAAGCGATAATAAGACCTAAGGTAGTTTTTCCTAAACCTGGAGGGCCGAAGAAAAGCACATGGTCTAAACACTCATCACGTTTTTTACTGGCTTCTATAAAAACAGAAAGATTTTTCTTAATCTGGTCTTGCCCGATGTAGTCATTCCAACAGTCAGGGCGAAGGGTCTTTTCAATTTCACTCTCAGCACTGAACTTTTCTATCTCTACAACACGTTCCATTAGTAAGTGTGTTCCTGTGCAGGGAAGGCTTTTGACTCTACCTCTGTTTTGTAGTTAGCCGCAGCCTCTTTAACAAGGCTTGCTCCATCAATATATTTCTTAACAAACTTAGGGGTAAAGGCTTCAAAAAGACCTAACATATCTGAAAATACAAGGACTTGACCATCAACCCCTGAACCCGCACCAATTCCAATAACAGGAACCTTAATAGCTTGAGCAATAAGTGCGGCGGCTTCGGCTTTAACCCCTTCTACAACGATACAAAAAGCACCCGCTGCTTCAATGGCTTCAGCGTCTTCTATTAAGAGTTCAATATCAACAGGTGTTTTCCCACGAACGATGTAGCCACCTTCACCACGAACAGATTGAGGAAGCAGACCAATATGTCCACACACAGCGATACCGTTCTCGCTTAAGGTCTTAACTAAGTCCGCCTTATCTTTCCCACCCTCAATCTTCACCGCATCAGCAGGAGACTCTTGGTAAACACGAATAGCATTTTTAAGGGCTTGGCGTTTGTTGTTGTAGGTTCCAAAAGGCATATCGCAGATTACAAAGGTACTTGGTGCACCTTGACATACTGCATTAGTATGGTAAATCATCTGGTCAAGTGTCGTACTTAAGGTGTCAGGTTTTCCATTAAAACTCATGTTCAGACTGTCACCCACTAAAAGGATGTCAGCACTCTGTTGAAGTAGTGTCGCAAAAAGAGCATCGTACGCCGTAATCATTGTCAGTAAGCGTTCGTTTTTGGCTTTTTTAATGCCATTAATAGTGAGTTTCTTTTTCATAGGGTTACCCTTATTCATATATAGTATGCGAATGTTAGCGTATTATACTATCAATTTATTTTTTTATGTCAAAGAGTATAGAAATATTTACACTATATTGGTATAATTGTGTAACTGACCTTCGTCTTTAAACATAAAACTATTCACATTGTGTCTAGTGACGAAGGTCAGTTGCTAAAATAGGAGAATACATGGGCATTCGTCGTGATTTAGAAGATAATTATGATTTTGAAATAGTCGATGAATTCTTGGACCATTATGCAATGATGGTTGAAATCATGGAACCCCTTATCATTGAGTTAGGTAAAAAAGAGCGTTATGAACACGCTCTTGACGAACTTTTTAGAATTTTTCATAACATTAAGTCAGCTTCTGGCTTTTTGAAAATTGACCCAATGATTCGTCTGTCTACCTTTGTTGAAGACTCTCTTGAAGCGATGCGTTTTTTAGAAGGACCCGCGAACCAAGAGGTAGTTGACTGGTTAATTGATGTGAATGATATGTACATTCAATGGCAAGAAGACCTAAAACTAGACAATCCCATGACAAGAGTAAAATTCTCACTTTTAAAACTACCCGATATGGAGACTTTTTGAAACAACTCGTAGGTTACATTACCACCGGTTATCCCGATAAAAACTTTACTGCTGACTTAGCCCTTTCACTTTCACAAAATGGTGTAGATTCAATTGAACTCGGTGTCCCTTTTTCTGATCCTGTTGCGGATGGTCCCGTCATTGAAAAAGCAAACCACAAAGCCTTAGACTTAGGTTTTAAATTTCAAGATATCTTAGATGTCTCTGCTCAAGTACAAGGCGAAGTCGATATCTTGTGGATGGGTTACTTTAACCTTTTTTACCAATACCAGATGGAAAAACTACTGCCTAAGGCAAAAGAGTTGGGTGTTAGTGGAATGATTATTCCCGACCTTCCTCATGAAGAGGCCCTTTTATATAAAAACCTTTTTCATAGTAATGATGTTGCCAATATCTCTTTTGTAGCACCAACAGACACGCCTTTACGTATTAAAGAGGTGGTGAGTGAAGCGCAAAAGTTTATCTACCTTGTCGCTTATGCCGGGATTACGGGTGCAGGCAAATCAGAAGACCTTCAAGGCATCATCACTTCGATTAAAGAGCACACGCAAACTCCTGTCTTTGTAGGTTTTGGTGTCAATGAAAAAACAGCAAAAGAGAAAGTAGAAGGAGCAGACGGTGTTATCGTAGGTTCGGCTTTTATTCAGATTTTACTTAATGAGTCACTGTCTCACACTCAAAAAATTACCAACTGCTCCGCCTTAGCTAAAGAGATAAAAGAGAAGATTAACGCTTAATCTCATCTCTCTCTTTAATGCTTTTTTTAGAAGCGAAAAAAGCAAGATAAAACATATACCCTACACTGTAAATCATCACAATCATAGCTATGAAACGTACAAACCCTGCAATAAACTTATGGTAACTTAGCAGATGCATCTTTGATAATATGAAATTAAAATCATGCAGACCATCTACTCCTAGAAAAGATTTACTAGCAGGAAGATAAAGACCTTCTCCTGCTGTGGAGATGTACCAAGCCGTATAATACAGAGAAATTCCTAGAAAAAAAAGTCCTATCAAATAGACAAAAAACTGTCCTCTTTTTTTATAATAAAAACCTACTAAAAAAGGAAAAAGAAGTTGAAAGACAGTGCCATTAAGTGCAGTAATAAACTCAGGACAGCCTAAAATATAACAGATTCCATGACCCCCTTCATGCACAATACCTAAGGTTTGATTGACAATGAAAAAGTATAAAATAAAGATTTGTTTACTCAAGGTGTCACCCATTAAGGAGGTGTTCCCATAGGGAGCTAGTTTAACAAACATAAGAAAAGAGATAAAAAAGATGAAGGTAAGAAGCTTTTTACTGTTTTGTGAGATTTTTGCAGGTCTGTTTAACTTAAAGTCATCAAGCTTCATGCAAAATCCTTTTACAGTAGTCTATATTTTTATTATATCCACCTTATTGTACATATCACGAATAGAAGTGGTGTACATAAATGTTCCTTCATCAGAAAATCCAAAACTTTTCAGATTTTTTACGGTCATAGCCTTTTGAAGGGTTAAGGTCTTTCTATCATAAATATCTATGATTTGGTTTCGGTTAAAGGAGACAACGGCTATATATCTGTCTGAAGTACTTAGTTGAACAGAGCGAAAACGATGTCCCAGTTCCGTTGAGTGTAAAACTTTATAGCTTTGAGGATCTCTCACTTCTAAGATGTTTCTTCCGTTATATCCTTTTGTTAAGGTATAAATTTTGTTTTGGTAGGTGGTCAATGCCTTACATGCACCCGCTCCATCCATCGTTTGACGTTGCATTAAAAAACTGTCAAGGTTTAGCCTGTAAAAACTGCGTCCATAAGAGGAGTAAGCATTCCCATTAATAGCATGAAAAGTTGCCTTATTTCTTAAGTGAAAAACAGCATGAAGAGAGTTGATGTCATAAATCGTTTGGTTCTCATGAAGAAGAAACTTGTCCTCCCATGCTACGGTTTCAGCTGTACCTTTTGTTGCTTTCCAATGTGGAATTTCAATAGGTTCTGAAGCTACTTTTTGTAGATGAGTGATGTCCCATGTCTCAAGAATGTATTTATCTTTATCATTACTGTTTGCTGATTTTAAGGTGATAAGTTTATTGTTATGAAGACCTATGGCTTTAAGTGTTGGAAGCTCTTTTTTTAAGGCAAAAGTTTTTTTGTCAAAAATAAAAAGTGTAGCCTTTTTTAAAGAACGTCCTTTCTTTTTGGCATTCATAAAAATTAACTCATCAGAAAAGAAAAGAGGATTATTGTCGCATAAGTAATACTCTTTAGGAATAGGAATGTTAACAGTTGCAAAAAGAGTAGAAGAAAATAAAAAGAGAAAAAGTAGAGATGAAAGCTTGAGAAACATAAGTAATCCTGAGAAAAATAATAAGAACATCAAATAACAATATATAATGTCAAAGAATGTCAGTGCAGACATATTACCATCTTAATATGGTATATAGTAAATGAATAGTAAATACACTATATCTATATAAGATATCTTCTTAATAAAAAAGTGCTATACTTTCACTATATTAGTGTAACACCTTACTTAAATCAGGGGACGACTTGGCTTCGACTGGAGTGGTTTCGGGATTAGGTTGCATGTGGGACTGAGCATTTCCCTTACGCGGCTCAACTTGCTTAAACGCAAACAACACTAATTACCGCCCAGCTTACGCAGTAGCATAAGTTTTACCCCCTCGCAAGAGGACGGGCTGCTTCGCTCTTTGATTCTATCCAAGAAGAGATT
>Ga0256826_1001332_pt1 | contig 15359 bp, 18 predicted proteins | sample CV79metaG_FD_185975 | JGI IMG/M metagenome (GOLD analysis project Ga0256826, IMG submission 185975) | Hydrothermal vent microbial communities from East Pacific Rise, Pacific Ocean - CV79 | ecosystem: Environmental > Aquatic > Marine > Hydrothermal vents | place: Pacific Ocean: East Pacific Rise...
GCCCACAAAACTATTGATTCAAAGCCATTATAGCTTTCTACCCTATTATATAAATAAAGAAAATTTATTATAACATATCTATTTAAGATATTTTTTTAACATGAAGCATGGAACTGATTATAAATATAAAAAGCTCTTTTATCCCCCATCATAGTGAAGCGAAAGCGTAACGATAGGGGCAACAACCGATAGGGCGTTAGGGACTGATAAAATATATTATTTTGTCTTAATACACTATCTAACAAATATTCATGCTAAATGACAAGTTTTCATCTCTTCTTTCACGCCATTTGACAAGATTAGTCTCTGTAGGTGTTTAAAATATGGATTCCTTGACCCATAATTAAAAATTAATCTATTTTGTGTTACACTTGTCATACAAATAAAGTTCAATGGAGAAATTTATGAAAAATGCAGTAATAAATGCAAGAATTGAGTCTGAATTAAAAGTTGATGTTGAGTCTATTTTAAAAAACTTAGGGCTAAGTGCAACACAAGCTATCAATATGTTTTATCAGCAGATTAAAATGCACAATGGAATCCCTTTTGAGGTAAAAATTCCTAATGTAGAGACGCAAAGAGTGATAGAAGAGTCAAGAAAAGGTATTAATATTGAAGACTTTTCATTTGATGAGTTAGAACGAAAATGAGAATTAGACGACACAAGAAATTTTTAAAAGATTTTAGAGATAGAAAACTTAGTGACAGTCAGTTTGAAAAGTTCGTCTACTATATTAACGCTCTAAGAGAAGATACTAAACTTCCTCCTGAATCTAAAGACCATGCTTTGAGTGGAAATTATAAAGATTGTCGTGAGTTTCATTTGGGTGGGGATATGCTTATAATTTATATTGAAAGTGCTGTAGATGAGGTTATTTTGATGCGTATTGGTACGCATTCACAGTTGTTTTAAGTAAATCATTGTTATTTAATTTAATTAATGTATGAAAGATTGATATAATATTTCTGAACTTTAATTAAAGGACTAATATGGCAAAATGTAATCAGATGGAACTATTAAAAGTATATATAGCTAAATTGATACCTTCTTCTAAAGAAGAAAAACCTAATGGACAAACAAAATACACTTTTTCGGATAAACTAGTTATAAATTTATATGAAACAGGGTCTTATGTTTTTCAAGGAAACATAAAGTCTTTATTAAAAAATAGAGTAGAAGTACATATAGAGTCACTGAACTTTAAAGTAAAACCTCACAAAAAAATCTCCAATTTCCCATCTTTCGCCAACTCATACAAAACCCTTAAAACCTCCCCTTCATCATATAAGTTTTCTCCTTTCATCTCATCGAGCCTACCATTTTCAAAAATAGAAATATCTAATAATTTTTCTCCTTGTTTTAGTTGAGTTATCTTTTTGTTTACAAAGTTGTCTTTTAGATACTCTTTAAAAAACTCTATGCTCGATAGGTAAAAATATTTTTTTGTCTCGTTTTCACTCTCTCTAAAGATATACAAATCCTTTCTATTTTCATGCAGATACTCCCATAGTTTTTGAGCCTCTTTTTTATCTATATATGAGTTATCTTTGTTTGCATAGTATAAATAACCCTTTTCACTACATTTTAGTGGTCGGTTATCTTGGTATAGTGTAGGTTACTTTTAGCACTTTTCTACCCAATTTTTTTTCTTTTAACTCTACCTCTAAATCTGTGAATTTATTAATATCTATCTCTGCTTTTTTTAGTATCTGTCTTTTAAAATTATCGTATCTTCTCATCCCTTTGGGAACTTTTAGAGTATCTTGCATCTCTTCAACAATAAAAGTTCTTGAACCTATTTTGGCATACTCTTTTAAAAGTAGATAGATTCGTTTTGAATATATATATTTTATTTTTAGGTAAAAATTCGAATTTAGATGAGCTTTACGAAAACTATATTTTGGAGTATAAAGTAAACGACAACCAAGTAAGAAACGTTATATTTAAAGCCTTTGCTGATGCTTATGATAAGATGGATGAAAAAAGAGGTTCTTTCACAGTCTCTTTAGGGGTGGAGTTGTCAAAAATTGTGAATATTTTTAGGGTTTATTATAAGCTCTTTAAGCTCTTCATTTGTAATGTTTCCTCCAATATACTCAAAGTGTATGGACTCTAGATAGGCAATAAAGTCCTCTTTGAATTGGGTATCATCTTCTACTCCATTGTTGAAAATTTCACTCATAATCTCTATATTTAAACTATATTTTGCTATTTCTTGAATAAGTTCAGATGCTTTTAGGGTGTTTAACTTTTCTTCTTCTGACGTATTTGGAGGAAACTTTAAAATATCATTGCCAATAATATCTTTGGAGTAATAGCAATAGTACTCATCTTTTGGGCTATTTAAAAAACTATCTGGGTCATCCCATGACATATATAAAAATATAATAATAACTTCTACAAAAAAGATTACTAATTGCATAATTTTACCTTTAATTTTAAAATTAAATTATATTCTTAATAATTATTTTATATTTTATCTCTTTTTAGTTTGATAATATATTAATTTTTTGATTAATTGAACGCCATTTCATCTTTTGTGCAAGTTGATGTACCGCCATTGCATAATAGGCACTGTGGTTATATCTTGTAATAACATAAAAATTATGGCTTCCAAACCAAAGTTCATCACTCCAAGCTTTAGAGAGTTTAATTAACATAACCTCTTTTTTGTAATTAAAGTAGCTTTTGGCTTTGATTTTATGTAGATTACTCTGTTTATATTTATATTTAAAACCTGTTTTTAGCCCATAAAATCGCTTACCTTTAAAGTTGGTTTGTACGGCAACAGGTACGCCTTTTTCCCATCCATTTTTTTTAAAGTAGTTGGCAATACTTCCAATGGCATCATCAGGATTATTTAGGCGTATTTTCCCATCATGGTTAAGGTCAACTCCAAAGTGTTGGTAGTTGCTTGGCATAAATTGTGCCAATCCAATTGCACCAGAGCTTGAGCCTTTTACTTTTCTTGGATTTAACTTCTCTTTAAAACAGATACGCAAAAACTCTTCGAGTTGACCCTTGTAAAACTTTTTACGTCGATGTTTTTTAAATGCAAGATGTGTTAGTTGATCAAAAACGTAGTAACGACCACAGTTGTTACCATAATAACTCTCTATTCCAATAATTGCTGTAATATATTCAGGAGGTACACCAAATCTTTTATAGGCTTCTTGAAGGCTTTTTTTATGTTTTTTCATAAATTTAATACCTAAGTTAATATGGTCTTTTCCTACATGTATACGTTTATATTTCTCCCAAGAACCCTCTTTCCCCTTTTTTTTGGGTACAGAACTGGAACAAAATGTAGTAAGTTTTGGATTTTTTCGAACACTTTTAAAGAGCCGATTAAGATACTTTTTATTGTAACCAAACTCTTTATGTAAATGGTTGACAAAGCGTTTAACTTCCCATTTTTTAGAGTAATCTAGCCTAGATGAAGCATTGGCAGAAGAGGAAAATATAAAAAAAAGAAGCAGAGAAAGAAGGTAGAGTAGTCGCAAAGTAGACTCCTAACAGATTAATTTAAAATGTTAGAAGTATACCCCTCTTTAATTAAGAGGAGTTATAAAATAGCCTTAACTATCAGAAATTGATGAAGCAATCTTTAAAGCTCTATTTTTAGCCACTTCAACGTCACTATCTAGTACCAAACTAACAGCCATTCTTCGCCCAATATGTGATTCTGGTTTTCCAAATATTCTAACATAAGAGGTCTCTGTAAATGCAGATTCAGGAACATCTAAAATTGGATTTTCTGATTCATTTTTAGCTTTATAGGCTCCACAAGCTCCTGCTCCATAAGTGGTATAGTTCAAAGGCAATCCAAGAACAGCCCTTACATGTAGTGCAAATTGGCTTTGGCTTTGGGTCATAAGTGTTACCATTCCTGTATCATGTGGGCGTGGGCTAAGTTCAGAAAAGTAAACCTCTTCACCTTTTACAAAAAATTCAACACCAAAGATTCCACGACCACCAAGACCATCGGTTACAGCTTTTGCAATATCTTTTGCTTTTTGAAGTGCTTTATCACTCATTGGCATCGGTTGCCAAGATAAGATAAAATCTCCATCTTTTTGAACATGACCAATGGCATCACAGAAAACAGTTCCTGTCTCATTTCGCACAGTTAAAAGGGTAATTTCATAATCAAATTTAACAAACTCTTCGACAATAAGCTCACTTGCATCTCCACGAGCCTCTTTTGCTATCTCCCACGAATTCTCAATATCATCAGCACTTTTTGCAATACTTTGTCCATGTCCTGATGAACTCATTACAGGTTTAATTACACAAGGAAAACCAATCTCTTCTCCTGCCTCTTTAAGACCCTCTAAAGTGGTTACAAACTTATAGTTAGAGGTGGTTAAGCCCAATGTTTCCGAGGCAAAAACACGAATATTTTTACGGTTCATGGTTTTATTAACTGCTTCTGCATTTGGAATTACATGAAACCCTTTTGCTTCAACTTCAAATAGGGCTTCAATACTAATAGCCTCAACCTCTGGAAGAATAAAAGTTGGTTGCTCTTTTTCAATAAGTGCCACAACAGCCTCTTTGTCTTGCATATCAATAGCATACGAACGATTAGCCACCAAATGTGCAGGTGCATTTTCATATTTATCTACAGCAATTACTTCAACTCCAAGGCGTTGAGCTTCAATTGCTACCTCTTTACCAAGCTCTCCAGAGCCTAAAAGCATTATCTTAATAGCATCTTGTTTTAGTGTGGTTATAAACTTCATGGGGGTTGTTCCTCATTGGTTGATTTTAATGTGGGTATTGTATCGAATTTGGTTGAAGAATTTAATATACTCCTTCTACTTCTCACGTGTAATGCAGGAACTAGAAAGAGCTGGAAGATAGTATTTTTATTTTAAAAAGTAAACTTTAGCAATCTTTGATTAAAACCATCTCACCTAAATAACTATGAATACTGTTTCCTTGGGATAACCACTCAAAAATACCACCTTTGAGGTTTCGTACATTTGAAAATCCCATTTTTTGTAGCTGTAATGCAGCTAAAGCACCTCTTTGTCCTTTTAAACAGTAGGTTACAATGGTTGCATCATCTCCATAGACTTTGGCTATCTTTTCTATTGCCATGAACTCTAGTTTACCTCGTGGAATGGTTAATACTTTATGGGCATTGATATAACCAGATGCAAACTCTTCTGGTTCTCGTACATCTACCAAAATAATATCTTTTGCTACTGTATATAAATCAGATACATCTATCTGTTTTATCTGTTCATTTGCCTCTTTAATTAAAATCTGTAGATGTTCCGATAAGAACATCTCATCACATTTTTCTGTATATTGCTCTAGTCTTGCATGAAAGTTTTTCATAATTTATAAATTCCTATTCTATATATTTTATTAATTTTTTCTTTGTCAAAATATCTTTAAATTATAATAAAGAAATTATTAATAATAGCTAATATTAAGAGGCTTCTCTATCTCTGTAACCAATAAATTAAACTTGGAAGATTTCGTAATCCAAAATAGATATAGTTTCGCTCTTTAGGGTGGTTGAATCTTCTTACATAGGTGAGCCTAAAAATATCAAGAATGTCTACATAGGTGTTAACTCCATAAAGACCATCTTTGTTGTAAAATTTACTCTCTATATTTCCAAAAGCACTTACCCCAATTCCCACTTTTAAAAAGTCTCTATATTCGTTAAATGTATTAAAATCTAAACGGATAAAACTACTAATATCATCGCTCTGTTTATAAGATAGTTTGGTTTCAAATCCATCAATATATCTTCCTCTTTTATATAAATAGGCATCGTATGAAAGACCAAGACCACCATTTTTTACATCTGTTGTAATCTCATTTGGAAAAGCTTTTAATATGGTTGAGAGTGAGCTATCCTCTTTATCGGTAGGTATATTCAAAGGTATATGAAAACCATCTTTTCTCTTTATTAAGTTGTTTCCCATCCATGCAACCATATTGGTCATTTTTGCTAAAGCTTTTGTGTTTCCCTCTATCTGTGCATAGTCATTTTCTAATGTTGTAATCCGATTGCTTAGAAGAGTTAGAGGTTTTTTATACCAATCAACAAGCTCATTGGGATTTGTTGGAATAAAAGAGTCTCTATCTTGAATATATTTCATATTTAATTTCTGTATAAATTTATTGAACTCTGTCACATCATAACGTTTACTATCACTGGCTAGTTGATTGAATGCACGGTAGATATTTGAAAACCTGTCTCTTATAATAACAATTTTATTAGGATAAAATTCTGTCTGATAGAATAGGTTGTATGCCTTTAGAGCCTCTGGGTTTTTATCTATTCCCAGCTCTTTTTTTAACATATTCATTACTCTTTTTTGAGAAACTTTACTGAAATATCCACGCTCTTTCATAGATTTTGCTAAATGAAATATAGCATCATAAACCCCTACATGATAATCATAAACTCTAAAATCTCTGTTTAAAAATGCTCCAAAATGCCCTAAAAATTTACCTGTAATCGGGTGGTATCTAGATGATAGTATAAGCTTTTTACCCGAATTCTCTCCAAAATATTGGGTAATAGCATTATAGAGTCGCATAGATTGAAAAATATCAACAGCACTCATCAAAGGAAGAGCATTTGCACTTAAAAAGCCTATTGGTGGCTCTTCTGTTGTATTATTCTCTTGTTCATCTTCGCCTCGTACATTACTTGGGTCTATAAAAATAAAATCTTTGGCTCTTTTATCTAACTCTGTTGCTAGTTGCAGAGGAAGGTTATCATACGCCCCACCATCTATAAAGTAGTTTGACCTTCTTTTTCCTTCATAAATATAATCAAGTTTTATCTGTTGAAAAGCCCCTGGAAAGGCAGATGATGCAAAGAGAATATCACTAATTTTACTAATATTATTTTCTATATTTGGAATAGATATATAATAATCTGTACTCTTTGGCATCTTTTTATTTTTGATAGTAAGTTTCCTATTCTCCTCTTTTACTGTAAAAGGGATAGAGAAGTGTTGATTTTTTATTCTAATACCAGAGTTTTGAAATTCGCTAATAATAGGTGTTGCTTTGGTTACAGCAATACCCAATGGAACTTCACACCCTTTCCTAAAAATAGGTTTATTAAAATGTTCCAACATCTTTTTGGCTTGAACACGTAAAGAGTCTCGTTTAAATAGGGTACTCTTATTTTTAGGGTCACGCCCCTCTATAATAAGCTCTTCTAAACCCAACTCTACCCATGTATTAAAAAATAGATTATTATCTATGCTGTTGGTATCGGTCACAGAAGGCTCTTGACACCAATACATGGCAGTAAGCAGTGCATTAATAGAACCAGCCGAAGCCCCAGTAACCGAACGTAGATGAGGTTCAACCCTTGGATTTGTAGCCCTAATATTACTCAACATCTTAATCATAGCCCAGTTATAACCAGCCTCATAAGCCCCAAGACTAACCCCACCAGAGATAACCATAGATAGATTAATAGGTTTTCGTTCTTGTATATTTTCGGCATTTAGTGTTAATGATAGAGTGATTAAGATGGTTATTAATTTAAGGAGAGTAGGCACAAGAAACCTTTTTGTAAAGTTTGTTGTGATTGTATCTAATTGTTTGTTATTGTTTGATTGCTCATTAAATCTAAACTCATTTTTAAATGATAGAATAGATAAAATTTATAAAAGCAGGATAAGAAATATTAAGAAAAACCTATATCATAACTATTTTAGCTCTCTCTTTATTAATAGTTGGTTGTAGCTCATCTAAGAGTCATTTTACTCATACTAAATATGGTGAACTCCCTGCCTCCTCTCCAATTCTAGATAAAGAGTTAAGAGGCTGTGCCAAACAGCTAAAAGAGAACCCAAGCAAAATAGAAATGACAAAAGCAGATGTTGCTATGGTATCTATTCCCGTTGTTATGGAAGAGGATATTTTAGTAGGAATTCAAAAAAGTACAAATATCCTAAATACAATTAGAGTAGCAAAAGAGTTAAACTCAATTAAAAACAAAACTCAAAAAGCAAGAAATGGTATTTTTGAATGTATGGAGAAGAAGGGCTGGAAGGCTGTTACGGAGTAGGGTGTTTTCCTACAAAAACACCTTCAAACTTCGTTTAACGAGTTACTCAGCATTTATCTTTTTTCTAGGACGATTAACTTTTTTAGATGTAGATTTTCGTTTATCTCTTCTACAAGATTTTTTAACCACATCATCTTTAATATTTTGTAGAATTTTTTTTCCGATACCTTTGATATTTAATAGGTCATCAATGCTATTAATTGGATTGTTCTTTTTGTAATCAATGATATGTTGTAGTTTTTTTGCTCCAACACCTTTTATACAGCCTAAGCCATCTTGTGAAGCCTCTTTTACTTGGCTAACAGACATTGATAGTAGAAGTGACGATGTCACAACCATTGATAGTAGTATATTTTTTAACATTTTTAATTTCCTTTATTTATTGTACTCTTTAATGAGATAGATTATCTCATTGCTAATTTTTGCTATATCCTCTTTTCTTCTTACTTTATCAAGTAAATCCAATACATTTGGGGTATTGAACTCTTCAAAATTTAATCTTTTATCTGAATATTTCCAATCGTTTCCATCCTCCCAATCTATTTTTATACTATTTAATCTTTTTTGTTGGGATTCTAAAATATTATCTTCATCTAAAAAGTAGAATCCATAATAGAGATTATTTTTTAGTTCAATAAAAAAGTATAAGTTTTCATCAACCTGATACTCATATCCATACTCTTTTCTATTTTTCTGTTTTTTATAATATCTATCTACACTCTGTTTAATATTTCTATCTCCATTGTAGTTTGAGAATTCAAAATTGTAGTATGGTTGAAGATTGGCTATTAGCTCTTGCCAAAATATTAGTTGTATCTCTATTTTTGCCTCAATAATAGAAGCCTCTATATTTAAAATTGTCTTTAAATTATTATCTTTTAGTAAAAAATCTTTAACTTCCAAAATAAAGCCCTTGTAGTGTGATTGATGTGTAAGTTTGTTGATGAGGTTTAGGTATTGAACCAGTGTTTCACGTAGAGTAGGGATGGTTGCTACCTCTTTTATGCAGGACTCTATCCAGTTTCTAATATGTTCACTGTAGGTAATATTTAGAACTTTATCTCTTATAGACTCTTCGTTTGGCTCTTCTTCAAAAAGGGTTAGGTAGATAAGAGAGATATTCTCATCTCTATAGCCTCTACTTTTGATGGTATTAAGGTAATTACTAAGTTGATTTGAGTGGTCTTGGGTATCTATTTTATTCTCGATAATAATCACGCTTGGTTTTGATTCTATCAGAATATCTATATTGAATTTCTCTTTGAAGATGGCTATATCTAAAGAGGGGAGTTTAATCTCAATCTCTTTTAAAAATAGTTCTAAAAATTTAGAACCTTGTTTATGCGTACCATTAGGATTGAGTAGTTCATAGATAAATTTTGAGTGTAGGTTAACTTCATCATTTGGTTTTCGTAGAATAGAGAAGATATTAAAAGAGTTGATTGAAGACTCTTCTATTTTTTGATATTTTAGTTCAAAGAGTTGCAGTTGAGAGAAAAGAGTTTTTAGATTATCCATAAAGTATTTTATCTATTTATAATTAATAGTAACTTTAAAGTTTTTATTAAGATTATTTAGTTGAAAGAGGAAATTATATAGGAGTTTAGTTCTATTTTAACAGATAAAATATCTGTTAAAATAGAGGTAGAACCATTACAGTCTAGCTTCGTATCTTCTAAGCATGTAAAGTTTCTTAAGAATCTTTTTACGAGTTGCAATTTTCTCTTTTTTACGAGCCTCTGTTGCTGTTTCGTAGTGTTGTCTTGCTCTTGCTTCAGTAACGATTAGGTTTCTGTCACATTGTCTTTTAAATTTTCTGTAAGAGTCATCAAATGAATCTCTTGTTGATAGTTTAATTCCTGGCATAGTCAAGCACCCCCTTCCTTATCAGATTTTCTATATTTTTCGATAGAAGCGATAAAATCGGGCGAATTATATCTAAATAAATATTACAAAAAGTTAATTTTACTTAAAAAAAATCTATTCAATAATCATTCTGGCATTTGTTGCTTGAATTGGTCGGTTATTTGGGTGACCCATAACTTTTGCAAATTTTTCAGTTTGTGCTTTAGATAGAGTTGTTGCCTCTTTTAATACAATCCATCTAACACCCTCTGTACATGGTGGTGTGGTTAGTGAACCATTAAATCGGTAGTAATCAAGATTTTTTGGTAATAGATTTTGAATATCTTTTATTTTGAGTTCTGTTTTATCACCTGATTTCATAGGCATTTTATCCCAAAACTGATTTAATATGGTGTTCTCTTTTCCCTCTTCGAACATAAGTGCAACAACAGCTATTTTACCATCTTTTGATAGATGGACAAAGTGTGCTTCTAGTGGAAAAGATTTTCCATTGATATTATTTTCACTTGGTGTATGAAAGTGAAACTGTTTAAGTTCAAATTCAATACCATCAACGTTAATGGTTGAACCTTTTGCCACATTTACTTGAACAGAGTGACCATTGTTTAATATTTCAGTAGATACTGAATTATAATTGAATGGAATTTTTGTAAGATTGGCATCCATAAAGTTTTTTAAATCAATAGGAGATTGGTTAACTCCATCACTACATGTTTTAAATGTTGGATTTAAGCTACCCCAGTTTGCAGGAGCCTCTTCTCCGTTGTAACCCCAATGAGATTGTACATGTTCCGATGCAAATGTGTTTAAGCTTAAAATCAATAGTATTGATAACCCTCTTGTTAACGTTGTGAATTTCATAATTTTCCTTTTAAATAAAATCAGAGGCTATTTTAATGGATTTTTTGTTTATTTAGGTTTAAATATATTAAATTTTAATCCTTTCTTTTAATGCTTTTTTGTAAAAATTAATTTTGACTTAATATATTAAACTAAACTTAATATATAAAATTATATAAATATAAGGTAATTAAAATTAATCGCTAATTTAAATCGATTTTATATATTATAAGAGTTATAATTTTAAATAATATTTTTAGTAAGGAAAAAAGATGTCAAAAAAATTGATACTACTTATTGGGACACCAGGTTCAGGGAAAACGACAGATGCAGAAGTAATTGCAAAAAATCACGAAGAGATAACAAGTTACTCTTTGGGTACCCTTTTGGTGGAAGAGGCTAAAAAAGAGACTAAAGTGGGGAAAATTATTAGAGATTATATCTCTAAGGGGGATTTGGTTCCAACTGCCATTGTCATTGATGTTTTATGTAGTGCTATTCAAAATGCACCAACAGATGTTGTTATGATTGATGGATTCCCAAGAAAAGAGAAGCAGATGAAAATCTTTGGGGATATAATTAGAGATGTTAATCGGGTTGATCTTATAGCAGTTATTGAAATTCGAGTAAGCAGAGAGGTTGCAAGAAAAAGAGTTGAAGCACTTGGTGATTTTAATCCAACAGTATTCTGTCATGCTATGGATGTTTACCAAGAGACAATTAATGATATTGAAGAGTTCTATAATCATGATGGTCTACTTAGAGTAATCAATGGAGAACGAACAGCTTCTGCAGTTATTGAAGATATTGATGAATTCCTACAATATAAAGTGGCTCTTGCACCTGCATAATTAAACAAAGGAAGCATTTTGCTTCCATCTCTTCTATTCTTCTTATCCCCTCACAATTAAGAGTAACTTATGTCTATAATAAGTATAATTCTATCTTAAATAAATAGTGTAAAAGTAATTTTTAATATTTTATTAAAGAAATGCCCTATTTATTTAAATTTATTTTTCAATGTTTCAAAAGGATATTTTGTGTTTAAAGAGAGAATAGTTGAGAGCCTAATTGGCAAGACTATGACCAAACAGAAGAGTAGAATACCTGCAAGATTAGATTTCCTACAGAGTGTTTCAGGGCTATTTTTAGCCATTTTTATGATATTTCACATGTTATTTGTATCAACCATTTTAATTAGTAAAGATTTTATGCTTTCTGTTACTAAAATGTTTGAGCTTAATTTTTTGATTGAAGGTGGAACAACGATTCCTGTATTTGTTTCAATCGCTATTGTTTTTGCTGTCTTTATTTTTCATGCTTTTTTAGCCATGAGAAAGTTTCCTATTAAATATCGCGAGTTTCTTCGCTTAAAAACCCATGCCCATCTTATGCAACATAGTGACACAAAGCTTTGGATTATTCAAATTATTACAGGTTTTGCACTTTTTTTTATGGGTTCTATTCACCTCTATACGATGTTAACCAATTCGGGAAATATTGGACCTTTTGCATCGGCTGATAGAGTCTATAGTGATTTTATGTGGCCTCTTTATATTATTTTATTGATTGCTGTTGAGTTTCATGGGGCGATTGGGCTTTATAGATTGAGTGTTAAGTGGGGTTGGTTCGAGGGAAAAGATGCCAAAGTTTCACGACAACGACTAAAAAAAGCAAAAATGATCTTAACAGTAGTGATGTTAACACTTGGAGTTATGACTTTGGTTGCCTATATGAAAATAGGTTATGACCATCAAGCCAATTATGGCGAGAGATACCAAATCTCTACAGAGGTAAAATAATGGATATTAGATATACAGATGCACTAATTATTGGTGGTGGACTTGCTGGGCTTCGTACAGCTATTGCAACAACAGATAAAGGGCTAGATACTATTGTTTTAAGTCTTGTTCCTGTTAAACGTTCTCACTCGGCAGCAGCTCAAGGTGGAATGCAATCTAGCCTTGGAAACTCTATTATGGGTGAGGGTGATAATGAGGATGTTCACTTTGCCGACACTGTAAAAGGTAGTGACTGGGGTTGTGACCAAGAGGTTGCAAGAATGTTTGTAAATACTGCCCCTAAGGCGATTAGAGAACTTGCAGGGTGGGGTGTGCCTTGGAGTAGAATTAAGATGGGTAATAGAGAGGTTGTTATTAATGCTAAAAAAACAACCATTACAGAAAAAGAGGAGGCTCATGGGCTGATTAATGCTCGTGATTTTGGGGGAACAAAGAAGTGGAGAACCTGTTATACAGCAGATGCCACAGGTCACACCATGCTTTACGCTGTAGCCAATGAGGCTATGAGAAGAGGTGTTGTTGTCGAAGATAAAAAAGAGGCAATTTCACTTATTGTAGAAGATGGTCAATGTTATGGGGCAATTGTTCGAGACCTTAAAAATGGTGGTTTAATTGCTTATGTGGCAAAAGGGACAATGATTGCAACTGGTGGTTATGGAAGAATCTATAAACAGTCAACCAATGCAACTATTTGTAAAGGAACAGGTCATGCTATGGCACTGGAAGTTGGTGCTTATATGGGCAATATGGAGGCGATTCAGTTCCACCCAACACCTATTGTTCCATCAGGAATTTTACTAACAGAGGGTTGTCGTGGAGATGGTGGAGTTCTTCGTGATAAAGATGGTTACCGATTTATGCCAGATTATGAACCTGAAAAGAAAGATTTGGCAAGTAGAGATGTCGTAAGCCGAAGAATGTTAGAGCATATTAAAAAAGGAAAAGGTGTTCCATCTCCTTATGGCGACCACTTGTGGTTGGATATTTCTATTTTAGGAAGAGAACATATTGAAAAGAACTTGCGAGATGTTCAAGATATTAGTAAAACCTTTAATGGCATTGACCCAGCAGACGAGGGCGAAAAGGGTTGGATGCCAGTTCTACCTATGCAACACTACTCTATGGGTGGAATTAGAGTTACTCCAAAAGGTGAAAGTGTTAATATCAAAGGTCTATTCTCGGCAGGAGAGTCGGCATGTTGGGATTTACATGGGTTTAACAGACTTGGTGGAAACTCGGTAAGTGAAGCTGTGGTATCGGGAATGATTATTGGAAACTACTTTGCAGATTTCTGTAGAGATACTGATGTGACTATTGATACTAAAATGGTTAAAAAAGCACTTAAAAAACAGGATGATTATATTCTTGGACTATTGGCTCTTGATGGTGATGAAGATATTTACGATATTAAAGATGAGATGCGACATGTTATGCAAGAGTATGTTGGTATCTTTAGAAATGGTAAAGATTTAGATTATGCTGTTAAGCGACTAAAAGAGCTGTTGGTTAAGAGTAGAAATATTAAAATCGACAACAAACATAGACTTCTTAATCCACAACTTGAAGAGGCATATAAAGTGCCAATGATGTTAAAAGTTGCTCTTTGTGTTGCGAAAGGTGCAAGAGATAGAACCGAAAGTCGAGGGGCTCATTTTAGAGAAGATTATCTTAAAAGAGATGATGAAAACTGGTTAAAGAGAACCCTTACCTATTGGGCTAATGAAGATGATTTAGAGCCAACCATTGAGTATGAAGAGTTGGATATTATGAAGATGGAGATTGCTCCTGCATTTAGAGGTTATGGACGAAAAGGGCAGATTATTGAGAACCCATTAAGCCAAAAACGTCAAGATGAGATAGATGCGATAACCAAAGAGAAGAGTGAGGCAGACAGACATGAGTTACAAGATGCAATTATGCCTTATGAATTACAAGATGAGTATAAAAGAGTTAATGAGAGAATAGGGGAGAGTGTATAATGAGTAAAACTGAAGAGGCTTCATTAAACAAACAATCAGATGAGATTGTAGATAGTCAAGCAGAGGATGTTGTAAAAAAAGATAGTATAAACGAGGGTAGAGAGATTACCATTACTTCGTTAAAATATAATCCATCTAATCCTGATTCAAAGCCAACTTTTAGAGACTATAAACTAAAAGAGACCCCTGGTATGACACTCTATATTGCATTAACCAAGATAAAATCGACCATAGACCATGATTTAACCTCGGATTTTGTATGTAGAGCAGGAATCTGTGGTGCATGTGGTGTTTTAGTCAATGGAAAACCAAAATTGGCATGTAAAACACTAACCAGTGATTTTGAAGATGGAAAAATAGAGCTTCTGCCTCTGCCAACCTTTAAACTGATTAAAGATTTATCGGTTGATACAGGTAGCTGGATGAAAAATATGAGTATTCGTGTAAACAGCTGGATTGTTGCCAACGAAGAGGTAGACATTGCCAAAATAGAGAAAAAGATAGAACCAGAAGTAGCTGAAGAGGTATTCGAACTTGATAGATGTATTGAGTGTGGTTTATGTGTTGCAAGTTGTTCAACAGCCATTATGAGAGAAGACTTTGTAGGTGCTGTTGGTCTTAACAGAGTAGCAAGATTCCAAATCGACCCACACGACAGCAGAACAGATGAAGATTTTTACGAATTAATTGGAGATGATGATGGAATCTTTGGTTGTATGAGCCTCTTGGCTTGTGAAGACCACTGCCCTAAAAATCTTCCTTTACAGAGTAAAATTGCTTATATGCGTAGAAAGATGGTTAAGGTTTAG
>Ga0256826_1001334_pt1 | contig 15352 bp, 12 predicted proteins | sample CV79metaG_FD_185975 | JGI IMG/M metagenome (GOLD analysis project Ga0256826, IMG submission 185975) | Hydrothermal vent microbial communities from East Pacific Rise, Pacific Ocean - CV79 | ecosystem: Environmental > Aquatic > Marine > Hydrothermal vents | place: Pacific Ocean: East Pacific Rise...
ATTAACGAAGATGAAGCTAGAGTTCCAATTGAACCTTTTAAATCAGAAAAACATACCCAAATATGGCATTTTGATGATAACCTTCATAGTGACAAAGGTGTAAATTTAAATTTCAAAAACAATGCTTATCTAGATAACTCCAATCTCTCCTGGATGAAAGAAGAGCATGGACATGCACTCCATGTAAATGGAGAAGGTGATGGAGTTGAGACTCTTCTTCCTGCAGATGAACTTCTTGAAGGAAGAGACTCACATGATGTCAATGCCATAACAGTTGAAGCCGTAATCTATCCAGAATCATTTGTAAAACGTGAAGAACTCGGAGAGATGATTAAATTTGATCAATCTTGGGGTTCGGAACTGCAATTGGTACATTTTAGATGGGAAAAAGTACTCAAAACCAGACTCTCTAAAGAAATTTTGGGAGATGAGGGGAATATTAACAAAGCATTGACATTAAATCAATGGCACTATGTTAAAATGAAAATAGATAAAAAACGTCTCTATTTCAGTATTGATGGCATCGAAATTTATAATAAACTAAGAGATGAAGAGGTAAAAACACTACTCGATTATAGAGATATTACTCTCTATTTAGGAGATTTCAATGGTTGGATTGATGAATTTAGAGTGAAGCTTGAAATGAAAGAATCATAAATTAGTGAAGCGGAGAGTGTGAAAAATATTTTTCACACTCTTCATTATTTATAAATACTCTATTTGCCATTTTTCTTTGCTTTATGACATATTCATTATACATCTCATTTACAAAACTATGAATCATCTTCATATTCTCTTCCAAGGAAATACCTCTCTCTTCTAAATCTCGAGAAACTCTTCGTTCAATTCTTAGCTTTTCATCAATATCAAGAAATATTTTTAACGTACAAATATTTTGAATTTTTTCCAAATAAAAAGGATAAAGACCTTCAAGAATTACAATGTCAACATAATTCTCTACTCTAAGAGTTGAGCACTCTTTAGAAACAAAATCATAGGATCGTTGAATCATTTGACCCTTAGATAAATAAGTAAATAAGTCATCATATAATAAATTCATATTAAAAGCATTAGGATGATCATAATTATCAAAGACCTGAACATTAGAGTTTTTATAATAATTATCCATAGAAACAATACTAACATTTATATTGCTCTCTTTGGTATAGAGTTCTTTTATTTTATTAGCAACTGTTGTCTTTCCTGATCCTGTTCCACCTGCAATGGCAATTATCATTCATATCCTTTAAAAAAGCTCTAAAAAACTTAGTGTTTTACACAAAGTCCTTCATGACTATAACTCTCTTTTTTCATCATATCATAAATACTTGATTCAAATAGTGCTTTTTTATTTAACGATAATCCCATATTCATATGTATGTTTTGATCAATATGACTTTTTTTAATAATAGATCTCTGCTTTATAAGACACCCTCTACTAATAACACTATTTTCAATCTCAACATCTTTTTCAATAATACAATTATCCCCAATAACTACAGCACCTGAAAACTTTACAGATTTATGAATATAGACATTTTTACCAACTTGTATTGCATCATCAGCACCATAACCTACCAAGGCACAATATTTTAAAGGTTTGTGTATTAATTCTTGCTCTAGCACAAAAACGTCATCTAAACTTTTAAAGTAATGATATTCTCCACTGTCCAAAAAAATACCCATACCTTGATAAACATCTTTATCAAATTTAACACCATGTAACTCAAATGGCTTTTGATAGACTATTTTTACCCCATATAAATCTTGAAGCATCTCATTTTTTTTATTATCTATTATACTTCTTGCACTATAAATATAAAGTGTATTATAGGATTTATGTCTTGCCCACTCTAACCAATAATGAATAATCTCTTTTCCTGCAATATTGATAGTTTCAGGAGTAGATAAAAGGTTCTCCTTGTCAAACACATAATCATTATTGGTATCAAGCACTATATGAAGATTCATAGCTCTCCCCATAAAATACATTTGATGCCTTTTTAACTGAATACAATTGATCCAATTGAAATATTTCAAACATCATCTCAGCTTGATTGGAAAGACCTATTATCCCAATTTCAAAAGCATAATTCACACTCATCATATAAATTTTTTGTAATACTTTAATATCGTCTACACTTAGATAATCTACATTCTTAAAATCAAACATAAACATATATGTTTGATTCATATCGTTTTTTATCATTACCTTTAATTGTTCTAACATTTTAGGTTCTGTAGTATTTATAAAGTTATATACAGTATATCCATTTTTGTATTCTCTTTTTATATCTAACATGATAGTCTCCTTGTTTGAGTTTGTTTATTTTAGTATCTCTCTGTGCAAGAAGATTGCAAAGAGAGATTACTATTTTAATACGCACCTTTTTTAGCCAAAACAGCAGGAACTGTTGCCAATAAAATCTTTATGTCTATCAAAAGCGAACGTGTCGATATATATTTTTTATCTAATTCTACCTGCTGCTTAAATGGTATTTCACTACGTCCTGAAACCTGCCAATAGCATGTAATACCTGGCGTTATATGCAAACGTTTTAAATCATTACTAACATACTCTGCTACTTCAGATGGTACAGGTGGTCGAGGTCCAACCAAACTCATGTCTCCATTTAAAACATTAAAGAGTTGTGGTAGTTCATCTATACTCCATTTACGAATAAACTTACCTACCTTTGTTATTCTTGGATCATCTTTCATTTTAAAAATAACCCCATCTTCTGACTCATTTGTATCTACTAAATCTTTTTTTAACGATTCTGCATCTTGAACCATAGAGCGAAATTTATACATGTTAAATAGTTTTCCATTACGTCCTACTCTTGCTTGTGTAAAGAAAACATTACCTTTACTTTCAGCTCTTATCACTATCGCCACCGTTAACATTAATGGGCTAAGCATAAGCACGGCTAGAGCCGTTACAAAAATATCTAACATCCTTTTCATAATAGGATACAAACGATATGATAATAACGAAGTATGTTCAAGTAACGAGTATCTTCTTTTCTCCAAACTTGTTTCATAATATTTTTGTAAACGTTCTTCTTTCTGTTTTTTATTCCATAAATAGATTCTAATTAAAAAAAGTGGATTACCTAAAATATAGCGTTTCCACATTCGTTTTGGCTCTTGTAACAGACGGTATATCCACTCCATTCCAATCTCTCGCATCCACATTGGTGATCTGGGTATATTACCAGAGTAAAAATCAAATAGTCCGCCTACTCCCATAATAACAGGAGCTGATATTTTATTTGAATGAAGATCAATCCACTCCTCTTGTAATGGTGCCCCTTTCGCAACAAAAACAAGTTCTGCTTTTGAATGGTTCATCATATTTATCACTTCATTGTCATGAAAAGCATACCCATTTATGGCACCAACTATTTGTAGTTTTGGGAATTTTTGAAGTACTTTTTCTTTCATCTTCTCCGCCACACCTTCTTGTGCACCATATAGAAAAATTTTAATTCCTTCTTCTTCTGCCATTTGACAAAGAAATGGAAACATGTCTGTTCCATTCATGTTTTGCTTAAGTGGCATATTTACCATATTACTTGCCATCTTAATACCACTTCCATCAGGAAATACATATTTTGTTTTATTTAAAATATTTCGTAAAGAAGTTTGCTCATACGTTTTATTTAGCGTATCTGCATTAATAAAATACATATTACTTTTTTCTTTACGCTTAATCTTATACTTAATAAGCTCAACCGCATCACACATCGTGGTATTCATAAATTTAACACCCATTAAATTTAAAGAGTTCAAATAAATTTTTCTTTTAGAGAGGAAAAGTAATGCCAATAGGAAACGTACTACTAACTTTAAATCAAATATAACAGAAGTTTTTTCCATATACTCTTGATTAATTTCTTTTATTGATTGGTGATTAATTCCACTTAATTTACGTAAAGCATATAAAGATATTAATCCCGGTTTAGTATCATTACTATTTTTTATTAGTAAATCTGTACCTACAAAAAATATTTTTCCTTTTAATATGTCTCTACTTACTGGTAAATATTTTATTAGATTACACTCTGTATTAAATATCTTAAGTTCTAGATCATGTCCATTTTCAAGTGAAGCATAAATTTCTTTTTTATCAAAAAATGCCCGTACACTCATTACAGGCAATATCAATAGGTAAAAAAGATATTGTATTAAAGCTAAAGATAGTTCCATTACTACTTTGCTTACTTTTGTTTGTTTCATAGTATTCTCCATATTTTTATTATTATCTCATATCTATATGCATTTACTTTGCATCACTACTATTGTTTAAAATAATTTCTGCATGAGTATCCCAATTGAACTTTTTAACTTGAGAAAATCCTTTTTCAATCATTTCTTCAGCTAATAACTTATCTTCTAAAACTTTTTTCATAACAGTCGAGATATCTGCTACATCATCTGGATTAAAATACAAACTTGCATCTCCTCCAACTTCTGGTAATGAAGAAGTTGATGATATGGCAACTGGTGTTCCACTTGCCATCGCTTCAACTACAGGAATACCAAATCCCTCATAGAATGAAGGGAAAACAAACAGTGTTGCTTCTCTATAATATGCTGGGAGATCTTCATTCTCTACAAAACCTAAAAATTTAATACGACTTAAATCAGCTGATGATTCAGCATAAGCATGAACTACCTGTGCACCATTCCAATCACTACCTATAAGATAAAGATCATATTTTTCTTTACACTCTTGAGGTAATTTTTCATAAGCTTTAATTAAATTTAGATGATTTTTACCGGGGTGTTCAATTCTAGATACATACAAAATATATGGTTTAGAAATAGTGTGTTCTTTTTTTTCTGATACGGAGAGAGGAAAAAAATTGCTTGTATTAACACCATTATGATTAACTACTAATGATGCTTTATCCATTCCATAATAGAGAGCCATATCATCTGCTGTACTCTCACTAACTGTAAAAATCTTATCTGCTTTTTTTAGAAAGAATGGGATTATTTTTTTAATATAAAACATTCGAAAAGCATCATACTTCTTAGCTACTCTAAATTGAGATAAATCATGCATAGTTACAAAAGTTTTCACGGGGTAAAATGCCATTAACCTTCGATTTCCTGCCGGAAGGAACATCCACTCATATTTATGTTTATCAATAGTAAAAGGTAAAACTAACATATGCCAAAACACATTAAAAATTGCCTTTTTAAACAACTTTGGTACAACTTTAAATTCTATATTTTCTGAGATACCTTCAAAATATTTCACTTCATCTTCATTGACAATAAGATCTATTTGCTTATGTTTACTAAGTGCAGTAACAACATTTTCAATATAATTAGCAATTCCAGACTTGCCACCATCATAGGCTAACGCACTGATTAATATTTTTTGCATGAGACTCCTTTATCTTCAAAGAATAAGATAAGAGTATGCATAACTTTTGCAGAAAGATGCTAACTGAAAAATAACTTCTTAAAAATTAGATCGTTTTACAAAGCTCTTGATGTGATATTTCCATTATAGAGCGTAAACTTTTTTCAAATTTTTCATAAGAGAACTCATTAATTATACTTTTTTGAAGTAATTTTGCCATAGCCAGACGATAGGAGTAATCTTCAATCATACACTCCACTTTCTTGACCATATCATCTAAACTAGTTGCAATATAGTCCTGTTCTTTTTGATTTATTAATCCTTCCATTCCTAAGGGTGTTGTAATTAAGGCACGTCCTGCCATTGCTGTTTCTAACACTCGTGTATTGGTTCCTGATGCAATGTAAATAGGCAATAAGATAAAAGAGCTTTCGAGTATTGTATCTTCCATCGAATCAACTTTTCCCAAAATTTTTATATGTTTATGATTTGAAGGGATAAGTGCATCACAACCTTGACCTACAATATGTATTTCATAACCATATTTCTCTAATTTATCTTCTATCTGTTTATATAATTTGTCTTTCAGATAAGTATATGCATCTATATTTGATATAGAATCCATAACACCATACATAAGGATAATACCTTTACTATTCGTATTTGGAGTTTTGGGAACTAAGTCTGTAGTATTTGCTAAATATTTTGTTTTACAATTTTTGTATTGTTTATTAAGTATTTCACACTCTTCTTCATTTGATAATAAAAAAGTAAAATCATTTTGATACAGATTTTTTTCATATTGTAGTAATTTTAAAGACTGGATAAAGTAATATCTATTACGCAATGATTTATTTTTTCCCCATGCTTGTTGCATTAATCGTGATAAAATCAAATCAACATCTACTACAATATTTATTGTTGGTACTCTTTTTTTTACATAAATAGCTAACTGGGTAAAAGCAATGCTTCTAAAAAATAGATCCTTGATATTATTTTCTTTAATAAAAAGTAAAAAATTATTCATTATTTTTTCAGAAAATTCCATAATAGACTCTGGTAAAAACAATGTTGACTTATCCTCCCCTTTTAATACGAAAGAAGCCTCTTCCATGTCATTACCTTCTAAAATAATAGCCGTCATAACATGAAAATCTTTTTGCAAGGTATTATATATATATCTACTTCTATTTTTATCTCCACCTAGGCTTTTTCTAAAAGGTCTATCTATATATAGTAATTTTTTCATTCTACACCTTATTTAATTTTATATAATATTCTATATTATTTTTTTGCAAATACTTTGCATTCAAAAGAAGAATATCCCTTTATATCTACCTTTTAATCACTTTCTTATAGAAATTTTAACTAGCCTATGTTAGTATAATATAAATACAATAGAATTATTTTTTAAAAAAAATTATTATAATATATATTTAAGGATTGTCATGAAAAAACTCACTATTTATACATTTATTGATGCCTTTGGCAATGAAATTTATAAGCAACACCCTGATTTTTTACAAGAAATTATTGTTGATGCAAAACCATTAACCTCTGTATTAGGATTCACAAATACCTGTCTACCATCTATTCTTTCAGGACAATACCCACAAGAACATAAACAAGCTGCACTTTTTTTTTATTCTGAAGATTCACCTTTTAAATATTTAAAAATATTATCATTTTTACCATCATTTTTTGATCGTTTTAGAGTAAGAAATGTATTAAGTAAAGTTGTAAAAAAACTTCATGGCTATACAGGATACTTTCAACTCTATTCTATTCCTTTTAATAAATTACACTATTTTGATTTTACTGAAAAAAAAGACTACTTTGTTCCAAATGGACCCTTTAATACTATTTTTGATTACTGTGTAGAGAATAAAATTAATTATCACGCTTCAAATTGGCGTGTTAGTGAAAAAGAAAATATTAAAGCACTGGATAAAAAAATCGAAGAAGAAGAAATTGAATTTGCATGGCTATATCTTCCTAGTCTAGATGGAGCATTACATATGCATGGAACACAAAGTCCCAAAATTGGAGAGAAGATAGCTTGGCTAGACAATGAAATTTCAACACTTTACAATAAAGCAAAAAAGCATTATGATGAAGTTTCTCTCTATATATTTAGTGATCATGGAATGGAAGATGTTATCGGAGGTCATGATTTAATATCAGATATTGATGGTTTAAATTTAACCTATGGAGAAGATTATATTGCAATGTATGACTCAAGCATGGCAAGATTTTGGTTTAAAAATGAAAACGCTAGAGAAACGATAATGAGAAAACTTAAAACCATTCCAAAAGGAAAGATTTTAGATGAAAATGAATTAAAACGTGTTAAGACTTATTTTAAAGATGGAAAATTTGGTGATATATTTTTTATTATGAACCCTGGAATTATGATTAATCCAAGTTTCTTTGGAAAAGATTTAATTGCAGGAATGCATGGGTACCATCCTGATGAGAAAGGTTCTAATGCTATTTTATTAAGTACTGAAAAAATTGAAAATAATATTATCAGCATTACTGACATCAGAAAAACCATGGAAAAAGCGTTATCATAAAGAAGGAAACAAATAATTAATGGAAAAACCAAAACATATTAAAGAAGGACTTTTTCTTATTGAACCAAATCGTATTGTTGCTGCTTTACGTAAGAATATACTCTATATTTTAATAGGTACAATAGGATTTTTCATGCTAGGCATAAATTCAGTAAAAAAAGAAGAAGCTAAAGTATGGCAAGCTACCAGTAAAATAATTCGATATAACAAACAAATTGCAAAAGCCAGTGATGTCCCTTATCAATTTCAACATTTTAACTATATAACAGCATTAGAGACCATACGATCACGAACAAATTTAATAGAACTAATTCAAACCTTAGAATTAAATGAAACAACAACACCCGAAGAAATTTACTCAAAATTTGAGATAAAAAGAGGACGGAGCTCTGATATTGTTGAGATTATCTTTACCAATTCCGATCAGGAATTGGTTGCTAAGGGTGCCAATACATTAAGTAAAATCTTTATTAAAAACTTTAAAAATGTTCAAAATGTAGCCATTGAACGTATTTACGCGTATTATACAAAAAGTAAAAAACTTAAAGAAGAAGAATACTATCAAGCAAAATCAGATGTCTTAAAATTTTTAAAGGAAAAAGGCTTAAGCTCCATTGAAAGCGAATTTGAAATTTATTATAAATTACTCAATAAACTAAACCTAAAGAAGATAGACAATCAAATGAGTATTATGGAATATAAAACTTCTATTGATGAAATTACTAAAAACTTAATTACCTTACCAGATGACGTAAAATTAAAATATGCTATTAGATCAGCTAACAAAAAAGCATTAGAAATTAAAGAGAAAGAGTTAAAACGACAAAAAAAAGTTTACACCGAAGAACATCCTAAAATTCGTATGCTAAAAAGTGAAATAGAACAAATTAAAAATACCATAAAAAATGCTGGTCCAGTCGAACCAGATGAGATAACTTATGGTACAAACCCTATAAAAAGTAATTTACGTATCACTTTAAGTAAAACAAAAATAAAATATACAGCTGCATTAGACATCAAATTAGCACTAGATGAACAAGTTAAAAAAATAAAACATGAACTTGAAATACTAACTACAATAAATAAAAAATATGAAAGACTAAATATAATTAAAGAAGATGCTTATTCACAATTAAATATGGTATCAAATCGTCTTTATTCTCTTAAAATGTCTATTGGTTCTAGTAAAGAAGATTTTAAAATTTTTGAAAAAGCAAAAGTGCCACAATTTCCAAAACCAAGTTTTAAAAAAATGAAAGTTATTTTTATAACGGTTACAGGATTTTTTCTCTTTACATTCTTTATCATTATACGAGAATTTTTAGATAATAAAATTAAAACAAAATTTGACTTACAAGTACGATTTGGAATTAGAGACACTATTGCTTTGGCTTATAGCGGGTCTCCCTCTAAAAACAAACAAAAACTATTATCATTTTTTAAACATAAGTTTCTTTATAAACTAAAAAGAACCGACTTATCATCAAATAAAGACATTGATATTACTTATCAAAAGAATTTAACAAAAAGAGATTTTTCCACTCAAAAAAGAGTATTCTCATTTTTAGCAAATAGAGTTATTGCAAAAGAAGTTACTTCGCCACATATTATTACTATAAGTAGTGATATTAAACCTAAACAACATAATATTGTAACTCCTATGATACTTGAACATTTAGTATATCAAAAACATAAAATTTTACATATACAATCCAATATATTACATCATATAAGAGAAGAAATTATAAATTTAACATTACCGCTAGAAGAACAATCTTTTAAACCTAAAAAAGTTTCAGAACACATAGAAACTCTGTTTTGGAACATAGAAGACGACTATACAATATATATTCCAAATAAAATCAATATTGATAAAGTTTTTTCTACTTTAAAATTATTAAAATACGATTATATTATTATTGATATCCCTGCATATCAAGGGGCTGAACATTTAGTTCCAATGTTTATTGAACGTACTGATACTTTTTTATTGTGTGCAGAGTTCAAGACATCACAACGAAAAATTGTTTATGATTTAATGTTACGTATTGATAAAAAACATATACCAAAAATTAAAGGAGTTGTAAGTGAAATACATAAATATTTTTTATCTTAACCTAGTCATTATGTTTCTATTTACTGCTTGCTTAACGCACCCTTCTCCAAATCCTGAAGAGCGTCGTGCAAAGAAAATTTATGAAAACAGCAAACATAAAAAAAATAAAATAGAAAAGAAGAGTATCTATTTTGATTTTAATAGCTTTGAAATTAAGCCAAACGCAAAAGAAAAGCTATCTGCTATAATTAAAAAATTAAAAGGTGATTCAAAACTAAGTATAGGAATTACAGGTCATGCAAGTCAAGAAGGAACTGATAAATACAATCTTGTACTTTCTCATTCTCGAGCCAGTGCCATATATAATTATTTTTTAAGTAAAAATGTTCCTAAAAAACAAATTATTCAAATAACTGCTAAAGGAAGCACTACACCTATATGTAAAGAAGATACTGCTTCCTGTAAAGAAAAGAATAGAAGAGTTTTCCTAATAATAGGGAAAGACAGTTATATTAATACGGAAGATTATCAACTTGTAGATACAAAAATAAAAATGCTACGAGAAGGAAAGAGCAAAGAGGAACTAAAACAAGAACTGATTGCTCTTCAAAAAGACAAACCTATGCCTTATAAAATAGGTTCAGGAGACATGTTTAACATATCTATTTATGGTGAACCTGAACTAACTATTAAGGGAGGAATTGTTAAACCTGATGGTACATTAACCATTGCTATGGTAGGTGATGTTAAGGTCTCTACTCTGAGTATTAATGAAGCCATGGTAGAAATTTCCAAAAAACTTAGAAAATATCTGATGAAGCCTATTGTTTCCTTAATTCCTGCATCTTTTAGGGCTCAAAGCTATACTATTTTAGGGAAAATAAACAAACCTGGAAACTACCCTGTATATGAAACCTCTAAAGTACTTGATACCATCGCTGATGCAGGAGGTTTCTCCATTGGTATTTTTAAAAATAACACCATTGAACTAGCTGACCTAGAACATGCGTTTATTCGTAGGGGTACAAACGTACTTCCTGTAGATTTTATGGAACTGGTAAGAAAAGGAAATCCTTTACATAACATCCCGCTTCAAGATAAAGATTATATTTACATCCCATCTGCATTAAATACAGAAATTTATATGTTAGGAGAAGTAAAAGAAACAGGATATTTTGGATACAAAGAACGTATGACGCTTACACAACTAGTAAGTTATGCGGGAGGATATACAGATAAAGCAAATATTGAAGAGGTTGCTGTTATTCGAGGGTATCTTGATGATCCATCTGTCTACTTGGTTAATTTAGAGGAAGTTTTAGAAGGAAAATCTACTGATTTCTTACTTAAACCTTTTGACATTGTTTTTATTCCAAAATCAAATATTGGCGATTGGAATACAATGCTTGAACTTATCACCCCTAGTTTAGAGGGTGTAACCAGTGGATATTTAATGCAGCAACTCTTACTAAAAGGCTCTTTATGATTAAAAAGTTACGGTTAGATATTCAAATGATACGAGGAAATTCAGAAAATAAAAAAAATGATTTTTTATACCTTTTTCATCCTCGTATTTGGCCTGTAATTTTGTTTCGACTGGCTAACTTTTTGAGTCAGAACCATTTAGGGGTATTGGGGAAATTTTTTTCTATTTTAAATCAGATACTTTTTTCCTGTGATATCGCAAGAAACGCAACAATAGAAGGTGGGCTCTATCTTCCTCATCCTGTAGGTGTTGTAGTAGGAGAAAATGCCATTATTGGGAAAAACTGTATTTTACATCAAGGTGTCACCCTTGGTGATAGAGGTGAATGTCATGAAGGAAGTGATCCTAAACTGGGTAATTATATTGAAATAGGAACAGGTGCTAAAATTTTAGGAAACATTACATTAGGAAATTATGTAAGAGTTGGTGCAAATTCTGTTGTTCTAAAAAATATAGAAGCTTATGCTGTAGTTGTTGGTATACCTGCAAAAATCATAAATTTTAGAGAAGAAAAACCACACAACAATGTCTGAATTAAAGTATGTTATCTTTTTTGCTGTTCTTTTTATAGGTGTGCCTGTTAACTATAAGCTAGTAACTAAATATCCGAAATATGAAAAAGTTTTATGGTTTCTACTTTTATTTTTTACTTGTAATATGATTGATATTAACTTCGTCTCAATGGAGACATATCGAGGGACAGCTAAAGGTTTTGAAATAGGAATGGTTGATATTACAGTTTTCTCTCTTTTGGCTGTCATTATTGGACGAAAAGAAGAATATCCCCTCTCTAAGCCTCCTGGAACTTTTTTATATTTTACTTATTTTTTCTTTTCTGCAATTTCTTTGGTAAATAGTGCTGTCTTGGTCTACTCTTTTATGGAACTTTGGAAAATGTTACGCATGTATGTTTTCTTTTATGTCGTTTACAATATGATTCGTAGCTACGAAGATATTAAAGACTTATATATTTATATAGCATATATTGTCATATTTGTCACCTATGTTGTACTTAAACAAAAGTATCTAGAAGGTATTTTTCAAACCTATGGTCCATTTCCACACCAAAATTCCTTGGTACTCTATATGATACCTTTTGGCTCAATGCTACTAGGACTTCTTCTAAATAAAGAGGATGAGAAAATGTTCTATTGGCTTGCTGTATTTGGAATGGCGGGAGTTGATATTATATCAACACTTTCACGAGGAGGGCTAGCAATGTTTGCATTAGCAATTCTTATTATTTTTATTCTATCTTACAGCAATAAATTTACTTTAAGAAAATTAGGAATCACAATCCTATTCTTAATATTTGGTTCTGCTGTTTTATACAAAGCAATGGATAGTATTACAGAAAGAATTTCAACAGCAGCTCCAGAGTCAGCAAATGTTAGAATCGTACTTGCTATTGCTGCCCAGAATATGGCAAATGATAAGATTTTAGGGATAGGACTCAATAATTTTGCAATTAAAATCAATGATCCCTATCCTTATAGTCGACATATCGAAAAAAGTAGTCCAGATGAGAAAGGTGGTCTAGTTGAAACCATTTATCTCATGATTGCAGCTGAAACAGGATGGCATAATCTTGTAGTCTATTTTATGTTCATTCTTTATATGTATTTTAAAAATGTTAGAAATTTTTTCAGATTAAAAGGAAGTGTCTATCGCTATATTCCTATAGGGATAGCAGGAGGGTTAACATCCCTTTATGTACAATCTACCTTAGAGTGGTCATTAAAACAGACCAATAATTTTTATGAGCTAATGTTTATCTTTGCCATTATTAACGCCGTATCTAAGTTTCTTGATAAGGAAGAGGAAGAAAAAAGGCGTAAAGAGGAGGAGGAAGAAGAAAAACTCTACAGATAACTTCTTCTTTTGCAATCCTTTTGCTAGATATTTATCTAAAATATATTAATAATATTTTTATAGGAGTATAGATGCGTATCTTAACCATATCAAATTACTATCCACCACATTTTATTGGAGGCTATGAAATAGCTTGTAAAGAGACCATGGATTTTTTAAAAGAGCAAGGACATGAAGTTTTAGTTATCTGTTCTGATTATAAAAAAACAAATGTAGTAGAAAAGCAGATAGAAAGAACCATGCGAATTACAAACTATAATACCTCTTCTTATCTTAGTAAAAAACAAGATGAACATCATAATTACACCATTGTAAAAAAAGCCATTCAATCCTTTGAACCAGACCTTGTTTACTACTGGTCCCTTAGAGGATTGGGCATTAAAATACTTAAAAATACTGAGGAGATAAAAATTCCAAAAGTATTTGAAATTGGTGACTTTTGGATGCAAGGATATATGCAAAAAGGCTCAAAAATAAAAGAGACCCTTAAACAACTACTTCCTCTTCCATTTATAGACAAAAAAGATTTTGATTTTTCCCCTTCAATTTGTGTCTCAAAATGGATTGAAGAAGAGATGAAAGTACGTTACAACACTAACGAAAGCTATGTTATTCCAAATGCTACAACTATTCCTCCATTTATTGAAAAAAAGAATCAAAACCTTGAGTTCATTTTTGCAGGAAGAGTAGAAGAAGAGAAAGGAATACACATTGCAATTGAATCACTAAATCAATTTACACATAAATATCCCGGTCAAGATTTCTCCTTTAAAATTTATGGAGGAGGAGATGAATCATATATTCAAAAGTGTAAAACTTTGGCACAACCTTTAGGTTCTAAAATCTCCTTTAAAGGTCAAGTCAAAGATAGAAAAGAGATTTATGAAACAGCTTCTATTTTACTTATGCCTACCCTAATGCGTGAACCATTTGGGTTAGTTGTTATTGAAGCTATGGCGTATAAATGTGCTGTAATTGCTACCAATGCTTATGGACCAGCTGAGATAATAAAGGATCAAAGAACTGGTCTTCTATTTAATGTAGAAGAATCAAATAATCTATTTCATAAAATAGAAGAACTCTATTTAAACCCTATTCTTCTTAAAAAGTTACAAGAGAATGCCTATCAAGATGTCTTAAAAAATTATTCAGTACCAATTGTCAAAAATAGAGTAGAAGCACGTATCAAAAGTATTGTCGGAGTTGCATCATGAGTTTAAGCAATAAAGCAATGTATAGTGCAACTATTTCAAATTATATTCATCTTATTATTAAAATAATTGCATCATTAATCCTTGTCCGAATTATGTTTTTAGGCATGGGTAAAGAAAATTATGGATTTTGGGCTCTTTTATGGAGTATCTTTGGATATTCTGTACTTTTAGAATTTGGATTAGGTGTTACCATACAAAAAAAAAGTGCTGAATTTATGGCAGCTGGAGAAATTCAGAAAATATCTTCTCTTTTTTCAACCTACTTGGTAGTTTATTTTATTATTTCCATTCTAATCGTTATAACAACGGTACTACTGAGTTTAAATCTTGATACACTATTTGTAATTACAGATACACATAAACTTGAAGAGTACAGTTTAGCCTTACTTATTTTTGGAATTGGTAGTGCATTCTCATTTTCATTAGGTTTTGCAGATGAAATATTAAGAGGATTCCATCTACTAAAAATTAGAAATCATATTAATACTTTTTTTATTCTCTTAAATACGCTGCTTCTCTGGCAATGTGTTGTTTGGGAACAGCCTATTTATATCTATGCATTGGTCGCCGTATCCATTCAAGCCTTAAACAATATCTCTTTCTTCATAGTACTTAAAAAAGAAATTAACAATTTAAAAATATCTTTTAAACTGGTAGACTTCTCGGACGTTAAAAGTTCATTAAAATTTTCGCTTAGTGCCTATCTAATCATGTTTAGTAATATTATCATCTTTAGAACAGACCAAATTATTATCTCTGTAATTGCAG
>Ga0256826_1001335_pt1 | contig 15347 bp, 12 predicted proteins | sample CV79metaG_FD_185975 | JGI IMG/M metagenome (GOLD analysis project Ga0256826, IMG submission 185975) | Hydrothermal vent microbial communities from East Pacific Rise, Pacific Ocean - CV79 | ecosystem: Environmental > Aquatic > Marine > Hydrothermal vents | place: Pacific Ocean: East Pacific Rise...
TTTACTTTTTGTACTTGGGAATAAGTAGGGGCTATCTCCAGCATATAGTTTTATCTCTTGTAGTAGTTCTATGAGGGTATCACTAAGCGGTATAATAAACTCATCTTTAGTCTTCATCTTCTTAGCTGGGATTACCCATTGTCTAGCGTTGAGGTTTATTTCACTCCATAGTGCAAGTCTTGCGTTAGTTGGTCGTACGAATGTATAAGCTAACATTAAAAGGGCATATTTTGTTGAGGTTTCACCTTGATACTCTTTTATGCTTGTAAGTAGGTTTTTAATGCCTTTGTTGTCTGTTATGGTTGGGTAGTGTTGTTCGTTTGTTTTACCTACTATCTCGCTTATATCAAAATCACTACAAGGGTTTCTATCGGCTATACCGTGAGCTACTGCATATTTAAAAGTTTTCCCTATTTGTTGGTAAACCTTTTGAGTAGAGTTCTTAACATTTCTCTCCATCATTTTTTTAAGAATATTTATAATATCTTTTGAGCTTATCTCATTTATATCTTTATCTCCTATATATGGAAATGTATCATTTACAAAACCTCTAAGAGTTCCTTTATAGTGTGGTATGCTAATATCATCTTTTATTTTCTCAAGTCGTTGTAGTGCTATCGCTTTAAATGTGTTGAGATGTTTATTATCTTCTTGGTGTTGTTGCTCTTGTTTTTCTTTTTTTGCTTCTCTTGGGTTTATACCTTTTGCTAATTCTGTTTTATGAAATTCTCTTAATTCTCTTGCTTGAGATAATGTAACATCAGGATAAGCTCCTAAAGCTAAAAGTTTCTCTTTATTATCAAATTTATATTTTAATCGCCATAATTTAGTATTTCGCTTAGTGATTAGTAAAAATAATCCGCCACCATCAAATAATTTATAATCTTTATCTTTTGCTTTAGAGGTTTTTATTTTAGTATCTGTAAGCGGTGTAATAGCCCTAGCCATAGTATCCCTTTTAAAGTTTAGGGGTACATTTTTTTTATGATAGGGGTACTTTTTTCAATGTACCCCCATATATACCCCTAAAAAGTTGAGATTACTATAACATACATTGAATTAAGCTAGACTAATAAAGTGATTAAGTTTCGTGTTTTAGGGAGTTTTTAGACTTATTTGGATGTTGTTAGATTGATGGGTGGATGGGGTAGAGGGATTCGAACCCCCGAATGTCAGCACCAAAAGCTGATGCCTTACCGCTTGGCGATACCCCATCATTTTGTTATTATTTTTAAAATTGGTTGCGGAAGCAAGATTTGAACTTGCGACCTTCGGGTTATGAGCCCGACGAGCTACCGAACTGCTCTATTCCGCGGTATTCAAACAAACAACTGTGTGCTTGTGAGCCGAAATTATAGACAAATAGTTTTTTATTGTCAAGGGTATTTTAGGTAAATTTATAAACTTTTTAAGTATAATCACATTAATTAAAAAAGAAGAAGAATATATGACACCAATAAAAAGAGTTTTAGAAGCAATAGACGAGATAAAAAAAGGCAATATGGTCATCATGATTGATGATGAAGATAGAGAGAATGAGGGTGATTTAGTTTATGCAGCTGCTTTTTCAACTCCATCTCATGTAAACTTTATGGCTACTCATGCAAGAGGTTTGATATGTGTATCACTTTCAAAGTCTATAGCTACTCGTTTAGACTTAAATCCTATGGTAAGTTCAAATACTTCTTCTTATGAAACAGCATTTACAGTTTCAGTAGATGCAAAGGATGCTTTAACTGGTATTTCTGCTGGTGAGCGTGATGATACTATCAAGATTTTAGCAAATCCAATTTCAAATGTAGATGAGTTAGTAAAACCTGGGCATATATTTCCTCTTATTGCAAAAGATGGTGGTACGCTTGTTCGTACTGGTCATACTGAGGGTAGTGTTGATTTATGTCGTTTGGCAGGTCTTAGTGAGTCTGGAGTTATTTGTGAGATTATAAAAGAAGATGGAACAATGGCTCGTCGTGATGATTTAGATATTTTTGGAGAAAAGCATAATCTTAAAACTGTTTTTATTTCAGATATTGTTGAGTATCGTTTAGCAAATGAAAGACTTGTAAATAATGTTGAAGAAAAATCTATAGAATTTTTTGGTGTAGATGTAAAAGAACATATATTTAAAGATCATGATGGAGTTAAACATACTGCTGTTGTATTTAATGGTGATAGTGAAGTAACAAATGTTAGGGTACATAATGTTATCCCAGATATAGAACTTTTACTAAATCAAGAAAAATACAACAACCTAATAAATTCAATTGAATATCTAAAGAAAAATGGTGGTATTTTAGTTTTTATAAATAAAACTAACCATCAAGATAATGCCGCAATGAAAGAAATAGGTACTGGCGCTCAAATCTTAACTTCACTTGGGGTATCTAAGATGAATATACTTACATCACTTAAACAAACTGACTTTGTTGGTCTTGGAGGTTTTGGTTTAGAAGTTAATGAGGTTATAAAAATATAATATTTCAATGTTAAAACTTTTTTTAGTCTTTTTATTTTTAGCTATCCAAGTAGAGGCTAAAAATATATCTCGTACACAAGTCATAATGTCAACTTTTATACATATATCTTTAGAGGAACAAGATAAAGATTATTTACAAAAAGGCTTTAATATTGTTAAAGCTGTTGATGCATCTTTATCTTCTTATAATCCAAAGTCCAAAATTTTTAAATTGAATCAAGATAAAAATATTACGTTAGATAAATATTCTCATGAAGCATTGATGCTTTCTAAAAAATACTATAAAAAAACTCATGGTTATTTTGATGTAACAATAGGTTCAATTACTAAAGATTTATACAGATTTGGTGAGGATGAAAGAGTTCCAACAAATTCAGACTTGTTAAAGGCAAAAATATCTTTATCATCTTTAAAAATAAAAAAAAATAAAGTTAGTATAGAAGATGGGATTAAAGTTGATTTAGGTGGAATGGGTAAGGGTTTTGCTGTTGGTAAGGTAGCTAAATTTTATAGAGAGAATCATGTGAAAAATGCTGTAATAGCTGCTAGTGGAGATATTAGATGTTTAAGTATATGTGATATACAAGTTAAAAATCCATTTGAAGATGCTCATTTAGTGTCCTTTGAAACAACTAAAAATAACTTAGGAATTAGTACTAGTGGAAATTATAACCGTTATGTAAATAGTACTAAAAATAATCATCTAATTAACCCAAAAAGTAAAAAATCACAAACAAAATTTATATCTATTACACTTATTGGAGGATTAGCTAGTGCTGATTTAGATGCCTATGCTACAGCGTCTAGTGTTATGCCATTAGTATTGGCTTATAAGTTTTTAGACTCTTTAGATGTTGGATACATAGTGTTGCAAAGTGATAAAAAACTATTAATTAGTAAAAATATATCTAAATATACTAAAAATTTAGTCGTAAACTATACTATGAAAAAGTAGCCAGATAGTGTAAAGACTTAGAGTTAAAAAACTTATAAAAGATAAAAGTTTTATGTATGCAAAGAATTCAAAGCCACTAATAATCATAAATGGTGATGTTATCTCTGTAAAGGATGTGAAAAATACTAAAAATATTAAAATTAATGTGCTTTTTTTGTATCTATGTTTTGTGAAAACTAAAAAGTGTAAAATTACCATAGCAAAAAGTCCAAAAACAAAGGTGTGTGGTAAGATTAGTTTTAAAATTCCAGACATACTTTTAGAAGCTATGAATTTTTCTTCATCACCTAAATAATAACTGACAATACTCTCAATAGTAAAACCAATATTATTATCAAAAAGCATAACAGCAGATACTATTAAAAGTAAAGAAAATATAAGATAGTAAATTATAGATAGTTTATACGCTTGGAGCATTTAGTTTCCAGAATGAATAAAAAATCATATACACAGCAAGTATATGCCATATAAAGTAAGAAGTGATATAAACATTTACAAAAAAGTCTGATAAATAATAAGCAAGAGGTAGTGAAGTAAGTGAGGTTATAGCACTTATCATAAGTATATTTGTTAAAATAACTCTACTTCTTTTAGCCATTCTGATGAAAATTGCGTTTAGAGTTAGCAAAACCATCATGATAAAGAAAATTTGTGTATGCCAAAACTCTAAAAAAGATGCTTTATTTATAGCATCTATATATTCATCTTCATTACCGTAAAGAGTGGTACTGATACTATTTACACTTAATCCAAAACTAGAATTCATTACTAGTATATCAGCTATAAGATAAAAGAGTATAAAGACTAAAAAACCTTTAAGTACCATACTCATAGCTGAGTCTTTTTGTATGTTTTTTACAAGTGTAAATTTCACTACTTACCTTTAATTATCTCTTCATAAAAGGCAAAAGCAAGTCTTGAACCATCAACTATGCTTTTTGCACTTAGAGTAGCACCTGTTATTGTTGGTATATCTTTGTTTAGTTTTAATTTCTTTTTTGTTGAAATATTTTGAAATTGTTTTTGCCAAGTTTTTGATGGAATATACTCTAATGGTTCATTGAAAGCTATAATTTCTATAGTTTTTAAAATCCCTTTATTATCAATTATGTAAAGAACAACAGCATTTTTAGAACGAACTTTTTTATTTATAATTATTCCATATCCTAAAGTTTTAGTACTTTTTTTTGCAATAAATAACTTTATTTTTTTATTTTTTATTTTTGCTTTTGCTGCTTTTTGTAAATTTTTAGCTTGTTTTGCTGTTAATGTAATGGTCTTTTTACTTATTTTAGTATTTTTAGTAAAGTTTTGTTTCATCGCATCTGCTGGGGATATTAGTACTTTAGCATCTATTTGTGTACTTAAAAATATTAGTAAAATTGAGTATATAATTTTTTTCATGAAGTTTATCTTTCTTGTTTATTGTAATTTTATAAGATAAAAAGATTTTTGTCAATAATCTATATCAAGAAAACTTTGTTATAATACCAATCAAAACTAAAAATTATGAAGAGAATTATGAGAGAAGTATTTAATAGAGTAGAAGATAATGAGTTAGTAAAGATAGAAGTTGATTTAGCCGCTAAAGATTTTGAGGAATCAAATCCATGGTTATTTAGTATTTTTATAAAGTATGATGGGCTTGATGATTCAGATGAAAAAATGGCTGAATTTTTTGAGATTAAAGAGTCTTTGATTATTGCTTTAGAGTATAAAGATATTTCATATTATGCAGGTAATAGACTTGTAGATAACTGGAGTGAACTATATTTTTATGCACCAGACTCAAAAGGTTTAGATGCTATTGCAACTGACATATTAAAACCAACAGGTTATATTTTTGAATGTAATGTTGTTAAAGATTCAAAATGGGAATTTTATGATTTTAATATATTTCCAACAGATATTGAAATAGCAATGATGCAAAGTTATAAAATTATGACACTTTTAGAAGAAGAGGGTGATGATTTGGAAGTTGTGCGTGAAGTTGAGCATTATGCATCTTTTCAAACAGCTTCTCAAAAAGATAGATTTGTTGAAAAAGTACAAAAACTTGGATATTCATATAAAGATGATTTAGATGCTGATGAATTTGACAATGGCGTTGCTGTAGTAAAAGAGCATTGTGTTACAGAAGAAGAACTTATAAAAATAGTTTCAGAAATTTTTGCACTTGTAAAAGAAGAACACGGTGAATATGAACTTTGGAGTACTTTAATTCAAGAAAAAGAATAGTTTAAGTGAGAAAAATCTTTGCAATTAGTGGGTTTATTAATTATCTATTAGTTGTCTTTTTAAATGCATTTACAGATTTGGGTCATAAGATAATTATTCAAAATACAATTTTTAAAGTATATGATGGTAGTGAGCAGATAGTTTTAACTGCCATTGTAAATACTCTTATTCTTCTTCCTTTTTTATTGGTATTTTCACCAGCAGGATTTTTAGCAGATAGATTTGCTAAAAATGACATCATGAAGTACTCAGCAGTTTTTGCTGTCATTTTAACACTCATAATTACATACTCATACTATAATGGTTTATTTACTTTAGCATTCTTCATGACATTTTTACTCGCTCTTCAAAGTGCCATCTACTCACCTGCAAAATATGGATATATCAAAGAATTAGTTGGTGATAAGTACATAAGTGCTGCAAATGGAGTAATTCAAGCAGTTACAACATCTGCAATTTTGCTAGGTATTATTTTTTATACTATTTTTTTTGAAAATATGCTTAATGATGATTTTAGTTCTAAAGAGGATATTTTAAAAATTATAGCACCACTTGGATGGCTTTTAGTATTAGGTTCAATAATAGAGATGTATTTAGCCTTTAAGTTAGCAAATACAAATAAAATCCAATCTCATGAAGTATTTAAAATAGGAGAATATTTTAAAGGTAAATATTTAAAAAATAATATAAAAATACTAAGAAACAATAAAGATATTTTTATAGCTATAATAGCTCTTAGTTTATTTTGGTCAATTTCACAAGTAATTTTAGCTATATTTGGTGAGTATGCTAAAAGTAATATTGGTATTTCAAATACCATAATTGTTCAAGGGCTTATGGCTTTATCTGTTATTGGGATTATTATAGGTTCTATTTTGGCTGCTAAATTTGCAAAGTACTACATAAATGTAGGAATCTCTGCTATTTCTGCTATTGGTATAACCATAGTAGTAATTCTCATACCATTTTCTACATCAATAATTATCTTGATTTTAGAGTTTATATTGTTTGGTTTTTTCTCAGGATTGATTATTGTCCCACTAAATTCACAAATTCAGCACTTATCTTCAAGAGAAAATTTAGGTAAGGTAATTGCAGGAAATAATTTTATACAAACTCTTTTTATGGTTTCATTTTTACTTTTGAGTACAATTTTTGCATATTTTGGAACAAACGCAAAAATTTTATTTTATCTCATGAGCCTCATAGGGTTTTATCTTAGCTATATTTTAGTGAAAAATTATTTTGTAATGGCAATTTGGTCATTTTTGGAGCTTATTTTTAGGTCTATGTACAAATTTAAATATAGTGGACTTGAGAATATACCAAAAGATAAGGCTGTTTTACTACTTGGAAATCATGTTTCTTGGATTGATTGGTTTATTTTACAATTACCATTACAAAGACGAATAAGCTTCATGATAGATAAAAAAATATATAACTGGAAGTTTGCAAAACCATTTTTTATAAAAGCTGAGTTAATTCCACTGTCTGCTAGAGCAGCAAAAGATTCATTCAATGCTGCATCAAAAAAATTAAAAGAGAAAAAAATAGTAGTTATTTTTCCAGAGGGTGAGATAACTAGAACAAAAGAGCTTTCAAGATTTCGTAGGGGTTATGAGTATATAGATAAAAATGATGCAGTTTTAATCCCTTTTTATATAGATGGAGTTTTTGGTAGTATTTTTAGTAGATATAAAGGTAAAAAGAAACGAAATTTATTTAAAAAGCGTGAAATAAATGTTGTATTTTCAAAAGAAGTTTCACAATATATAAAAGCTGATGAACTAAAAGATGTTATTGAACAATTGAAAATAATAAAAAAATAGGTATAATCCAAAAAATTAGATATAGGATATAAAATGATAGAAGATAAAAAAAGATGGAATGAAAGATACTTAGATAATCCAATGCCAAATACAGTTTCTTCTTTAGTTCAAAAGTATATCTCTCATGCAAATATTGCAGATGCAATAGATATAGCTTGTGGTACTGGTAGAAATACTCACTTTTTAGCAGATGCTGGCTTTTGTGTAGATGCTGTAGACATATCTGACTATGCACTTTCAAAAATTAGAAATTCAGCTACTATAAATAAAATAGATACTGATTTAGATAAGTATAATCTAACACCAAATAAGTATGATTTAATTGTAAACATAAACTATCTAAATCGTCGTTTAGTTTCTCAAATGAAAGAAGCACTTAAAAGCGGTGGTATTGTAATCTTTGAAACATTTATGGTAGCTCATGGTGATTTTAATATGCCAACAACAAATTTAGATTATTTACTACGTAAAAATGAGCTTTTACACTCATTTATAGGTCTTGATGTTATTTACTATGAAGAAAGAGTTGATACAAATGCAAAGGGTCAAAGAGTTAAAATTGCCTCTATAGTTGCTAAAAAAGTTTAAAGTTTAAAAAAGAATTATAAACCTTCAAGTAAAATAAGCCAAAGTCTATCTACCTCTTTATCATCTAAAAAGAGTGTAGATTTGTTTTTAAATAATTCATCAAAAGCTTCTTTTTTTATGCTAAAAGTATGTGTACATTCCTTATGAGTTGGTAAATAAGCTCTTATAAGTGAGATGTCATTTGCAATAGGAAGTGAACATAAAAAACATTCATGTTGGATGTGTAAACGACCTTCATGATGTAAAAGTTTTACATAAGATTCTATTGCTACTCTTTTTGGATTTTGTTTATTCCAATTTTGTGAAGCATTCTCAAGAAGATTGAAGTAAAACTCATCAAGTTCTTCAGCATCTTTTAAATGCTTATAAAAAAGTGCTACGAAATCTTGCCAATCACGAAGAAGTTTAGAATTATTTATCCATTTATAACCAATATGTATAACATCTTTAAGTCTTGATATAGTTGATTTAGAAGAATCCTCTTTTTCAAAATCTATTTTAAATGCAAGATTAATAACACCATGCCTCGCTCCATAGAACCTATAAAGTGTGTCTAAGTTATGTTTTGATAAAATTGTTACTATCAAATCTTCATCTTTTACACGATTTAGATTTAGAATAAAACCTTGCATATTTGCTTCTTTTCCCTACACTTTTGAAATTTATTTGAAGAATACTACTAGTATTATACTTTTTTAAACCTTTAAATAGTACAATACAAGACTTTGTCTCTAAATAGACTAAGTTTCTTTAAATATAGATTAAATTTTAAAGAAATTCAAATGAATTTACAAATTTAGGAGTGAAAATGTCATCACATCATGATTTATTAAGATCATTCAAAGATAACTGTGGTTTTGGACTAGTAGCAAATATTAAAAATAAGGCTTCTCATAAAGTTTTAAATGATGCTGTTACAGCACTAGAGCGTATGATGCACCGTGGTGCAGTAGCCGCTGATGGAAAAACGGGTGATGGAAGTGGATTGCTTCTATCTATGCCTAGAGATTTTCTCATTCAAGAAGCAGCTAAAAATGGCATAGAACTTCCTGCACAGTTTGCAGTTGCATCTGTTTTTACAAAAGATATAAACCATTTAAAAGTAATAGACACTATTTGTGCAAATAACGATTTAAAAGTTGTTCTTCATCGTGATGTACCTATTGATACTAATGCTCTTGGTGATCAAGCTATTGAAAGTTTACCAAATATAGTACAACTTTTTATTATTCCAAACTCTATTATGGCTACAAATAGATTTGATGCACTTCTTTACCTTTCTCGTAAAGAGGCTGAACATCAACTTATAGATGATAGAGATTTCTACATATCATCTATGTCTTCTACTGTTCTTTCATATAAAGGTCTTGTTATGCCAACGCATATTAAAGAGTTTTATAAAGACTTTCAAGATGAAAATTTTAAGATATCTTTTTCACTTTTTCATCAAAGATTTTCGACAAATACTCTTCCTGAGTGGCGTTTAGCTCAACCATTTCGTGCAGTAGCTCATAATGGTGAGATTAACTCTGTTGAGGGAAATCGTATAAATGTAGAGATTAAGTCTGAATCTATAAAATCTGATGTATTTACAGATGAAGAGATAGCACGTATATTACCAATACTTCAACTTGGTTCTTCAGATTCAGCATCTGCAGATAACTTTTTTGAATTTTTAATTGTAAATGGTATGGACTTCTTTAAAGCTGTTCGTGCAGTTATTCCATCAGCTTGGCAAAATGCTCCACATATGGATCCTGAACTTCGTGCTTTTTATGAGTACCATTCTACTGTATTTGAAGCATGGGATGGTCCAGCTGCATTTTCAGTAACTGATGGTCGTTATATTGGTTGTGTACTTGATAGAAATGGTTTACGTCCATCAAAATATATAGTTACAAATGATGATAATCTTTTAATAGCATCAGAATATGGTGTTGTAGATATTGCTGAAGAAGACATCAAAGAGCGTGGTCGTTTACAATCTGGTGAGATGCTTGGACTTGATCTTAAGTTTGGTAAACTTCTTAAATCAAATCAAATTGATGATTATTTAAAATCTTCAAACCCTTACATGAAATGGTTAAATGAACATATGATTTATCTTCAAGAGCATGTTGAAGATCAGTACTCATCAGATCTTGAAATAGATGAAGATGCGCTTATTAAAAAGCAAAAATATTTTAATATTACTCAAGAAATTGTAGAACAAGTTATTGAACCTATGATGAAAGATTCTAAAGAAGCTGTTGGTTCTATGGGTGATGATACTCCTTTGGCTGCATTTTCTGAAAAACAAAGAAATTTTACAGATTTTTTCAAACAAAAATTTGCTCAAGTTACAAACCCACCTATTGATCCAATTCGTGAAAAAGTAGTTATGAGTTTAAATACAGGTTTTGGTGAAGTTCATAATATCTTAGATGAAATCCCAACTCATGCACAAAGATTAAAATCTATAAGCCCTATTATAAACGGTGAAAAATTAGAGGTATTAAAATCTTTTGGTGATAAAAAATCACCTCGTTATCAAGCTTTTTATCATAACTCTACTTTTTCAACAGCTTATAAAACTGATTTAAAAACATCACTAAATAATTTAGTTTCTAAAGTTATAGATTCTGTAAAAAATGATGGTACAAGAATTGTTATTTTAGATGATATTGATTTTTCACAAGAAAATAAAGTTATCCCTATGGCAATGGCAATAGGTCGTTTAAATTCTGCACTTTTAAAAGCTAAGATTCGTCATTTGGTTTCTATGATTGCTGTTAGTGGTGAAGTTATTGATTCTCACTCTGCTGCTGTACTTATTGGTTATGGAGCATCTGCAATTTACCCTAGAGTACTTTTTGAAACAGTAGCATCTCAACTTAAAAAATCAAAAGTTATTAAACTAACTTGTCAAGAAGCATTTAAATCAGTTCATGCAGCTTTAAATAGTGGACTTTTAAAAATAATGTCAAAAATGGGTATTGCCACTATTGCTTCATATAGAAACTCTGGTCTTTTTGATGTTATTGGATTAAGTAATGAAATTGCAGAAGAGTGTTTTGAGAGTTCTCATTGTGCTATACCTGGTTTAAGTTATAATGATATAGATGAAAGAATAGAAAAAAATCATAAATCAGCATTTAAAAATGATGGATTTAAAAAAATATTTCCATTAAATATTGGTGGATATTATAAATTTTATACTGGTCAAGAACATCATGACTTTGGTCCTGCAGTTATTCAAGCTATTCATAGAATGGCAAATTCTGGTAAAACAAAAGATTTTAATGAATTAAGAGATTTAGTAAATAAGCGTGGTCTTAAATTTATTCGTGATTTCTTTGAGTTAAAGTCAGATAGAAAAGCTATAGATATATCTGAAGTTGAACCAAAAGAGGCTATTTTTAAGCGTTTTGCATCAGCAGCTATGAGTCTTGGTTCAATCAGCCCTGAAGCTCATGAGACTATTGCAATGGCTATGAATACAATTGGTGGTCAGTCAAACTCAGGAGAGGGTGGGGAAGATAAATCTCGTTTTGGAACTAATAGAGTTTCTAAAATTAAACAAGTTGCATCTGGTCGTTTTGGTGTAACTCCTGCTTATCTTAGAAGTGCAGAAGAAATTCAGATTAAAGTTGCTCAAGGTGCAAAACCTGGTGAGGGTGGACAACTTCCAGGACATAAAGTTACTCCATTAATTGGAAAACTTCGTCATACTGTTCCTGGTGTTACACTTATCTCACCACCACCCCATCATGATATTTATTCTATTGAAGATTTAGCACAACTTATTTTTGACATGAAGCAAATAAATCCTAAAGCAAGAGTTGCCGTTAAGCTTGTTTCAACTATTGGTGTTGGAACTATTGCAGCTGGTGTTGCAAAGGCTTATGCAGATAAAATCATTATCTCTGGTGGTGATGGTGGAACTGGTGCAGCTCCATTAACATCTATTAAATTTGCTGGAAATCCTTGGGAAATAGGTTTAAGTGAAGCTCATAATGCACTTAAAGCAAATAATCTTCGTGGTCTTGTTGAAGTTCAAGCTGATGGTGGTTTAAAATCTGGTCTTGATGTTGTTAAAGCTGCACTTTTAGGTGCTGAGTCTTTTGCATTTGGTACTGGTGTTTTAACTATCGTTGGTTGTAAAATGCTTAGAATCTGTCATGTAAATAAATGTTCAGTGGGTATTGCTACTCAAAATGACAAACTTCGTGAAGAGTTCTTTAAAGGTAATGTTGATCAAGTAATTAATTATTTCACACTTTTAGCTGAAGATATTAGAAGTATTATGGCTGAACTTGGTTACAAAACTATGGAAGAGATGGTAGGTCGTGTAGATTTACTAAATGTAAAAGATGATGAATTCGCTCGAAAATTTGACTTTTCTTCAATCTTGCACCAAGAGAGTGGTGTAAATACACATCAACAAAGATTTAATAAACCATTTGATGATAATGCTTTTGAAAAAGATGTACTTAAAGAGGCAATGGTAGCTATAAAATCACCTGATCAACCAATAAAAATAAATAGAAATATTAAAAATATTCATAGAAGTTTTGGTACTTTGATTTCTGGTGAAATTGCAGAGTATTATGGTGATGATGGACTTAAATCTGATACTATAAAAATAAATCTTACTGGTGTAGCTGGTCAGGCTCTTGGTGCTTTTATGACTCCTGGTGTATCTATTTACTTAGAAGGTGTAGCGAATGACTACATTGGTAAAGGTATGAATGGTGGTAAAATAATTATTCGTTCAACAAATGAGGGTGAAGAATACTCAGCTGGTGGTAATACTTGTCTTTATGGTGCTACTGGTGGTAAGCTTTACATCTCAGGAAGTGTAGGTGAGCGTTTTGCTGTTCGTAACTCAGGTGCTTTTGCAATAGTTGAGGGAACAGGAGATAATGCTTGTGAGTATATGACGGGTGGAGTTGTTGTAATTCTTGGTGAAACAGGTATTAACTTTGGTGCTGGTATGACGGGTGGTATTGCATTTGTTTATGATAAAGAGCATAAATTTGTAGAGAGTGTAAATCATGAACTTGTTGAAGCTGTTAGAATTGATACAGATGAGGGTGATGAAGCTCGTCACTATTTAAAACGTCTATTAAAAGATTATCTAGTTGAAACTTCAAGTGTAAAAGCACAAGATTTACTTGATAACTTTAGAGTAGAAGTTCGCAACTTCTGGCTAGTAAAACCTAAAAACTTAACAAAATTACCACTTAACCTAGAGAACGGAGACTAAATATGAGAGAATACTTAACAACTGAAAGAATAGATCCTGCAAAAAGATTAGTAGTAGAGCGTACAAAAGATTTTGGTGAAATTTATGAAGTTTTTGATCGTGATGATGCAGCTTCTCAAAGTGATAGATGTATCCAATGTGGAGATCCATTTTGTTTAAATAAATGTCCACTTCATAACTATATTCCTCAATGGTTAAAAGCGATTAGTGAGAAAGATTTAGAATTTGCTTTTAAACTATCAAATGAGCCATCACCTTTTCCTGAAGTTATGGGTCGTGTTTGTCCTCATGATAGACTTTGTGAGGGTGATTGTACGTTAAATGATGGTCATGGAGCTATAACTATTGGTTCGGTTGAAACTCATATTACAGAAGAGGGTTTTAAAGCTGGATATACTCCTGATTTTCCTGGAATTACCACTGATAAAAAAGTAGCAGTTATTGGGTCTGGTCCTGCTGGTTTGTCTGTAGCTACATATCTTCTTCGTTCAGGTATTGCAGTTACTATGTATGAAAGAGCTGATCGTGCTGGTGGACTTTTAACTTATGGTATTCCAAATTTTAAACTTGATAAAAAAGTAGTTGAGCGTCGTGTAAAATTACTACAAGATGCAGGTTTAGAACTTATTTTAAATTGTGAAGTTGGTAAAGATATAGCTTTTGAAGATATAGCAAATACTCATGATGCAATGTTTATCGGAGTTGGAGCAACTAAAGCTAAAAAAGCATCATTATCTGGTGAAAATGCTCCAAATGTTTATGATGCTATGGATTATTTAACAAATATTCAAAAGAAAAATTTTAAAACTCCTTATGATAAGCAATTTGATTTTAAAGATAGAGATGTAGTTGTTGTTGGTGGTGGTGATACTGCTATGGATTGTCTTCGTACAGCAAAACGTGAGGGTGCAAAAAGTGTAACTTGTCTTTATCGTCGTGATGCAAACAATATGCCAGGAAGTCAAAAAGAGTATAAAAATGCTATGGAAGAGGGTGTTGATTTTACATTCTTTACATCTCCAAAAGAGATTATTTTAAATGAAGATGGTGTAGCTGTTGCAGTAGAGGTTGTAAAAACAACACTTGGTGCAAAAGATGACTCTGGTCGTCAAAAAATGGAAGAAGTTAAAGGAAGTGAGACAAGAGTTAATGCTGATGTTATCATTATGTCTTTAGGTTTTGATACTGAAGCACCTTCATTTTTAGCTGCAAATGGAATTGAAACAAATAAATGGGGTGAAATCATTTTAAATGAAGAAACTCATGAGAGTACTACTTCTGGTATTTATGCTGGTGGAGATTGTTACCGTGGTGCTGATTTAGTTGTTACTGCTGCATTTGATGGTCGTGAAGCAGCAAGAAGTATTTGTGATTCTTTACTAAAATAATTTTTTATATTATTAAAAATATGTAGCATATGCTACATATTAGGTTACCTCTTTTTATTTTCGACTCTTCTTTATAATTATTTTTTATAAATATCATTTAAATCAATTGCTTTTGTATTTCTTCACAATTTTTTCATTAAAAATAGATATAATAAATTATTAAAAATAATAAAAGGTATTTTATGCAACAAAACTCAAGAAACGCTTTTTCTCTTATAGAATTAATGATAGTTATTGTTATTTTAGGATTATTAGCAGCTATGATAATGCCAAGTTTAACAAGTAAAGGTGAAGAAGCAAAGCGTAATCTTGTATGTGTTCAAATGAAAAGTATTTATAATGGTGCCTTAGATATGTTTAAGATAAATAATAGTCTTTACCCCTCAACTGAAGAAGGGCTTGAAGCTCTTGTGTCTAATCCTGATGAAGAAAAATATCCTAGTTACTCAACTAGTGGATATTTTAAAGATTCTAAAATGCCAAAAGATTCATGGGGTAATGATTTTATATATATAAATGATGATGGTAATGTTGAGTTAATTTCTTTAGGTGCTGATAGAAAAGAGGGTGGGAAAGATGATTCTGCTGATATTAAAATGAGTGAGTGTAAATAAGTTATTGTGAA
>Ga0256826_1001336_pt1 | contig 15344 bp, 16 predicted proteins | sample CV79metaG_FD_185975 | JGI IMG/M metagenome (GOLD analysis project Ga0256826, IMG submission 185975) | Hydrothermal vent microbial communities from East Pacific Rise, Pacific Ocean - CV79 | ecosystem: Environmental > Aquatic > Marine > Hydrothermal vents | place: Pacific Ocean: East Pacific Rise...
TATCAAAAATTAAATATAACATTTAATAACTTTATACTATTTCTAAGTAGATAAAGTTATTTGTTTTTGTTATTTTATTAATATATATTATAAATAATGTATAATACAAATAATAAAAAAAGGAAGATATATGAAACAATTTTTAGCTTTAAAAGCTAGTGCTGGAAGTGGCAAGACTTTTGCCCTTACAGTTCGATATATATCTTTACTTTTACTTGAAGTTAATCCAACTTCAATTCTTACTCTTACTTTTACAAATAAAGCTGCTCTTGAAATGAGCCAAAGAATTTATTCTACACTCTTAAGTCTTGGTGATGATGAAAATATTCTTGAAGCAATAACTACTCAAACTGGTTTAAATAAAAATGATATACTTAATAAAAAAGAAGAAATATTAAAAACTTTTATCCAAAGTGAACTTTCAATTTATACTTTAGATAAATTTATAAATAAGATTTTACGAGAATTTTCTGGATATATTGATATAAGTGATGATTTTTCAATTGATAATGATGATGAAGATTTATTGCTTTATAACTTTTTAATAAGTTTAGATTCTAAACAATTTGATTTATTGATTAATTTTTCATATACACATGAAAAAAAGTTAAGTACAATTACCCAACTTTTTAAAACTTTAGATGAAAAAAATGAAGAACTTAGTATAGAAGAATTTGATATTTTAGTATTAAATGATTTTGAAAGTAAGATTTTACAATCTGCTCAAAAAATAAAAGAACATATTTTAAATAGTGATGCATCAAATAGTGCAAAAAATGCAGTTGATTTTAATACAATAAAAGAATTAATAGAAAAAGGTAAAACTTGGCTGTTAAATGATAGTTTAAATGACTATAAAGTATTTGTAAAAGCAAATATTCCATATGAACTTGATGATGAATTTAACAATATTAAATTTAATTTATCATTATATTTTAAATATAAACAAAAAGATATTTTAAATAAGTTATTTACTATATTTAATAATTTTAAAGAATTTAGACTTTCATATAAAAAAGTAAAAAATTCTTTTGAATTTAGAGATATTACAAATTTGGTTTATATACTTTTAAATCAAGTTATTCAAAAAGATTTTTTATATTTTAGATTAGATATAAAGTATGATCATATGCTAATTGATGAATTCCAAGATACCTCAGTGTTACAGTATAAAATACTTGAACCTCTAATTGAAGAGATTTTATCTGGATATAGCGAGAAGTTTAGAACATTTTTTTATGTTGGAGATATTAAGCAGTCAATATATAGATTTAGAGGTGGGACTAAAGAGCTATTTGATTTTGTAATTGATAAATATAGTGATGTTTTAGAACTTGAAGTTTTAGATATGAATTATAGATCAAGTAAAAATGTTGTTGGTTTTGTAAATAATACATTTTTAAATATAAAAAACTATGAATACCATACTCAAAAAGTATTTTCAAAAGAAGAAGGTTATGTAGAAATTACATCTTTAGATATGGATAAAGAAGATAAATATGAAGATATAAAAAATAAACTTCAAGAGTTATTTAAAGCAGGGGTAAATGCAAATGATATAGCAATACTAACTTATACAAATAAAGATGTATTAGGATTGTATGAGTATCTAAGCAGTGAATTTGAAAATTTAAAAATATTAACAGAGCTAACTTCTAAACTTATAAATCAAATAAACGTTAAAGCAGTTATAAATATGATTAAATATATGTACTTTAATGAATCAATATATAAAAGTAATTTTAATGCTTTAATTGGAGTTGCATTAGATAAAGATATTGACTTAAAATTAAATCTAAAAACAAATAATATCTCATCTTTAGCTAAAATAATATCTTCAAAATATAATTTAATAGATGATAATATGATAAAATTTATAGATATAGTTTCTTCATATACAGATATAGTTGATTTTATTTATGAAATAGATAACAATGATGCAACTATGATAAATAAAGAAAAAGAGGGACTTCAAATACTTACAGTATTTAAATCAAAAGGTTTAGAATTTGATACTGTTTTAGTTCTTGATCGAATTACTAAAAAAAATGCAGATCGTTCAACGCTACTTTTTGAATACGATGATATTGACTTAAAGAATATTTACTACAAAACAAAGTATAGAGAAAACTTTGATAAAGAATATAGTAACGCAAAAGATAAAGAAAAAGAGCTAAGTTTAGGTGATGAACTAAATATTCTTTATGTTGCACTAACAAGAGCAAAAAATAATCTTATAATATTTAAAAAAGCAAAGCAAAGTGTTTTTGAATATTTAAGTAAAAGTTTTGAATATATGAAATTTGGAACTTTGTATATCAATAAAAATCAAAATAATAAACTACAAGAAGTTGCAAAAGTAGATTATAGTGCATTAGAGTTAGGAAAACAAAAAGTAAATAAAAAAGAGAAAACACAAAGTATAGAAAATATTAAAGCAAAATATTTTGGTATTGCAACTCATTATTGTTTGGAAATGATGAAAGAGTTTAGTAGTGAATCTTTAAATTTAGCAATAAATAATATGAAAACTAAATATAGTAATTTTCTTACATTAGAAGATATTGAAGATATAAAACAAAGAATATCAATACTTATTTCAAATAATACTTTTAAAAGTTTAGTAAGTAACTCTACATATTATAAAGAGCAAGAGTTAATTTATAACAATGAATTAAAAATTATAGATTTACTTATCCAAAAAGAAGATGAAATTATTATTATAGATTATAAAACTACAAAAAATCATAATGAATCACATTTTTCACAAGTTCAATACTATAAAAGTGCAATACAAAATATTACAAAAAATCAAAATATTAAATCATACGTAGTATATTTACATCAAAAAAGTGTTGAATTAGTTCAAGCTTAGTCTTTTAGTGCTTTTGCACTTGGATTATTTTGTTGTTTTTTAATCATATCTATATATTTTAAATCAAAACTAGTATTTTGTATTTGAAAATTTGTAGCAAGTGTTGCTCTTCTTTTATTGTCATATTTATATTCATATATTTCTAAATTATTTTCCCACATAGCAAGTCTTACTGGAGTTGCTATTGAATATGTAGTTATGATTGCATTTTTACTTAAAGATTTTGATATATCACAAAAATATTCTTTAGTCCATAATTCTTTATTTACATCTGAAGAAAAAGCATCTTGATAAACTATATCTATATTTTTTATATTTTTAATATAGTTTCTTGCATCATCAATCTTAACTTCTATATAAAATTGCTCATCTTTATATGATTTGTTATTTGAGATAGATGTTATAATATTTTTTATTTGTATAAATTCTTTAGGATAGTCAAAATTTTTTAAGGATTCAATAAGTTCTAAATCTAACTCAACAGAATAAAAATTTACTTTTATATTAAGATTATTTTGTAAAATATATAATATAGTTGTAAAAGTGTTATATCCAATACCAAAACATATATCTAAGATATTTAAAGTTTTCTGTTCTTGAAATATATTTAAAGATGGAATAATATATTTAGATAGTGACTCATTAACAGCACCATCATTTAAACTATGAAAGTTTTGAGAGTATTTATTTGAATATAATGTATTTGAACCATCATTGGTTTTAATATATTCTATAAGCCTGCGCCCCACATATGAAGTTTTTTTGCAGTTACTAAATAATATCCTTCAATAATATTTATATCATTTATAGCTCTAAAGTTTGTAACATCTAAAAGCTCTAAAAGTTCACTTAAATTTGAATCTTCTTTTTTTTCTATTAGAATGATTTGTGCAGAATTTTCTAGTGAGTGATAAATTACATTTAAAAACTTCTCTTTATCTTCACAAATATTAAATGAATTAATTAAAACTGCATATTCATAATTTCTTGGAGTTAGCCTAAATTTATCACATTGAATATCTTCACTATTTTTAATCTTTAAAGTTCCATCATTTCTTGTTGCTATAAATTCTAATGATTGAGTTATTTTTTCTATCCCTTCTCCTATTTGAAGAAGGGCAAGTGCAGGGGAGTCTTGAATTAGAGAGTTAAATTCAAGAAGTTCTTTATATTTCAAACTAGATTCCTAGTTTTTTCATCTTTTTTTCACTTAAAAAAAGTTCTTTATTATTCATAATACCTATTTTTGCAGAAAGTATTTTTTTAGATATTTTTTTAGCATCATCTAAAGAATGCATTTTAAATGTTCCACATTGGTATACATTTAATTCTGGAATATCATTTTCACTTTTTACTTTAAGAACATCTTTCATAGCTTTCTTCCAAGCTTTTGCAACTTTTTTTTCACTTGGATTTCCAAGTACACTCATGTAAAATCCTGTACGACAACCCATAGGAGAACAATCAATAATTTCAACTTTTTTTGAGTTTAAATGGTCTCTAATAAATCCAGCAAATAAATGCTCTAAAGTATGAATACCTTTTGCACCCATCATATCTTTGTTTGGTACACAAAATCTTAAATCAAATACAGTAATTGTATCACCTGAAGGTGAAGACATTGTTTTTGCTACTCTTACTGCAGGTGCAGTCATAATTGTATGGTCAACTCTAAAACTATCTAATAATGGCATATAAAATCCTTTTTGTTATATATTTGTATTTTAACTAAAAAAGCCTAAGTCACACTTGACTTAGGCTCTTATTTTATAATTTTAAGTTAAAATTATTTTTTTAATTTATCACTTCTTGGATAAATAAATACAGCTTTTCTTATTACCATAATTTTTTCTGGATCTTCAGAAGCCCATGATTTTAAAGTAATTGTAATAGGTGTATCTTTTCTAGCATTATCAAATAATCTCTCTTTAGTACTTAGTTGAACAACTTTTTTAGCTAGTTTACCACGACTTAATTTAAATGGTTGGAATCTTTTTATTTTAATTTTATCTTTATACTCACCAATAATCTCAAGATTGTATGTGTATGTTTCTTTTTGTGTATTTTGGAATAATACTAAGAAATTATTTACTACTTCATTGTCAGCTTTTACTTTATATAGTTGTGTAGTTTTATTGATATTTAAAAGCATATATTCTTTTTTACCACCCATAACAAATAGCATACCAACAATAATAATAAGAGCAGCAGCATACATAATTGTTTTACCTCTTATAAGTTGTGTTTTTTTACCATTAACTACATCATTTGTACTTGACCATTGAACTAATGATTCTTTTCCAAGTTTTCCCATAACTGTAGTACATGCATCAACACATTCTAAACAGTTAATACATTCTAACTGGCTTCCTTTTCTAATATCAATATGTGTAGGACATACAGTCACACATGATTGACAAGCAGTACATTCATCAGTTTCATTTGCTAAATCTTTTGGTTTAAATACAACTTTATCTTTATTTTCATCATAAATTTTACCACCTCTTTTTTCACTATAAATAGCTTGGATAGTATCATCATCATATAAAACTGATTGAACTCTTGAATAAGGACAAACATAAATACAAAAGTTTTCTTGAATAAATACAACATCCCAAACAAGAAATGCAGCAACACCAAGAACAAATCCAATCATAACTGTATGATCCATTGGATTTTGTAAATACATAAAGAAGTCAGCTGGAGGAATAAAGAACCACATAAAATCAGCTGCTGCTAATATTGAAAGCATTGACCAAAGTAAAATCGCAATTGCTTTTTTAGCTTTATTTTCACTTTTAGAATAATCAGGATCTTTTTGTTTATTTTTAATTCTTCTCATTCCAAGAAGTTTACCTTCAATTAAATCTCTATAAATTACTCTAAATACAGTTTGAGGACAAGCCCAACCACACCATGCTCTACCACCAATCGCAGTAACTGCAAATATTCCTAAGAACATAAACATTAATAAAAATGGCATCATATATAACTCTTGCATATCAAATGCAACACCCATTAGTTGTAATTGTTTTTTATCAAATGATAAAAGAAATACTTGATTTCCTCCAATTTGAATAAATGGTAATCCTACTGCTACTATTGTTGCTAACACATATGCGTAGTATCTTTGTATTCTATACGAAGTTTTTTTGATTGTTTCACTCATATTTTCCCTTTTTTCTTAATTTATATTAATATTATATATTATCTTAGCTTATGAATACCATAAGTTAAGATTATTTAGTGTAATTTACAAGAACCATCCCTGCAAATTTACGACCTTTATAGAATTCTACTCTATACATATTTCCATCTTTTGCAATTGAAAATCTTTTAATAAAAGCTTTTTTGTATATCTTATGGTTTGTTTCATTTCCAGATTTATGTTTATATCCTATAACATTTACCCTAAATTTACGCTCATCTACAACTGTAAAATAGTTTTTTACATTTATAGTATCTCCTAATTTTGCTTTTACTGTTTTACCATCTACTTTAAATGTTACTACAGTGTCAAAATTTAAGTGTTCAGAATAGTCTGCTTCTAATTTAGTAAGTCTTCGGTTACCATAGTAGATTATGTAAATATTATTTTGCTTAATTATTTTAATTAGTGGATTACTAGGTAAATATCTTACAACACCATCTTTTTTTATAGGAAAGTATTTTTGAATATTTCTAATATCTTTAAGTGGCATAGTTATATCAGTATCTTTAAATTTTATACTTATATCATCATCTAGTACTTTTTTGATACCTGGAATAGTTAGTGAAAATTTTCTTTCATATTCTATACCCATAATATCCATGTATTTTTCTAATGCAAGTAATTTATAATAAACTCTCTGTGGTACAGTTAGTGATTTGCTTGTTTCATGTCCAAATGCAGCTTTTCCATGGGATACAGCGTAAAAAGTAAGTGTTTTTGCCATATCTTTTTCTTCAAATGTACTTTTAAATCTAGTATGTGTATTTTTTGTTCTATACATATCTTCTTCTTTTAAAAGATGTTTATTTATATGATTAACAACTTTTTCAGAAATTGTATAAGTATCTGCATAATTCTTTACCCCAGGAAGTATTTCTTGGTCAATTACACTAGCTTGTCCCCATTTTAATGGTTGATGTCGTCTATCTATATACATAGGTCTATAAAAACCACTTCCATCATGTAAATTTAATATTAATTTTACATTTGGATCTGTTATATATTTTTTTATTCTTTGTATTATTTTATATTCAGGATCTGATTTTGGAAGATTTGCAAATTTCCTATTCATATCTCCATATGGTCCTCTACTTCTTTTAATAATAGAATAAAAATTTAAATTTGGTACAATCCAAACTGAACCTTTTTTAATTTTGTAGTGAGTAGTCATCAAAGATGCAGCCATAAATCCACCAGGTTCATCTCCTTGAATTCCACCTACTATTAAAAGAGTATTATCGTCTAATTTTCCCATTTTGATTAAATCAAAGGCAAATTCATCTAAGTTTGGTTTTTTTAAAGAAGTACTTTTACGAACAGTATCTTTACTTGTAGCCTTAGTTTTCTTTTTTTCTTTTTTTAAAGTTTGTTTTTTAATATCTTTTATTTTTTTAACTTTTATTTTTTTGATCTCTTGTATTTCAACTATATCTATTTGTTTTAAGGGTACTTTAGTTTTATTGATAATTTTTTTCTCAGTAACTTTAGTTTTTTTAATAGGAGATTTAGATTTTACAATCTTTTTTTCTTCAATAAGTTTTTCTTTTTCCATAACTTTATTATTTGATTTATAAATATTAGCATAATCACAACCCACAATTAATGTAACTGCAAATATTACAAATATACCTCTAAATAACTTTAACATGCCAAGGCTCATATCTAACTCCATCTTTATTGTTTTTTTGATATCTCATTGCTATATAAGATAATTTTTTAAGTTCTCTGAACTCACTAGTTTTTGCAAATCTCTCTGTAAAGTTATCATATCCATAACCTTTTTTACCAACATCAAAATCTTTTATTGCATGATAACTATATGCAGGTGGGGCAATTGAATGTGAAGCCTGAGTAATATTACCTTTTAAGCTATATATTTTATCCATATATAAACTCATTTGTTTTACTACACTTCTTACACCTGATGTTAAAATTAGATTTTTACCAATATCTTTTTTTAATCTTTCATAATCTGCAAGAGCTTTCCCTTTAAATAAGTAATGTCCAGTTTTAGGTACTTTATGAACATCTTTTTTTGATATTTTTGTTGTAATACTTTGTGTTGTCTTTTTACCATAAAAGCCATATTTATTTGGATTTTCATAGAATAATTTATCAAGTATAGCAAGTTCTTTTTTGGTAAACTTTCCAATGGTGCTATAGTTTTTACTATAATATAATACATGATCAAATGTTACTATATTAAAATTCCCATATCCTATAAATCTTTTTACTTTTCTAAGTCTATTTCTAGCACTTACAAAAGTATCTCTATCTTCATCTGATATAAATAAATCGGTTTGTATTTGTTCTTTTTGTGTATACAAAGAATCTTTAGGTATATAAATATTCTTTTGCAATACATAATGTTCTTTAGCATATATAGGTGAAATAGCTGCTAAACTTAGAAAGGTTCTTCTATCCATTATTTATAAATCCTTTTATTTAATTTAATTTTTAAACTATTAAAAAATTCTTCTAAAGAAGGAAGTTCTAATGTATTTTCTCTTTGTTTTTTACCCCATGTAGGTTCAGGGAAAAAACTGTCATTTTCAAATCTTGCTTGAATATGAAAATGTACATGTGGGACATAGTTTCCAAATGAAGCAATATTTATTTTACTTGGGTTAAAATAACTAATCATCTCTTTTTCAATAAAATTAATTAAATCTAATATTTCAAGTTGCAATTGCTTTGAACATGAAGAAAATTCTTTTATCTCTTCTTGTGTAAATATTTTTATCCAAGGTATTTCAAATTCTTCAATTTCAATTTTTATAAGTTTATTAGAAAAAATAATATTTGACATTTAAACTACCATTTTTATATGTTGATGGTCACCTAAAAGTTTATGTAAATTTGTTCTATCTTCATCACTAGTAACTTCTAACTCAATATTAAAACTTTTAAATTTTCCTTTTGAACTTACTTTTGACTTTGTAACTTTATGTTCTCTTTGATCTAAAATTTCTTTGGCTATTTTATTCCCATTATGTTCTGTTTTAACAACTATTTTATAGCACCATGAACATGGATATTCAAGTTCTAATTTATGGTCATTTAGATCTATCATCTTTGAAAATCTCCTGTTTTACCACCACTTTTATGTTCAAGTTGAACCGAACTGATTATCATCCCTTTATCAATTGCTTTTACCATATCATAAATAGTAAGTAGACCAACACTAGCACCTGTTAATGCTTCCATCTCTACACCTGTTTGGCCAGATAGTTTAGTTGTTACTGTAAGTTTAAATCCAGGTAATTCATCAAGTTGTTCTATATCGCAGTTAATTCCAGTAAGTAATAAAGGATGACACATTGGAATAAGTTCAGGAGTTTTTTTCGCTCCTTGAATTGCAGCAATAACTGCCGTTTGTAATACAGGCCCTTTTTTATTTATATTTGTTACTACATTTGTAAATGCATCTTGGCTCATTTGTATTGTACCGCTTGCAATTGCCACTCTTGTAGTATTACTTTTATCTGATACATCAACCATCTTTGGTCTATTGTTTTCATCTAGATGTGTTAAGTTAGACACGCTAAATCCTTAATATGTAAATAAATTGTTATATTTGATAATGATTATATTAAAGTTAGTATTAAGTAAAGGTTAAGTAGAATTCGCATTCAAAATTAAACAAGAAAGTAGGTGATGTACAAATGCCTGGTATTAAAGTAAAAGAAACTGAATCATTCGATGAAGCTTATAGAAGATTTAAAAAACAATGTGATAGATCTTTAATCGTTACTGAAACAAGAGCAAGAAGATATTTCGAATCTAATCCTGAAAAGAAAAAGAAACAAAAAATCAATGCTAAGAAGAAAATGATGAAGAAACTTTATATGCTAAGAAGATATGAGTCTAGACTGTAATCTTATTAAGTACATAACTAAAAAGGGAGATGAAGCTTTTGCTTTGTTTCCCTTTTTTTATTTCAATTAAAATTTAGCAGCTATATAAGCTGAATGTAGATACTTTAGTTCTTCTGTGTAATTATTATTAGTATATTCATTATTTATATAAATAAATCTATATCCTATTTCAAAATCATATGCTGTAAATCCTAATTGTACTCCTGATATCCAATTGCTTAAATCACTATTTTTTCCATTTGCATATTGAGATGTTGCTATTTTTGATCTACCTGCTAATAATCCAATAAAAGCTTTTGTATCACCTGCTATCATACTTTCTTGTAAATAATCAATAGCAATAAATGCCTGAAAATCATTTTTTGCAACTAGATTTAATGAATATCTATAATTTTCGTACTCTTTTCCTAGAGTTAAATTTATATTAAATGTTTGTATTTTTTTTTCTGTGCTATTTGCATCGTAAGTTTGTACTATCTTCATCTCATTTGCACTAACTCCCATTAAAGTATAATAATGTTCATTTGCAAACAATGAGCATGCAAATATAAATAATAATGTAATAAATTTCATAATGTTCCTTTGTTATTTAAGTTGTAATGATACTTAAAATTATATATTATTTTACTTTATAATAATTAAATATATAGTTCTTTAATTACTTGTTTGTTTTAGTTTTGATATAATGCAAAATATATAAAGAAAAAGGGATAAAATGCAATTTACAGCACCATTAAAATCAAATTCAATTAAAGTTATGCTTCTAGGAAGTGGAGAACTTGGAAAAGAAGTAGTTATAGAAGCTCAAAGATTGGGTCTTGAAACAATTGCAGTTGATTCATATAATAATGCACCAGCACATCTTGTAGCTAATAGATCTTATGTAATAAATATGAAAGATGAAGATGAACTTTTAGAAGTAATTAGAAAAGAAAAACCAGATTTTATTTTACCTGAAGTTGAAGCTATCGCTATTTCTGCACTATTTAAAGCAGAAGCAGAAGGATTTAATGTAATTCCAAATGCAGAAGCTGTAAATAAAACAATGAATAGAAGAAATATAAGAGTATTTGCTTGTGAAGAATTAAAACTTCCAGCTTCTAAGTATGAATTTGTAAGTACACTTGAAGGACTTAAAAATGCTGCTGAAAATATTGGTTTTCCTTGTGTAATTAAGCCTGTAATGAGTAGTAGTGGTCATGGACAAACTATTGCAAAAAGCGCAGATGATTTACAAAATTCTTGGGAAGTTGCTAAAGAAGCTAGAGGTGATGCTAGTGAACTAATAGTAGAAGAGTTTATCACTTTTGATTATGAAATCACTATTTTAACTGCAAGAAATGAAACAGGTACTGTATTTTGTGAGCCTATAGGTCATATTCAAAAAGATGGAGACTTTGTATTTTCTTGGCAACCTATGAAAATGAGTGATTTAGCGATTAAAAGATCTCAAGAAGTTGCTAAAAAGATCACTGATGGTTTAGGTGGATCTGGATTATTTGGTGTTGAATTATTTGTTAAAGGTGATGAGGTATTTTTCTCTGAAGTTAGTCCTCGACCACACGATACAGGAATGGTAACTATGATGACACAAAGTTCTAGTGAATTTGCACTTCATATTAGAGCTATTTTAGGTCTACCTCTTGACTTTATTACTTATGGTACAGGAGCAACTGCTGCATACAAAAGTACTACTGATACATTTACACCAAGCATAAATGTACAAGATGATATTTGGGATAAAAATACTATAGTAAGAGTATTTTCTAAACCACAAACTCATCAGGGAAGAAGAATGGCAGTTGCTCTTACTTTTGATAAAAACGATAGTGAAGTTGCCCTAAATTTAGCAAAAGAAAAAATCTCAAAAATAACAGAATAATTTAACAATAATTTTGCTATAATGTACTTATAAATAAAAAGGTGTCTAGTAAATAGATGCCTTTTGTAATGTTAAGGAAAAAAAATGTTATTAACTCCAGGACCAACTGCCGTACCAGAATTTGTTAGAGCAGCAATGAGTACTGAAACTCTACACCACAGAACACCAGAGTTTGAAGCAATCTTTGCAAAAACTAGAAATTTACTTTTAGAAATATTAGATATGCCAGAAGCTGTTATGTTAGCTTCAAGTGGAACAGGGGCTATGGAAGCTTGTGTTATAAATCTTACTCACCAAAAAGCACTAACAGTAAATGCTGGTAAATTTGGACAAAGATTTGGAAAAATATGTGAAGCTCACAATATTGAATTTACAGAACTTGTACATGAATGGAATGTTCCAGCTTCAGTACAAGAGATTACAGATATGGTAAAAGCTGATGATAAAATTGATGCTATATTTATTCAAGTTTGTGAAAGTGCTGGGGGATTAAGACATCCTGTTGAAGATATTGCAAAAGCTGTAAAAGCTATCAATCCTACTATTTCTATTATTGCTGATGGTATTACAGCTGTTGGTGTTGAAAAGATTGATACTACAAATATCGATGCACTTATTACAGGAAGTCAAAAAGCACTTATGTTACCTCCTGGACTTTCTATGATTGGATTCTCAAACGATGCAGTTGCAAAGATTGAAAAGAAACCTGCTGGATATTATTTAAATCTTTTAAGTGAAATTAAAAAACAAAAACAAAATACAACTGCTTATACAGCAGCTACTACGCTTATTATTGGATTAGGTGAAATTTTAGGAAAACTAAAAGATGATGGTTTTGATAACTTATATGCAAATACTGCTAAAAGAGCTAAAGCTACTAGAGAATCTTTAAAAGTTATTGGACTTGAAGTTTACCCAACAACTCCAGCAAATGCTATGACTACAATTTATTGTGAAGATTCAAATGCTATTAGAAAAACTTTAAAAGAAAAATATGACTTAAATATTGCTGGTGGTCAAGATCACTTAAAAGGTAAAATATTTAGAATAAATCATATGGGTCTTGTTGGTGATTTTGAAGCTTCATGGGCTGTTAATGCAATTGAAAAAGCTATGGATGATTTAGGTATTAGAGCTTTTGATGGATCTGCAAATAAAGTATTTATGAAAGAGATGTTTTAAAATGATTTTTGAACATGAAATACCAAATGGAAGTAGACTTTACTTTGGTGCATTAGCAAAAAAGAAAAGAGAATTAGAAAATACAATTGCTTCATTTGTAGCTAAAAAAGATTTTGAAGAGATTGTTACACCAAACTTTTCATACTCTCAGCATCAAAGTATAGATGATGAAAACCAACTAATCAAAATAAGTGATAGCCAAAACAATCAAGTAAGTCTAAGAGCAGATTCAACTCTTGATGTTGCAAGAATTATTACAAGAAGATTAGGAAGAACTACTTCACATAAAAAGTGGTTTTATATCCAACCTGTATTTACATATCCATCAAATGAAAATTATCAAATTGGATTAGAATGGTTGGAATATGATAATGCAAGTGATATGATAAATCTTACAAGTGAAGTTTTAGACTTAGTAGGAATTAAAGCACTTATTCAAGTTACAAATATCAATATACCAAAACTTGTAGCAAGTGAATTAAATATCACTTTAGATATATTTAAAAATGGAGATATTTCAAAATTATTTGATTTAAAAATTGAGTGGCTAGATAAACTTATTGCAGTAACTACAAATGATGATTTAAGAGCAATAGTTTCTAGTTTACCATTAAATGTAAAAGGTGAAGTTGAGAAACTAATAAATATAGTTGAAGCAGTTAAGTATGAAAATACAACAGTATCTCCTTTGTATTACACTCCTATGAAATATTATGATGATGTTTATTATAGAGTAATACAAGACAACCTTACAATTGCTAGGGGTGGAAGATATAAAAGTGAAGGTGTTAGTTCTTTAGGATTTGCACTTTATACAGATAATTTATTAAAAATATCAGAAGATTAGAAAAAGGATTTATAGATGAGTAAAGCAGATTTAATAGTTGGAATACAATGGGGTGATGAAGGTAAAGGTAAGATAGTTGATAAACTAGCACAAGAATATGATATGGTTTGTAGAAGCCAAGGTGGACATAATGCTGGACATACTATTTGGGTAGATGGTGTAAGATTTGCACTACATCTTGTACCTTCAGGGATATTAAATCCTAAAGCTGTAAATATTATAGGAAATGGTGTTGTTTTAAACCCTGAATCTATAATCAAAGAGATGGTTCAGTTTGATAACTTAGAAGGTAGAATTTTTATATCTGATAAAGCACATTTAAATTTACCATACCATTCTTTAATCGACCAAGCAAAAGAAAAGCTTAGAGGTGAAAATGCGATTGGTACTACTGGAAAAGGGATTGGACCTGCATATGCAGATAAAATCAATAGAGTAGGTCATAGAGCCCAAGAGCTTAAAGATCCTGAAAAATTATGTCAAAATGTAATGAATTATTTCAAAGAAAATAAAGTTATTTTTGATGCACTGGATGTTGCAGTTCCAAATGAAACTGAACTTTTAGAAGAGTTAAAAGGGTATAGTGAAAAACTATCTGTATTTATTACAAATACCACAAATATGGTATGGGATGCTTTAGATGCAGACAAAAAAGTATTACTAGAAGGTGCTCAAGGAACATTACTTGATATTGACCATGGAACTTATCCTTTTGTTACATCTTCTTCAACTGTAAGTGCAGGAGCTTGTACTGGTCTTGGACTTAGCCCTAAAGATATTGGTGTAGTAACTGGAATAGTGAAAGCATATACAACAAGAGTAGGAAATGGACCATTCCCTACAGAAGATTTTGGAACAGCTGGTGAAACTATGGCAGATGTTGGAAAAGAAGTGGGTACAACTACTGGGAGAGGAAGAAGATGTGGTTGGTTTGATGCAGTTGCAGTTAAACATGCTTCAAGATTAAATGGTTGTGATCAATTATCTTTAATGAAACTAGATGTATTAGATGGTTTTGATACTATTAAAATTTGTGTAGCTTATGAAGTAAATGGTGAAAAAATTACATATATGCCAAGTAATTTAGAAAATGTAACTCCAATTTATGAAGATATTAAAGGTTGGGACAGTGTTGTTGGTTGTAGACAATTTGACCAATTACCTCAAACTGCAAAAGATTACGTTACAAGAATTGAAGAATTAACAAATACAAAAGTAGGAATTATTTCAACTTCTCCAGAGAGAGAAGATACAATTATTCTATAATAAAGGGAACTAAAATGAAATTAAAAAAACAACATTCAAACTATATAGCTAGAAAAATAACAAATGATTTAATCTCTCAAGATTTTATAGAGGTTAGAAAAGAAAAAGCACTTATTACTGAAGTTTGTGTAAATATTTTAGATGAAGATATTGCAAAAGAGATTAAATTAGATGATCATGTAAATGAATTATTAGACCAAAAT
>Ga0256826_1001337_pt1 | contig 15340 bp, 14 predicted proteins | sample CV79metaG_FD_185975 | JGI IMG/M metagenome (GOLD analysis project Ga0256826, IMG submission 185975) | Hydrothermal vent microbial communities from East Pacific Rise, Pacific Ocean - CV79 | ecosystem: Environmental > Aquatic > Marine > Hydrothermal vents | place: Pacific Ocean: East Pacific Rise...
CCTCAGCGATATCATCTACTGCCACAGGAACTACTGGAGTGGTACTCACATTCAGAGTAATAACAGCTGGTTCAGAGGTAATATTACCATCCGTTACAATATACTCAAAAATAAATAGCCCTTCACTACCGTTGCTATCATAAGAAAAATGCGTATCATCTCCTCGAGAGAGGCCTGGTACGGGATCAAAAGAGGAAATACTAAGTGTATCTCCATCAACATCACTGATATGTGGTGCAATATCGATACTATTGCCAATTGAACTCGTTGTAATTGCGTGTTCAAATCCTTCAATCACCGGTGCATCATTAATAGGATTAATCCTAACATCGTAAGTTTTTGTATCGAATTGTCCATCTGCAGTTGCTGTAACATTAATTTCTACAACTCCTGAGGCATTTTCAATCGTTGTTACCGTTACAACATCACCAAGGACAACAACTGTAGCAATAGAAGGGTCTGCTGAGACAGCACTATAAGTAATCGTATCAGAGTCAACATCAGTAGCATGAACCGTAAGTGGTGGTAAATCACCACTATCTTCATCAACTGGTATCGCATCTGAAATAGCACTTAACGTCGGCGCATCATCAATAGCACTTACTGTTACATGTACCACTTGAGAGACACTAAGACCATTTGAAGTAGCACTAAGCGTCACATCTGTTTCACCAAAGGCATTACTTTCACCACTTAACGTCACATCAGCACCCATTACAAAACTACCAAGAAGAGAGGTATTGTAGTCTGATACACTATAAGTAATGGCACTATCATCATTATCAACATCAGTTGCTACTAAGGTAATTAATCCACTATTAGCATCTTCATCAAACGTAATATCAGCTATCGGACTTAAGACAGGTGCATCATCAACTTGATTTACTGTAATTCCAACAGAACGTGTGTGTGTCACGCCATTTGCAGTTGCCACAACATCTATCGTTGTAATTCCCACTTGATCCAAGAGTCCGGTAACTTCCATCTCATTACCTACAATACTTACTGATATCAGAGAAGTGTCATAACCGGTTGCACTATAAACAATGGCATCACCATCAACATCTATTGCATTAAGTGTTGTTGTGACAGTTGATTCTTCATCAAAAGGAGCAATACTCACAATATCTAAAACAGGAGCATCATCTACTGGAGTTAGCGTCATTGTAAATGTTTTTGACACATCAATACCATTTGCTGCTGCAGTTGCTGTGATAGTCACTGCACCAAATTGATTTGGTTGTGGTGTTAATGTCATTGTATTACCACTAAGAGTCGCATCTACTATTAAAGGATCTGAACTCACAACACTATAAGTGAGTGCATCACCATCTATATCACTTGCATTAATATCAATACTTAATGCTGTGGCATCTTCTAAAACAACCACATCCGTAATATCTACCATTGTAGGTGCATCATCAACCGCACTTACGGTAATATTCATCATAGCCGAAGCAGATGCAGGAGTACTCCAATTATCCGTTACGGTATATTCAAGAGCATCATTTCCATTATAGTTAGCAGTTGGAGTGTACTGAATTTGATTCCCAACAACAACAGCCACACCATGAGTTGGAGCTTGTGTAATTGTAAGTGCCAAAGTGTCTTCCACATCTAAATCACTCGCATTGATGTCTATTAAAACCATTCCATCTTCTGCGACAGGTTGTGTCACAGAATTAGCTACAGGAAGATGGTTTGAGAAACGAATAACATGCAGTGCAAAGGATTTCGTAGCTGCACCTAAAGGATCTCCATTAGTATCAACAGCATCCGTTGTTATCGTTACACTAAAGGTAACATCACCACCAACATAGACATCAAAAGGAACCGAACCTGCATCACTCATTAATGCAGCACCATTACTACTCCAAGTTAGGGTAACATTACCATCATCTTGGGTTTCACAGACATCAGTGCCCGTAATATTAACAGCACTAGCAATTTCTAAAGGATTGGTATTAAAACCTTTAATCTTGTCAAAAGTGATACAGCTTGTTGCATCATAAAGAAGATTCACAGTATCAATAGTGGGCACAGAGACCGTAGCTGTTGGATTGGTTTCAATCTGTTCAACAACATCATCAAGTGTACTCACAACAATGGCTTGAACGTCTTCAAATTGAGGATCTTCTCCAGCTGCTATTGCTTCACTAACTTGGGCTTCAACTTCTTGAACCAAATCATCTATTGCCGTTGCTTGTTCTGCGGCTACAGCGGGTACCCCTAAATCACTAGCAGCAGCACTGAAGTCCATCTCATTTTCAGCTAAAGCCGTTACCGCAGCTTCAAAGCTTGATATAGAGACATTTCCATCGGTGCTATGTTCGGCAAAAACAGCCACAGCAGTTACAACACGTTGTGCTGCAAAAAAGACTTCAGGGTCTTCCATTGGATCCGCATCGACTTTATCAACAGGCATACCTAAAGCAGTCGCAACACTTGCAGTTGCTTCTTCAGGGGTTTGACCCGATTTTGTTAAGGTTGCTACCATCGTTGTTAAGGGAGAAACTATTAAAGAAGTTCCTGTATAGTAAGCGCTCATACGTCCTTCAAAAGGGCGATTCGTAGCTAAGTCGGTTCCTCCTGTAACATAGATATAAGTATTAAAAGGTACCTCAGTAGCAGGAACAACAACATTACCATCTCCATCGGTTGTTGTTACAATATCACCAGCATCTTCAACTTCATTGGCGTTCACATCTGCAAAGACATGACCGTTTGCAATGTAACCATCCACAACCTTACCAGAGAGGGTACCAGACGTGGCACCCTGTGGTAGTGGATTTTGAGGGTCATCTGTTGATGATGAGCTACCACCACCTGAACAACCTGCGATTATTAGCAAGGCACTTAGTGCCAAAATTATTGATTTCATCTCTTACTCCTAAGAATTATCTACTCATAGGATAAATGAAAAATGTCAAAAAAATGTCAATTGAGGGTTGTTATCAAATTTTAAAAATTGTGATAAGTTTAGAGGGTATTGAGGCGATACCCTTGTTTTGAGATGGATTCGATAGTGACTTCACCTACAAAAATTTTACGCAGGTTATAGATAAGGGTTCTAAGTGAAGTGTTTGAAACCTCTTCGCCTTGCCATATCGTCTCTTCAATAAGTTCTGAAGCAATAATTTGGTTTCGATGCTGTAAAAAAAGTTTTAAAAGAGCATTCTCTTTGGCATTGAGTTTTACAGGATAGTTATAACGCATCAAAATACTTGTGTCCATATCAAACCAAAAGCTTTTTGAGAGTTGTACCGCATGTTCTTCTTTTTGGTAGGTATCTGAGCGATGTTCAACCATAAAACGTTTGTAACCAAAACGAATACCCACTTCTAAATCATGTTGCGTAAAAGGTTTCGCTATAAAACCATAAGGTGCTAAGTCCAAAGCTCTGTCTAAAGTATCTTGGTCACTGTAAGCCGTAATAAAAAGCACGGGTATACGATAACGTTCTAAGATAATACGTGTTGTTTCAAGACCATCAAGGGCACCTTTTAAATTGATGTCCATTAACACCATATCACAAGGTACCGTTTTTAAAAGGTCAAGGGTCTCTTCTCCATTATCAAAACTGGCACACACTTCTATACCTAGCTTTTCAACAATTCCTTGAAGGTAACGTACTGTCAACATCTCATCTTCAACTATCAAAATATGTTTAGGTAACATTGGAGCCTCCATTGGTGAACTGTATAAGGACTTCAACGCCATCCCTATGTTCTATTTTAACAGAACTTTCATCTAAAGAACTTGCTAAATCTTGAATGAGGCTAAATCCAAGTGACTCATTTAACGAAAGTGTATTATCAAATCCTTGTCCAAAATCTTTAACTTTCATGACAATATTGTTATCAATTTCATGCAGATAGATACTAATAACCCCTTCTTGAGTATCTTTATAAGCATGTTCAAAAGCATTTGTCACAATTTCATTAACTATCAGACCAAGGTTCATCGCTGACTTCATATCAAGGGTTATGTTTTCAATATCGCTTTTAATATGATGCACACTCACACGAGAAAGGTTGGCAATTATTCGTTGTAAGTAGTCTTTCATATTGATACTCTCAAAGTTCTCAGCCTTGTAGATACTTTCATGAACCAAAGCCATCGCAGAGAGTCGATCTATGTTTTCTAAAAAAAGTTTGGCGTATTTTGGATCTTCTATCTTCTCTGATTGCAACCACAAAAGGCTCATAATAATTTGCATATTATTTTTCACACGGTGGTGTACTTCTTTGAGGAGCACTGCCTTCTCTTTATCTTTTTGTAAGACCTTATTTTCTGCCTTGAAACGGCTCACTTCAACAAGATAAACTAAAAGTACATAAAAAGGAAAAACAAGGGCTAACTGAATTAATATCTCAAATGAAAAGAGGGGTTCAATCCATCTAAAGTAACTGTTTATAGTCACTCCAATTAAAAAAACATAAACCAAAGAAGATGCCACTAAAGCATGTCGAATACTTAAAAGTAAAAAAAGAACAGTAGGTAAAAGCGCTAACCAAAACAGCATAATATCAACGCCATAGCCTTCAATAACAAAACTAATAACAATGATAAACGACAATAAAAATGCAAATATTATAGAGTGATTGACAATCTTTTTACAGATACGAAAAAGAATAAAGTTGAGAAAGACTAAAGGCAAAACTATCATTTCAATATAAGCAAGTGTATCAAATCCATGATCAAAATTTTGAAGGATATCTACAAAAAGCACTATTAAAGAGATGAGTGAAGCAATGACAAGCGTGTGCCACTGCCGATTGGAAACTAAACTATCGTTTTCTGTCTGGCAACCAACACAAGAAAACAACCACTTAAGCATCTATTCGATCCAACCGCCACCAATAAGCTTATTATCATCATAGAAAACAGCTGCTTGACCTGATGCAACTCCAAAAACACTTTCATGAAGTTCAATCGTTGCGGTCTCACCTTCGATTTTAACATGACAAGGTACCGCTTTGGTTCGGTAACGAAGTTTAACGGTGGTATCAAACTCAGTTCGTTCATCAAACATATTGATGTTTCCAATGACTACTGCATTACATCCAAGTTCATCACGCTTACCCACAACAATTTGATTTGTTTCTGGTAAAATTTTTGTTACAAAATGTGGCTCGTGTGCACCGTGTACGGTAAACCCCTTACGCTTTCCAATGGTGTAGTGCATATAACCCTTATGGGTACCAACAACATTACCCTCAGCATCTAAGACTTCACCATCTTCATCTACTTTTACATAATTTTTAAGTACATCGGTATACGTAGTCTCTACAAAGCAGATTTCACTTGATTCGGCTTGTGATGCAAAACTTTCCAGTCCTGAGATAGAAGCCGCAATCTCTTTAATCTCTGTTTTAAGACGACTTCCCATAGGAAATAGTAGTCGTGGAATAATCTTTTTATCAATATAAAAAAGGAAGTAGGATTGATCTTTAGTATCATCTTCTGCTTGCAAGAGATAGGTACCATCGTGTTGTATGTAGTGTCCTGTTGCTAAGAAATCCGCACCAATTTCATCCGCAAAGTCCATCATCGCACCAAACTTCAAGTTACGGTTACAAAGAGCACATGGGTTGGGTGTACGCCCCTCTTTATAAGTCTCGATAAAAGGGTTAAAAACTTTTTCATTAAAACGCTCTTGCAAGTCAAGAACATGGAGTTTAACACCTACATGGTCTGCCGCTTTTTGCGCACGTGCCAAATGAATTTCATGATACCCTGGTTTTGAATGGAGTTTCATATAAACACCCTCAACTTCATAACCCTCTTGTTTTAACATCAGTGTAGAAACAGTTGAATCCACACCACCACTCATTCCAATAAGAACTTTTTTTGCCATAATTTATACCTATTTATATTTCGTAGGAGTCTTTACTATCGTTAATTTTTCGATGTATGAAAAAGTTTGATAGTGATTTATAATAAGAGGTTGACTCTAGTCCCTCTTCTTTAAGGACATCTATCTGAGTATGGAGTGAAGACTCAATCTCACGGCACACTAACTCAAGATCATCTGTTAACGTAATAATATCCAAATCAACTTCGTCTATCATCCCCTCTGCAGCTAAGGAGTTTTTCATAAAATCCATTAAAGGTTGAAAAAAGTCCACACCTACGACAAAAACCTTAACTCCTGAAACCTTACGTGTCTGAATTAGCGTAAGTGCTTCAAAAAGTTCATCTAATGTACCAAATCCACCCGGAAAAATAACATAAGCCATAGAGTACTTCACCAACATCACTTTACGTGAGAAAAAGTAGTCAAAGGTCTGTTCTTTAGTGGTGTATGGGTTAGGCGTTTGCTCAAAAGGAAGATCAATATTAAGCCCGATCGACTCAATATCTTTGACTTTGAAAGCCCCTTTGTTAGCGGCTTCCATAATTCCAGGTCCACCGCCAGTCATAACATTAAAACCACTTTTTCCTAACATCTCAGCTAAGGTTTCAGCCTTTGCATAATACCTGTCATTTGTCGCTGTACGAGCACTTCCAAAGATAGTCACAGAAGGGCCAAGCTCACCAAGCTCATCAAAACCTTGTACAAAATCAGCAATAATTTTAAACACCGACCAGACATCAGCAGACTTTATATCTTTTACATAACGTTTTCGAATCTCATCTTGAAGGGGTTTTCTTCGTTCCATAAGAGACCTTTATTGATTTTAAATTTTTAAACGAAAAGCAGTGTGAATTACTAGCATCAAATGTATATCTAAGACTTCAACTGATTTAAACGATCGCGTTTAGACCCAATAGTTGTAATTTGAATACCAAAATTTCCATCAACAATAACCACTTCACCTTGGGCAATAAGATGATCGTCTACTAAGATATCAAGAGGATCATTAGCAAGTTGGTTCAATTCTATTACCGAACCAATATCCATATTTAAGACATCTTTTAACAACATCTTCTTTTTACCAATACGAACACGTACAGGGAGTTTAACATCCATAATAAGGTTGATGTTGTTTAACTCTTTTTCATCTAAATTGGCCACAGGTTGTCCACAATCTGAACTCTGCGCAGATACAGCTGAAGGTGCTGTACTTTCTGCTGTTTCAGACGCTGCAGCTGCACCACTAAAGGCATGTTCCATCTTCTCATCAACAATCACCATCATTAATGATTTTATCTCGCCTAAAGTAAATGCATACACCAACATTTTAGAGTAACCGTCAAGATTTACTTCTTCATCTTCAGTAATAAAGTTAATTGCTTCCACTTTAAATACAATTTGAGGCATGGTAGGTTGTGCTGAAATTGATGTTGAGATAGCACCTACAATGTTGGAGACAATCTCTTTTGTTGCATCTAAATCTTCATCATCCATCTCTTCTCGAGCTTCACCCTCACCACCTAACATTAAGTCACCAAGCGCTGTTGCTAAACCTGGAGGTAGTGCTAACATCATCTGTCCATCAGAATCACCTGAAAGTATTACTTTGGTTAAAGAGGTAGGAGGAATAATATTAGATACAATTGAAAGTGTCTCTTCTTCTTTTAACTCTAAAGTCGGTGCTTGACCCGTCAACCCCTCAATTGTGGCAATAGTTTCACTCTCAAACAGTGTTTTAAAATCATTCATAGGTCTGCTCCTCATCTAACTCATCTTCAAAAGATGTTTTGTCATTTATAATATCTTTTACGCCTGATATTTTCTCTTTACGCTTTGTTTCAAAATCAACTAAGGCACGTTTAACCGCATCTTTTTCAGTATCAATAGTTTCGGTAATCTGAATTGATTTTCTAAAACGACGAAGTCCTATCTGTCCACGGAAACGTTCTTTACCATCTATCTTTAGTGTCACAATATCATCAGCTGCTTTGTTAAGTCGGATAATATCACCACTAACGAGTTCTAAGATTTCACCCATACTCATCTCAGCATCACCAAGGCTCGCTTCAACAGTTACTTGCGCTCCACCTAAAAGTACTTGAAGCTCTTTGTTACGGCTTTTTTTAGAGCTGGTTTCATTTAACATCAGATCACGTGAGGCAAGCTTTGGAAGTACCGGTTCAAGTGCAATAACGGGATAACAAATATTCATCATCCCCGAAGAGTGCCCAATAATAATCTCCATAACAACCATAACAACAATCTCATTTTGAGCAACAATCTGAACAACATTAGGACTTGACTCTTTAGACTCTACCGCAGGATAGACTTCATTGACGGGTCCCCATGCCTCTTTAAGTGTACTCATCATAACTCGTAAAATCGTTTCAAACAGACTTAACTCAATGTCAGAAAACTCACGTGAGGCTTCAAAAGGCTCACCCTTTCCCCCAAGCAAACGGTCTAGCATTGGAAAGGCAATAGAAGGATTAATTTCTAAAACACCACTACCCTCAAGTGGTTTCATGGAGAACACATTAAAACTTGTAGGGTTAGGAAGTGACATCAAAAACTCACCATAGGTCATCTGATCTACCGAGTGGAGTTGAATCTCAACAATAGAACGCATAATAGAAGAGATCTGTGAAGAGAGTGAACGTGCCATTTTGTCGTGGATACCACGAAAGGCACGAAGTTGCTCTTTAGAGACACGGTTAGGACGTTTAAAGTCATAGAGGGTTATCTGTCGTGAAGGAAATAAATCTCCCTCATCACTCTCTACTAGTGAGTCTTCACCCTCATCATCAACAACGTCTAAAAGAGCATCAATCTCTTCTTGGGAAAGTATATCAGCCATTGTTGGCTCCTAAAGTATCTTGAATCTTTCGTATTACCGACTTATGAATTTGTGAGATACGGGACTCTGTAATATCTAAAATCTCAGAAATCTCTTTTAACGTTAACTCTTCAAAGTAGTAAAGCTGAATAATCATCTGTTCTCTCTCATTATAACGACCTAAGACTGTTTTAATGACTTCTATTAGCTCTTCACGTTCAACCCGTTCAAGTGCTGCACCACCATCGCCTACATTCAGCTGATCTTCTAAAGGCATCACTGTATAAATTTCTGAAGCCAAACGTGCTTCATGGACTTTAGTAATACTTTCATCAAGAGTCTGTGCTAACTCTTCGTCACTCGGTTCTTCATCATACAAGTCCATGTGAGCTTCAATCGCTTTATTGATCATCTTAATAAGCTTACGGTTTGCACGACTCACTAAGTCCAAAGAGCGTAGATAATCTAGCATCGAACCATATACACGCGTCTTAGCATATCCCCAAAACGAGTCATTAATACTCTCATCATACCGGCGAGCAAGCTTCACTAACTCTTCCGTACCAATAGCACACAAGTCCGAATAGTCAACCGATGAGGGAAGACGCTCTTTAAGACGAAACGACATCGCCTTAACCGCAGGAAGATACTGAAGTGCGAGTTCATCTTCTCTATGTTTTAGGTCTCCTGTGTATGCATCAATGGACATTAAGAAGCCTTTTTAATCTCATTTAAGTTCATACCCGCCGCCGCCTTAGTCGCAGCATACGCCTCATCAATTGTCACTTCACGTTTATTAATCTCACGAATCAAAATATCTAAATCTTTTTCATGTGCCTCTTTTGGAAAGTAATTTGATCCTGCCGTCAGCGTTCTAAAGTAAAAGGCAACACAAACATGCGAAAACAGGTAGAAGAAGGTACTAATTAAAAAGGTATATATTAAAATACCCTCAGCACTATCTGCTTTAAGTATGGCAAATACAATCCCAATAAAAAAACCTTGTACCGTAAAAAAAGATACAAAATTTATGCCTCGCATAGCGACCCTTGCTTTGTTAATATTCTAAAAGTGTTCCATTAAACGCTTAAATAGCCCACTTAAACCACTCTCATTAGAGCTAACTAGCACGTTACGTTCCAATTTACGACCTATGTTACGAACAAGGTTTTCCATATCACGTGTGGCTTGTGTTGATGGAAACTCATTGGTAAAAAGTGCGCGTTGTTTAATGGATAGCGATACTTTTTGATCGGCATTAATTTTACCTAGTAAAGTAAGGTTTAACTGCTCACCAATATTGACCCTAGCCACTTTTTTGATCTTCTCAAATACACCCACGGCCTCTTTTTCATTTCGAACTTGATTCATTACCACCATAATGTCATTACGCAGACGTGCAGTAATTTTGATGGTGGCATAAGCATCTGTAATCGCAGCAGGATCAGGAACCGTCACCACAATAACATCATCAGCCGCATTTAAAAACAGCTGTATATGATCGCCAATTCCTGCACCTGTATCAATAATTAGGACATCTAAGTTGTCCAGTGTCTCAGCCTCTTGCATAAAACGTTCAAACAGATTGTTATCAGCATATTTGAGTATCTCTTGACCACTCTCACCTGGAATTAACACAAGGTTGTTGGTGATAGGGATAATAATATCTGCCACCGTAGCCTCGCCTTTTAAGACATGTAAGATATTCTTTTTTACTTTAACATTGAACATTACATCAAGGTTTGCAAGACCAATATCTGCGTCAAAGATACCAACCTTTAGACCTTGTTTTGCCAGTAAAAAAGCCATATTCGAACTAATAGTACTTTTTCCAACACCACCTTTACCACTTGTGATGGCAATAAAACGTGTTTTTTTAGCTTTTTTAGCGCCTTGTTGAGAGACTAATTCTTGGAGTTTTGTAGCTTGATGATTCATCAGATTTTACTCCTATCAAAGCCATGTAAAAGGCAGTCAATTAAAAAAGCACTATCCGCTACTACTAAATCTTCAGGAACTTCTTGTCCAATAGAGAAGTAGGAGATAGGCTTACGTGTTTCATAGGCTAAAGAGAAGATATTACCAAAACCGCGTGTTTCATCAAGCTTTGTAAACATCATCGTATCGACATTAAGACGGGCAAAACTATCATGTGTTGCTTTTAAATCTTCGTACTTAATGGAGGAAGGCATTACTAAAACTACCTCAACATTATAGTCGGTAGTATTCGCATTTAAACACTCAGAAATTGTCTCGATTTTCTCTTGGTCGTACGGTGAAGAGCCCATAGTATCTATTAAGATATAGTCACAATAACGCATCGACTCTAGGGCATGTGCAAACTCAGGAGGGTCCACTACCGTTTCAATCCCTAACTTCATCATCCTTGCATACTGCATTAACTGTTCAACCGCACCAATACGATAGGTATCTAAAACAATCAGACCTACCTTATGTTTTTTCTCCATCAAAAAGGAGTAACGTGCCGCAAGTTTAGCAATAGAGGTTGTTTTACCCACTCCCGTAGGACCTACTAACATAATGACTTTTTTCTGTGTTGGCAAAGGAGGCGTTTCTAAACGTACCGGAATCATCTTACGTAAGAGTACTTGAAAGTAGCGCTTCACCGCTTGGGTGTTTTCACGCATTTTAAAAGGCATATGCTCTAAGGTCATATGCATAATAGCATCAAGATGTGCCTTATTCATACCACTTTCAAGGGATAGCTTGTAAATCTCAGCAAACTCTGCAGGAATCGCGGTTTGCATATCAGGTGCTTTTTCATCCCAAAACATATTTTGAATGAGCTTTACTTTGTCCCCTAAGGTAGCAATAGCATCTTTGATCTCTTTAAGTTCGGCAGGTTCGTTGGAGCGTTTAGGTTGTGTCTGTGCCACATCCGTCACTTCTGCAATTTTAGATATTTGTTGTGCGGCAGAGGAGATATTAAAAAGCACTTCACTACTCTCTTGCGTTAACGGGCGTTGCTGATTTAAAGGTTTTGGCTGTGCATAGGTATTTTGCTTTAGAGTAGGTTTTGCAGGTATATCTTCCTCTTCAATACCTACAACAATCTCATAAAGGGCTGGTTTACCTAAGGCTTTTTTACGAAGCTCTTTTGTCTCAATAAGCATCGCCTCTTCACCCACTTCTATCTGGGCTTTTTTTAAGGCTTCTGCTGGAGTGGCACCACTAAAAGTTAAAATTTTCACTAATGTTTCTCCATTTCAGATAGGGGTATTAGCACACTTTCACGCTCACTCCAGTGAGGATGCGGTACACATAAGGTTTTGTCACAGTGATTGTAACCATCATAAAACAAAATATCCAAATCTAAGGTCCTTGGTGCGTTTGCAAAGCTTCTTTGACGTCCAAAACGACGCTCTACGTTTAAAAGATACCGTAGAAGTGCTTTAGGTCGTAGTGAGGTCTGTATAACAAGTACACTATTAAAAAAATCAGCCTGATTTTCATAACCAAAGGCAGGGTTTTTTAATATTGGACTTGTTTGTGTTACCTGAATTCGTTTCTCTTCTTCTAAGAAGCGTAGTAGATGTACAAAACGGCGACGAACATCACCAACATTGCCGCCTACCCCGATAACACTACGATAAGGAAGAAGGTGACAATAACGTCTCTTAGAAGGAAAATAGCTATCTTTAAAAAGGGTTAGCGTTTCACTAAGGTGACGTTGTAGTGGCATGTTATGCTTGTGCTGCTTGTTGTGCTTTTTGCGCTTCTTGCATCGCTTTAACTTCATTAAAAATTTGAATCATTCCTAACATTGCTAAGTGATATCCAAAGGGACCAAAACCTACAAGAGTTGAGGCACATACTGGTGCAATCATGCTTTTTTGACGGAACTCTTCACGACGGTGAATGTTAGAGATATGTACTTCAATTGTAGGGATAGCTACGGCAGAAATCGCATCTCGAATAGCAATAGAAGTGTGTGTATATGCAGCTGGATTAATAATAAGCCCTTGTGCTTCACCATAACACTCTTGAATTTTATCTACCATTTCACCCTCAAGGTTACTTTGGAAAAACTCAATTTCGATACCGTTTTTTTCAGCAACATCTTTCATTTGTGCATGAATTTGCTCTAACTTCATACCGCCATAAATTTGTTGTTCACGAACACCTAGCATATTTAAATTTGGACCTTGAATCACTACAATTTTCATTATTTACCTTGTATTTGGATATCTTCTCTATTATTTAAAAGATACTTTTAATTTTTAAGCCTTTATTCTAACTAATTTAAGCATAATTCTTTGTGAATTTATTATAAATTTTATAGAAGACTTTTTTACAGGAACAGCATGAAACTTATCTACCCTGATTTTATTTTAACACCTACCGCCCTTATTCAAGAAACAGCTATTGCCTTTGACAAAGAGATTATAGCTATGGCCTCACTTAGTGAACTTCAAAAGCGTTATCCTAATGCTGAGTATATTAAACTTCCTATTGGTTCATTAGTAATTCCAGGACTTATTAATGCCCATGTTCATTTAGAGTTTTCAGCGAACAAAACCTCATTAACCTATGGTGATTTTATGCCGTGGTTACACTCTGTTATCAAAAACAGAGAGACCCTTGTGGGTGAATGTTCTACCGAAACGATGCAAGAAGCTACCCAAAAAATGTTACGCAGTGGTACAACAACTTTTGCTACAGTTAGCTCCAATGGACTTGACTTAATTGCCTGTGAAAAAGCACCTCAAAATGTTGTGTTTTTTAATGAACTTATCGGTTCTCAAGCGGTAATGGCAGATGCACTTTTTGATGACTTCCAGAGCCGTTTAGCTGCTTCTGATTCGGTAAAAAGAGAGGGGTTTCAAAGTGGTATTGCCATTCATTCGCCCTACTCTGTTCATCCTATTTTAATAGAAAAAGCAGTTCAAATTGCCAAAAAGAGATCACTTCCTCTAAGTGCTCACTATCTTGAAAGTCCTGCTGAACGTGAGTGGTTAGATACAAATGAAGGGGATTTTAAATCTTTTTTCAAAGACTTTTTAAAACAAGACCGCGCCGTTAATACTGCCGAAGAGTTCATCAATCTTTTTCATAACTACCCTACCTTAATGACCCATGTTGTTCAAGCAAACGAGAGCGAACTAGAACAACTTGCGCAGCGTGGACATACGGTTATTCACTGTCCTATTTCAAACCGTTTATTAGGAAATGGAGCTATTGATCTTGATGCGCTTGATGCTAAAAACATCAACTGGCTTTGTGCTACGGATGGACTGAGTTCTAACTATAAGCTAGATCTTTTTGAAGAGATGAAAATCGCGCTTTTTATGCACTCTCAAACACCTCTGTTACCTTTGGCTAAAAAGCTCTTTGATAGTGTTACAATTAAAGCAGCGCAAGCACTAAAACTCAACACTGGAAGTATTGAAGAGGGTAAAAATGCCGATATGCTGGTTATCAAACTTGATGAAGAGCCAAATGAACAACTGTTACTACATCTTCTTCTACACAACTATCCTATTGATTCTGTTTTTATCAATGGTACACAACATAACATGGAGCACTAAATGAACTTTATCAAAAAACTACTCTACCCTTTCACCGCAACCATAGGGTTTATCCAAAACCACTTCAAAGCAATGGTTTTTGTGCTTATCTTGTTTCTTATCTTTGCGCCAGGTTCTGAGGATGACTTACGTCCCCACAATCTTCAAACCATTTCACTTATTGGTCCTATCATGGATGCAACCGAAGTCGTAAAACAGATTGATGATGCCACAGAAGATAGTGCTATCAAAGGTGTGCTGTTTAATGTCAACTCACCGGGTGGCGCGGTAGCACCTTCCATCGAAATTGCCTATGCTATCAAACGCTTACAAGAGACAAAGCCTGTTGTGGTTTATGCAAGTGGAACGATTGCAAGTGGAAGCTACTATGCGTCTATCTGGGCCGATGAAATCATGGTGAACCCGGGGTCTATGGTTGGTTCAATTGGTGTGATTATGCAAGGAGCTAATGTTTCTGAATTAATGGGCAAAATCGGTATTAAAACACAGACTGTTTCTGCAGGAAAATACAAACAAGTAGGTACTTCTGATCGCGAATGGACTACAGATGAAAAAGCCGAACTCAACAAGGTAATTCAAGGTACTTACGACCTCTTTACAAACGATGTAGCCTCAGCAAGAGGACTTGATATCAAAAAACGTGACACCTATGCTAACGCGCATATCTTCACAGCAGCACAAGCTAAAGAAGTAGGCTTAATAGATAGCGTTGGTGTCGCCTATGATGCCAAAGCACAACTGGTAAAACTATCAGAAGTAAGTGAACCCGTCTGGAACAAAGAGGATAAGTTTGAAAAGTTCATGAAGCAGTTCGGAGCACAAAGCGCTTCACTTGTGCATCTCTATTTTCCATCTATTTCGATGTATTAATTACTAAAACTCCTATGGGGTTTTAGTCTAATGATTTAAAACTATTAAGCCACTTTATACTCCTAGTTTACTTTAAATTTAATACCCGACCCCTTTTTCTAGAAAATTATAGCACAAAAATAAAGAGCCTCACAAAAGATGTAAGAGGGGTTAAGCATTTAATATGAGCTTTATACTTGGCCATAAAGGTCAAGGGTTCTGGTATTAAATTTCAAATAGAAAATA